>ENA-OQHF01000689-OQHF01000689.1-human-gut-metagenome-genome-assembly--contig:-NODE-689-length-19965-cov-6.978173_pt1 | contig 19965 bp, 18 predicted proteins | sample MGYA00242559_ERZ504709 | MGnify/ENA primary metagenome ERZ504709 (study PRJEB26092, sample SAMD00036203) | human gut metagenome | host: Homo sapiens | study: EMG produced TPA metagenomics assembly of... | reverse complement strand
ATTCTCAGCCTCATTCTCGTAATCGCAGTTACAGCACTCTTCGGTATGACCTGTGTGCTTGGACTTGATTTAAAGGGAATGGGAGCTGCGAAGAACATCAATCTCGGTCTTGACCTGGAAGGCGGAGTCAGCATTACATATCAGGTAAAAGGTGACAAGCCATCTCAGGCAGACATGGATGACACCGTGTACAAGCTTCAGAAACGTGTGGAGCAGTACAGCACAGAGGCACAGGCTTATCAGGTTGGAGACAACCGTATCAGTATCGAGATTCCGGGTGTGAGCGACGCAAACAAGATCCTGGAAGAACTTGGACAGCCGGGTTCACTGTACTTTATCAAGCATAAAGACAGTGAGGGAAATGAAAACTATTCCCTGACAGCTTCCGGATATACACTGAATAAGTCAATCGACGAACTGAAAGATACAGACTCCATCGTACTGACAGGTACAGAAGTAAAGACAGCTTCAGCCGGAGTGCTCAATGACTCAACAACAGGAAATAAAAAGTATGGTGTTGATCTTGAGTTGACAGATGAGGGTGCAGAGAAGTTCAAGACAGCAACAGAAGAAGCTTATAACAATAACCATGACACAATCGCTATTTACTATGATGGTTCTCTGATCAGCGTGCCAAGCGTAAATGCAGTGATCGAGAATGGAAAAGCTCAGATTTCAGGAAACATGGATTATGAAGAGGCTGATAACATCGCTTCTACAATCCGTATCGGTGGACTGAATCTGGAACTTGAAGAGCTTAGTTCAGAAGTAGTAGGAGCACAGCTTGGACAGGACGCTCTGAAAGGAAGTCTGATCGCAGGTATCATCGGTCTGGCAATCGTATGTGTATTCATGTGCTGGGTATATCTACTTCCAGGACTTGCATCCAGCCTTGCACTGATCCTTTACACAGAACTGATCTTAATCCTTTTAAATGCATTTGACATCACACTGACACTTCCAGGTATCGCAGGTATCATCCTTGGTATCGGTATGGCGGTAGATGCGAACGTTATCATCTTCGCCCGTGTGAAAGAAGAGCTGACAGCAGGAAAGAGCGTACACGCTTCACTGAAATCAGGATTCCAGAAAGCAATGTCTGCAATCGTTGACGGAAATATCACAACACTGATCGCAGCAGGCGTGCTGTGGCTTCGCGGAAGTGGTACTGTCAAGGGATTTGCCCAGACACTTGCACTCGGTATTGTCGTATCCATGTTTACAGCACTTGTGATCACAAGACTGATCATCTTTGCATTCTATGGAGCAGGCATTCGCAATGAGAAAGCATACGGAAGACATCTGAAAGAACGTAAACCGGTTGACTTCCTTGGAAAGAAAAAGATTTTCTTCATTGTTTCCATCATCCTTTGCCTGGCCGGACCGGTCATGATGGGCGTGAACCATGCAAGAGGAATCGGTGCGATGAACTACAGCCTTGATTTCGTAGGTGGTACTTCAACAAATGTAACATTTGATAAAGAATATACACTGGAAGAGATCGACAGCCAGATGATCCCAAGCCTGGAAGAGATCACAGGAGATAAGAACATTCAGGTTCAGACAGTAAAAGACAGCAATCAGGTAGTCTTCAAGACACAGACACTTGATCTTGAGAAACGTGAAGCACTTGCTTCTTATCTGAATGAGAACTACGGGGTAGAGACATCTGATATCGCTACAGAGAATATCAGCTCAACAGTAAGTTCCGAGATGAGAAGAGATGCTGTTATAGCTGTGATCATTGCTACAATCTGTATGCTGCTTTACATCTGGTTCCGTTTCAAAGATATTCGTTTCGCAACAAGTGCTGTTGTCGCACTGATGCATGACGTACTTGTAGTTCTTGGATTCTATGTGATCGCAAGAGTATCTGTCGGAAATACATTTATCGCATGTATGCTGACGATTGTCGGATATTCTATCAACGGTACGATCGTTATCTTCGACCGTATCCGTGAGGCACTGGCAACAAAGAGCCGCACAGAAGATCTGAAGGATCTTGTAAACCGCTGCATTACTCAGACACTGACAAGAACAATCTACACAAACTTTACAACATTTGTCATGGTTGTTGCATTGTATATCCTTGGTGTAAGCTCCATTAAGGAATTCGCTGCACCTCTGATGGTAGGTATCATCTGCGGTGGATATACATCCGTATGTATCACAGGTGCACTGTGGTATGTGATGAAGACAAGACTTGGTGAGGAAGCGAAGGCTGCGAGAGCAGCTTCCGGCACAAAGACAGTTTCTGTAAAAGCAGCAGACAAGAAAGAAGGAGCTACTTCCACAGAGAGTAACGCAGCAGATACATCTGCAGACGACAGCTCCAAGAAGAAAAAAGGAAAGAAGACCTCTTTCAAGAACAAAAAGAGCAAAAAACGCTAAGAAATAAATAACCGCCTGGAAACGGGAGTGAACAGTAACGAAATAGAATCTGCCGTATCGGAAATGAAAAATGATTTTCGATACGGCAGATTTTTGTTATAATAAGAAAAGATATGATACTGACAGACTGGGAGGGTATTTGGATGGAGAAATGGTTCGTCGCAATGAAAAAGGCGGATTTTAATGGAATAGCAGAGAAATATCAGATTTCCCCGATCATTGCACGACTGATGAGAAACCGTGATGTGATCGGAGATGATGCAATTGATTTTTATCTGAATGGAACAGTGGAGGATCTGTATGACGGCTTACTGATGAAAGATATGGATCGTGCAGTAGATATTCTTAAGGAGAAAATAGAAGAGGGAAAGAAAATCCGTGTGATCGGTGATTATGATATTGATGGAGTCAATGCAACGTATATTTTGCAACAGGGGCTTGCAGGACTTGGGGCAGATGTCGATACGGATATTCCAGACAGGATCAAAGACGGATATGGATTGAATCAGATGCTGATCGACCGTGCACTGGAGGATGATGTAGACACGATCATCACCTGTGATAATGGAATTGCGGCAATGAGCGAGATTGCTTACGGAAAAGAAAATGGGATGACGATCGTTGTGACAGATCACCATGAAGTTCCGTATCTGGAAGAAAATGGGGAGAAAAAATATCTCCTGCCACCGGCGGATGCAGTGGTCGATCCGCACAGAGCAGATTGTGAGTATCCATTTAAAGGGCTGTGCGGCGCAGCTGTAGCGTATAAGCTGGTTGAGGTTTTGTACAGAGTGTCTGGAAAGTCAGAGCAGGAGGTAGAACATCTGCAGGAAAGCCTGATGGAAAATGTGGCGATTGCCACGATCGGTGATGTGATGGATCTGGTTGGAGAGAATCGTGTCTTTGTGAAAAAGGGACTTGAGCTTCTGAAGACAACGAAGAATGAAGGGCTTCACGCATTGATGCAATGTACAGGGGTAGATACAGCGAACCTGAATACTTATCATATCGGATTTGTGATCGGACCGTGCATCAATGCCGGCGGAAGACTGGATACAGCCAAGCGTGCACTGGAACTCCTTAATGCATCGAACCGGAGAGAGGCAGTGACACTGGCAGCAGATCTGAAAGAATTAAATGACAGCAGGAAAGAAATGACCGAAGAAGGTGTAGAAGAAGCTGTCCGGCAGATTGAATCAAGTTCCTGGAAGGACGACCAGGTGCTGGTCGTGTATCTTCCAGAGTGTCACGAAAGTATCGCCGGAATTATTGCGGGGAGGATCAAGGAGCGTTATTATCGTCCGACCTTTGTACTGACAAAGGGAGAGACAGGAGTGAAAGGTTCCGGACGGTCGATCGAAGCCTATGATATGTTTGCGGAAATGAGCCGCTGCAGGGAATTATTTACGAAGTTCGGAGGACATAAGCTGGCAGCAGGACTTTCTTTAGAAGAGGAAAATGTCGAAGCTTTCAGGAAACGGATCAATGAACTGGCGGATCTGACAGAAGAGGATTTGCAGATGAAGGTGTCGATCGATATGCGGCTTCCATTTCCATATATTAATGAAGAGCTGATCCATGAGCTTAAGATATTGGAGCCTTTTGGAAAAGGCAATGGGAAACCGTTATTTGCAGAAAGTAAACTGCGTGTGATCCAGCCAAGAATCTTCGGAAAGAACCGGAATGTGCTGAAATGCAGACTGGAGGACCAGCAGGGAAATCAGATGGAAGCGGTTTATTTCGGAGAAGTGGAAGACTGTCTGCAGCAGATGGAAAAGAAGCAGATCATGTCATTTACCTACTATCCTACGGTCAATGAATATATGGGGAAAAGAACGATTCAGCTTACAATTGTCAATTATCAGTAGATAATATCAAAAAAACCGTACAAATTGCTTAAAATGAAGCAGAATAGGAAGTTCTTATTTGAAAAAGGGAAAAATAGTGATATACTAAATCATATTAATTGTTCAGAACTAAGGTGTTTTGTGTCTAAAATGCATTCGTCGGATATGCCATACTGACGAAATATGAAGCATTTTGGAAGTTGGATCTGAACAGAACACAGGATGAATGAAGGGGGAAGGCGATATGGCAGGCACTCGGGAATATGAAGATCTGAATAAAAATCTGGAGATAGTGGACGGGCATGCAGTAAAAGCACCAGAGGATTATCAGGATCCGGAGGAGTTATATCAGGCCTTAATAGCTCGTGTGCGTAAGTATCATCCTTCTGCAGATATTACGATGATCGAGAAGGCCTATCAGATAGGCAAAGAAGCGCATAAGAATCAGTTCCGTAAATCCGGAGAACCTTATATCATCCATCCACTCTGGGTGGCAATCATACTTGCAGATCTCGAGATGGACAAAGAAACGATCGTGGCTGGAATGCTTCATGACGTGGTAGAAGATACGACAATGACACTCGATGAGATCTCAGCAGAGTTTGGTGAAGAGGTGGCACTTCTTGTAGACGGCGTTACCAAGCTGGGACAGTTGAACTATTCCAAAGACAAGCTGGAGGCCCAGGCAGAGAACTTAAGAAAGATGTTCCTTGCGATGGCGAAAGATATCCGTGTCATCATTGTAAAACTCGCAGACCGTCTGCATAATATGCGTACAATGGAGTTTATGACACCGGCAAAGCAGAAAGAGAAATCAAGAGAGACGATGGATATCTACGCTCCGATCGCTCAGCGTCTCGGTATTTCAAAGATCAAGACAGAACTCGATGACCTTTCTCTGAAATATTATCAGCCGGAAGTTTATAATCAGCTGGTGCATGATCTGAATGCACGTAAGACAGAACGTGAAGAATTTGTGCAACAGATCGTTGCTGAAGTATCAAAGCATATGAAGAATGCTGATATTGAAGCGAAAGTATACGGACGTGTAAAACATTTCTTCAGTATTTATAAGAAGATGGTGAATCAGAACAAGACACTGGATCAGGTGTATGACCTGTTCGCTGTCCGCATTATCGTAGATTCAGTGAAGGACTGTTACGCAGCACTCGGTGTGATCCATGAGATGTATACGCCGATTCCGGGGCGCTTTAAAGATTATATTGCTATGCCAAAGGCAAATATGTACCAGTCCCTGCACACAACGCTGATCGGACCGTCCGGACAGCCGTTCGAGATCCAGATCCGTACAGAAGAGATGCATAAGACAGCTGAATACGGTATCGCAGCGCACTGGAAATATAAAGAGACAGGCGGAAGCAACACGAAAGGATTGAACACGCAGGAAGAGAAGCTGAACTGGCTGCGTCAGATCCTGGAATGGCAGAGAGACATGTCTGATAACCGTGAGTTCTTAAGCCTGCTGAAAGGTGACCTGGATCTGTTCCAGGAAGATGTATACTGCTTTACACCGAACGGGGATGTGAAGAACCTTCCGAATGGCTCCACACCGGTTGACTTCGCCTATGCGATCCACAGTGCAGTCGGCAATAAGATGGTCGGCGCCAGAGTGAACGGTAAGCTTGTAAACATCGATTATAAGATCCAGAACGGAGACAGAATTGAGATCCTTACATCTCAGAATTCCAAGGGACCGAGCCGTGACTGGCTGAATATCGTCAAGAGCACACAGGCAAAGAGTAAGATCAATTCCTGGTTTAAGAAAGAATTTAAAGAAGATAATATTATCCGCGGAAAAGATCTGATCAGCGCGTACTGTAAGAGTAAGGGGATTAATCTGCCGGATATCATCAAGCCGAAATATCAGCAGATCGTTCAGAAAAAGTACGGATTCCGTGACTGGGATGCAGTACTTGCAGCAATCGGACACGGCGGACTCAAAGAGGGTCAGGTTGTGAACCGCCTGCTGGAAGAGTACGAGAAAGAGCATAAGAAAGAGATCACGGATGAGAATATTTTGGAGAAGATCTCAGAAGCGAATAAACAGAGAGTACACATTGCCAAATCAAAGAGCGGAATCGTAGTTAAGGGAATCAATGATATGGCAGTACGCTTCTCAAAGTGTTGTAATCCGGTGCCGGGAGATGAGATTGTCGGTTTTGTGACAAGAGGACGTGGAATGTCAATCCACAGAACAGATTGTATCAATATCATCAATCTGTCTGATGTGGAGAGATCCCGTCTGATCACAGCAGAATGGGAGGATAATGATCTCGAAGAAGGCGGTCAGTATCTTGCAGAACTGAAGATATTTGCAGATGACAGAAGAGGTCTTCTGCTGGATGTATCAAAGGTATTTACCGAAGAGAAGATTGATGTGAAGTCCATGAATACCCGAACGAGCAAGAAGGGTACAGCGACAATGGAGATGGGATTTGTCGTACACGGAAGAGAAGAATTGAATCGTGTGATCGGAAAGCTCAGACAGATTGAAAATGTAATTGATATTGAGAGAACAACAGGCTGATCAAGGAAAAGTCGATGGAGGGAAAAGAATGAAGGTTGAAAGTATTGTACTTGGGTCTATTGGAACGAATTGCTACATTGTAACTAATGAAGAGACAAAGGAATGTTTTGCCGTAGATATGGCAGAATGTCCGCAGGAATATGTCAATTATATCAAGAACAATGGACTAGAAATGAAAGCATTGTTTCTGACACATGGGCATTTCGACCACATTATGGGAATTGATGATTTCCTCAAAGCCTTTCCTGTGCCGGTTTACGCAGGCGAAGACGAACTTCCGGTGATCGAGGATGACCGACTGAATGTTTCTTGTATGTACGGACCGAAATACGCATTCCACGGAGCACAGCCTGTAAGAGACGGTCAGGTGATCGAATGCGCAGGGATTGAAGTTGATGTACTTCATACACCGGGACATACAGTAGGAGGATGCTGCTATTACCTACCAAAAGAACATAGATTGTTTAGTGGAGATACGCTGTTCTGTGCTTCCATCGGAAGAACAGACCTACCGACAGGAAGCAGCAGCCAGCTGGTCCGCTCTGTACAGGAGAAGATCATGATACTTCCGGATGATACAAAGATCTATCCGGGACATATGGAAGAGACATCAGTTCAGTTTGAGAAGGAGCATAATCCATTCATATGATAAAGATAGAAAGTAAGAAGAACAAATTTACTTATAACGTATACCATGTCACAAAAGCATTTTATCCAAAAGAGGATATTGTGCAGACAGTAGATGAGAAGCAAGAACCACTGGTGAAGATACATTTGCCGGAAGGGACTTGCTTTTCCCTTGCACCGGAAGAATGCGTGCAGACAGAAGATGTGCAGGAAGAGAAACGCGATGTAACGAAGAAAGTCTATCAGTTTCTCTCAAAGCAGACAGGACAGGAACTTGCCTGGGGAATGCTGACAGGAGTCCGTCCGACAAAGCTTGTAATGCAGGAAATCGAGCAGGGAATGACAAAAGAAGAAATCTTTGGATTTCTAAAAAAACAATATTGTGTCGGTGATAAAAAAGCACAGATCGCCTATGAAATTGCCTGCCGTGAAAAGGCACTTCTTGATCAGTTGGACTGTAAAAATGGCTATAGCCTGTATGCAGGAATCCCATTCTGTCCAAGCATTTGCTCCTACTGCTCCTTCAGCTCGTCACCAATCGCTGAGTGGAAAGATCAGGTCGATCGTTACCTTGATGCGATGATTAAAGAATTGAAAGCTACAGCAAAGCTGATGCAGGGAAAACCGCTCGATACGGTATACATCGGTGGAGGAACACCGACAACACTCGAGGCAGATCAGCTTGACCGTTTGCTTGGAACGATCCGGGAGAATTTTGACCTGGAGCGTGTGCTTGAGTTTACAGTTGAAGCCGGAAGACCGGACAGCATCACACGAGAAAAGCTCGAAGTGATCCGCAAATATCCTGTGACCCGCATTTCCGTCAACCCACAGACAATGCAGCAGAAGACGCTGGATCTTGTAGGAAGAAAACATACGGTAGAAGATGTAGAACAAATCTTCCACCTTGCACGTGAGCTTGGATTCGATAATATTAATATGGATCTGATCGCCGGACTTCCGGGAGAAGATGCGGCAGATATGCAGGATACACTTGAGAAGATCGAGAAGCTTCATCCAGACAGCCTGACAGTACACGCACTCGCGATCAAACGTGCAGCGAAGTTCGGTCAGGAAGGAAGAACGATGGATCCGGGAACAGAGATCACACAGATGGTCGAGGCAGCAGCAGCGTCAGCAGAACGCATGGGGCTTGTGCCATATTACCTGTATCGCCAGAAGAATATTGCCGGAAACTTTGAGAATGTCGGATATGCAGAGAAGGACAAGGCTGGGGTGTATAACATTTTGATCATGGAAGAACGCCAGACAATTATTGCCTGCGGTGCCGGCTCTACGACAAAGCTTGTTTTGCCGGAGAAGATCAAGACAAGCAGTGGCAAAGAAACAAATCTGATCCGTGTAGAAAATGTGAAGAATATTACAGAGTATATTGACCGTATTGATGAGATGATAGAGCGGAAAGAAGCGCTTTTTGAGAAATAGGAAAATTGAAAAGAATATGAGGGAATGCAAGAAAGTATAGTTTTAAGGTATGTATTACAGTTATTTCGTTGACCTAGATTACAGTTTTCTGAATTTGGGGCAAGAGAATATGGGAGACTAATGACTTGCTAACCTTATCTTAAAAGACGAATTCATTATGCAAGATGAGTTCGTTTTTTTATATATTAGGAAAGTTCTTGTTTAAAGCAGAAGTAAAAAAAGACATAGAGGTAGTGCGGTCAATAGAATACATGTTCCCACAGGTAGGGCAAAAGCGACTATGACAACGAAAAGGAACAAATTTCCATTCGTTGCAGTCAGGGCAGTGGTACATGGCACCGCCATAAGAAGAATCGCCACAATGCATCATTTTATTTACATTTTCAATAACGGATTCGCGAGGATGCAGGGTATAGAGCATTTCCTTGTAGTGTTCTAAAAAGATTTTTTGTAATATGTTCATAAGTTTATTATGAATGAAAAAGAGAAAAAAGATATGGCATTTTTTAATTCGGCAGTGACTGTATTGCAGACACTGGTAATTGCCCTTGGAGCAGGTCTTGGAATCTGGGGGAGCGATTAACCTACTTGAAGGCTATGGCAATGATAATCCAGGAGCTAATGCTCATGTGCCATAAAGTAACACCACAATATGAAAGACGGCTATCCCCATTATTCCGTAATCAGTAAAGGTGATTTGACATTTTTCTTGAAGTGGTGTATACTTTTCATGCAAGTATGAAAAATATGAATTAAGGAGATGCTGTACAATGTCCATGCCAAAAGGAAAGCACATATTTGGAACTGTTAAGGTTGGGGAGCGCGGACAAATTGTCATTCCCAAAGAAGCGCGAGAAATATTTGACATAAATCCCGGAGACACGCTACTCGTTTTAGGCGATGAGGAACAAGGAATAGCTGTAGTCAAAGCTGATGTAATGAGAGAGGTTGCTGTAAAGATTTTGAAAGGTTTAGGCCACTTCAAGGGAGGAAATGATGATGAAACTAAATGAAACTACGCTTCCCTTTTTAGAAGTGGATTGTATTCAACAGTTTGGGCAAGAAAAAGGAAAGCTGATTTTTGAGCAAGCAGAAAAAATTTATCAAGAACTTCTGAATAACGCCGACTATCGCAATAACGCCGCAATTCAAAATCATTTGCAATTAAAGCTATTTCCAACGTTGGCTTATTACAAGGCACTTCGAGGAGAGGGTATAAACCAAAATGAAGCGTTAGAATATGTTAGAAACGAAACCCATAAAGCCGCAAACGTTCAAAAAGAAGAAATGAAAAAGTTAGGAAGTATGCCTTTTGCATATACCATCTATCGGTTAGGTGTAAAAAAGCATATGCGAAAAAATTTTCCCGATGACGGTTGGACAACGGAATGGGTTAAATGTAATGGCAAAGAGATACACTTCAATTTGCATAATTGCATTTATTGGGAACTGACAAAAATGTATGATTGTCCAGAGTTATGTTGTGTGTATTGTGAAAATGATGATATTTCTTTTTCAGGTTTATTACCCAAAATTCGTTTTGAACGAACTGGCACATTAGGAAATGGTTCGCCATATTGCGATTTTCATTTTCTAAAAGTGAGGTAAAACCAATGATTAAGAATTATTTATCTCATTTTTTGCCGGTGCTTTTGGCATTAGATTTAATTATTCCATTCTTGTTAGCTCCATTTTACAAAGACTATAATCATTTGACACAAGTAATGAGCGTTTTAGGAAATTCAAAAGCACCATTACATTCAATTTATAACATTTGGCTGGTTGCGTTTGGAGTTGCAATTTTAATCAGCACCTTACAGCTTTATCCTACTGTCGCACAAGTATCAAGTTCTATATCCATAATGCTTTTTTCCGTCATTGTGATTTACGCCGTAGGCGGTTGTATTCTTTCCGGTATTTTTTCAGTTGGAGAAACCAAAAGCCTTGAAACTCTTTCCGCAAAGATACATGGTTATGGTTCAGTAATAGGTTTTCTACTTTTAACACTTGCACCATTGTTTGTCGGATTATATTTTTTCAAAGTGTCTAATGGGTTATTAGGGATTTTATCTTTAATTTGCTTTATCTTTGCAATAGTCTTTTTTGCGCTATTTGTAATGGCTGATAAGCCGAATTATAGAGGAACAATAATTGCGTTTGAAGGACTATGGCAGAGATTATCCCTTTTGAGTATGTATCTTCCCATTGCGGCACTTTGTAGTACCATTGGTGTCAGGCACTATTAAATTTTTAGTGCTGATCATCATGCTGTTGTACCGCAAGCATAATGAATATTACGATGCTGCAGAGCCGCCTGTCCGGTCATCTTAGAGCCAGTGTTCCAGTGACATAGAGCCACTATGATTTTGCTTGATTATTACTTATTTGGCAGGACAGTACTTGTCAAGGTCGAAGCCGCTTTAGCGGTGCATTAACAGCCTTTACAAGTATTGTTCTGACAAATATTATTAATTACCCCAAATTAGAAAATTTAACTGGCTCTCATCTCCCGGAATGGTGGCTCTCAAAGTCCGGACAGGTGGCTCAGAGAGCCCCGGAATATTCACATAAGAAATTCGATGGGGAAGTATTCCTGATCTATCTCTTGGGGTATGGTCTTGGCAGATTCTGGATCGAAGGACTTAGAAACGATCAGCTGTTGCTGCCAAAAGTTGGACTTCCGGTCTCTCAGCTGTTGGCAGGCACGATTGTAGTGATACTGATCATTGCAGGAAGAAAAAAAACAGCAGCTTTACAAAAATAGTCCGGCTGCCGCAAATATAATCGAATACAGAAAAAGATCCCGGTATGTGAAAGGACAATGAGCTGGATGCTCAAAAATGTCTGATTCACATACCGGGATTTTTTATTCATATTACATATCAATCTTACTGAGTGCTGCTTCATCAGCTACAATCGTAACATCATTATGTAACTGAAGAATAGAAGCAGGAACTTTCGGAGTAATTGGTCCGTATAAGACCTCTTTTAAGATATCCGCCTTATCTTCTCCGCTTACAACAACCAGAATTTTCTTGGCCTGCATGATATTCTTGATTCCCATTGTATAAGCCTGTCTCGGAACATCATCTTCAGATTCGAAGAAACGCTTATTGGCTTCAATTGTACTTTCTGTCAGATCTACGCAGTGTGTCTCTTTCTCAAAAGCGGCACCTGGTTCGTTGAATCCGATATGTCCGTTGTGTCCAAGACCGAGAAGCTGGAGGTCTACACCGCCCTGCTTACGGATAACTGCATTATAATCGCTGCAGGCTTTCGCGGAATCTGCTTCCAGTCCGTCCGGAACGAAAGTACGGGTTTTGTCGATGTTTACATGATCAAAGAGATTGGTATTCATGAAATATCTGTAGCTCTGATCATTTTCAGGACTGAGTCCTTTGTATTCATCGAGGTTTACACTTGTAACCTGGGAAAAATCAAGATCCCCTTTCTTATACCATTCGATCAGCTGTTTATATGTACCGACCGGTGAAGATCCGGTTGCAAGTCCAAGTACACAGTTTGGCTTCATAATAATCTGTGCAGAAATGATGTTTGCGGCCTTACGGCTCATATCCTGATAGTCTTTTGCTTTATAAATTACCATAATAAAATCTCTCCTTATTCTATTGTTTTTTGTTTCTGAATATTAGTATATACATTATAAATGAATTTTCAAGTAAAACAGCATGAACTGAAACTACTTTCAAAAGTGGAAAGAAATTACCTGGAATTGTGCATATTGCATAAAAAACGGATTTTAAAATAGGCAAAACAGAGAGAAGTATTGAAAAGAATGAAAGAAGTTTCAAGAACTGCAAAGGTACTTGAAAATAAAATCGAACAATACTATACTGATTGCAGAACGAAGGAGGGAACAAGAAATGAATCAGAAAGTTGAAAATCTGAGGGGTAAATTAATTGTATCATGTCAGGCACTACCAGATGAACCATTACATTCTTCATTCATTATGGGAAGAATGGCACTGGCTGCAAAACAGGGAGGTGCAAGCGGAATTCGTGCAAATACAAAAGAAGATATCAAGGAGATCCAGTCACAGGTTGATCTGCCGATCATCGGAATCGTAAAAAGAGATTATGATGACAGTGATATCTACATTACACCAACGATGAAAGAAATCGAAGAACTGATGGAAGTAAAACCTGAAATCATCGCTATGGACGCTACTATTTCAAAGAGACCTGGCGGAAAGACATTAGATGAGTTCTTTAAAGAAGTAAAAGCAAAATATCCGGATCAGTTATTCATGGCAGACTGTTCTACAGTGGAAGAAGCACTGCATGCGGATGAACTTGGATTTGACTTCATCGGAACTACAATGGTTGGTTACACAGAGCAGAGCAAGGGCGATAAGATCGAGGCAAATGATTTCGAAATCTTAAGAAAGATTGTCGCAAAAGCAAAACACAGAGTGATCGCAGAAGGTAACATCAATACACCGGAAAAAGCAAAACATGTGATTGAGCTTGGTGCGTACAGTGTTGTTGTAGGATCTATTATCACAAGACCGCAGCTGATCACAAAATCATTTGTAGAAGAAATGGAAAGATAATTCTGCAAGGAACTTATTAAATTAAATTTATATAAAAAAGACAAAGAAAAGGAGAAAGAAACCATGAGAAATCTTGAAAAGTACAAAGGCGTAATCCCTGCATTCTATGCATGCTATGACAACGAAGGAAATGTAAGCCCGGAAGGCGTTCAGGCACTGACAAAATACTTTGTAGAAAAAGGTGTGAAAGGTGTATATGTGAACGGTTCGTCAGGAGAATGTATTTATCAGAGCGTAGAAGACCGTAAGATCATCCTTGAGAACGTTATGAAAGCAGCAGAAGGAAAGCTTACAGTTATCGCACACGTTGCATGCAATAACACAAAAGATAGCCAGGAACTTGCAAGACATGCAGAAAGCCTTGGAGTTGATGCAATCGCAGCAATCCCACCGATCTACTTCCACCTGCCAGAGTATGCAATCGCTCAGTACTGGAATGACATCAGTGCAGCAGCACCAAACACAGACTTCGTAATCTACAACATTCCACAGCTTGCAGGAGTGGCTCTTACACAGGGACTTTTCGCAGAGATGAGAAAGAATCCTAACGTAATTGGTGTTAAGAACTCTTCTATGCCGGTACAGGATATCCAGATGTTCAAACAGGCAGCAGGCCCTGACTACATCATCTTCAACGGACCAGATGAGCAGTTCATGAGTGGACGTGTCATCGGAGCTGAAGGAGCAATCGGTGGTACATACGGAGTTATGCCGGAATTATATCTGAAATTAGACGAGTATGTAAGAGCCGGAAAGATGGAAGAAGCAAGAGAAATCCAGTATGCTTGTGATGAGATTATCTATAAGATGTGCTCTGCACACGGAAATATGTACGCAGTGATCAAAGCTATGTTAAAGATCAACGAAGGTCTGGAACTTGGCGGAGTAAGAGAGCCACTGCCAGCATTAGTAGAAGAAGACATGGCTATCGTTGAAGAAGCAGCTAAGATGGTTCGCGACGCAAAAGCTAAATATCTGTAAGATTATATAAAAAATACATGAGAGAAAAATATCTGTAAGGAGAGAGACGATGCAAGGGTTTACCGTAGTAGATTTAGTTATTTTAGTAGTTTATCTCGCGGCTGTACTGTTCGCCGGCCTTCATTTCGCAAAGAAAGAAATGAAAGGAAAAGAGTATTTTAAAGGAGACGGAACTGTACCGTGGTGGGTAACTTCCGTATCAATTTTCGCAACACTGTTAAGTCCGATTTCATTCCTGTCATTAGCAGGAAACTCATACGCAGGAACATGGATCATGTGGTTCGCACAGCTTGGTATGCTGTTAGCTATCCCGATCACGATTAAATTCTTCCTGCCAATCTACAGCAAACTGGATATTGATACAGCATATCATTATCTGGAACTGAGATTCGGAAGCAAAGGACTTCGTGTACTTGGAGCTGTAATGTTCATCATTTACCAGATCGGACGTATGTCAATCATCATGTACCTTCCATGTATGGTACTTGGAAGTCTGACTGGAATCAGCGTAAACTTACTGATCATTATCATGGGTATCATTGCTATTATTTACTCATACACAGGAGGTCTGAAATCCGTACTTTGGACAGACTTCATCCAGGGATCTGTACTTCTGATCGGTGTTACATTTGCACTGATCTTCCTGTTAGCACACTTAGATGGTGGATTTGGAGCAATCGCACATGCACTGACAACAGAGCATAAGTTCCTTGCTGTAGATCAGCCAATCTTCAATGCTAATATTTTTAAAGACAGCGTATTCATCATGATCGTTGGTGCCGGATTCAATACAATGGCATCTTACGTATCAAGCCAGGATATTGTACAGCGTTTTACAACAACAACTGATACAAAGAAACTGAACAAAATGATGCTTGCAAACGGAGGATTATCAATCTTCATCGCAACAGTATTCTACCTGATCGGTACAGGATTATACGTATTCTATCAGCAGAATACACTTCCACCGGCAGCAGCTCAGGACCAGATCTTCGCATCTTACATCGCATTTGAGCTTCCGGTTGGTATAACAGGACTTCTGTTAGCAGCTATTTATGCAGCAGCACAGTCTACACTTTCTACAGGTCTGAACTCTGTAGCATCAAGCTGGACACTGGATATCCAGACAAGACTTTCTAAGAAAGAATTAAGCTTTGAGAAACAGACAAAGATCGGACAGTATGTATCTCTGATTGTTGGTATCTTCGCAATCGTAGTTGCTATGGTACTGGCTAACGGCGGAGTAAAATCTGCATACGAATGGTTCAATGGATTCATGGGACTGGTACTTGGTATCTTGATCGGAACATTTATCCTTGGAGCATTTACAAAGGTTGCCAATACATTTGGTGCAGTATGTGCATTCATCGTTGCATCAGGCGTAATGGTATACATCAAATATTTCGTACCTGCTGATCACGTATCAATCTGGTCATACTCAATCATCTCAATTGTAGTATCACTGGTAATTGGTATCCCGGCAAGTATCATCTGGAGAAAGGCAAAAGGAGACAATTCCGTACCTGCTCCTAACACAACCATTTACAAAAACTAAGAAGGAGTGACGATTTTCGTGATTTTTGGAAATATCAATAATTTATCAGAATTCCCATTCTTAGAAGAACAGGTAAAAGAGTGCTTTGAATATGCAAAGACACACGACCTTACATCTTATGAAAAGGGAAGTCATGAAATCGATGGTGACAGACTGTTTGTCAATATCGTAGAATATACAACAACAACACCGGAAGAACGTTTCTGGGAAGCACATAAAAATTATCTGGACGTCCATGTAATGATCCATGGAAATGAACAGATCGATCTGAACTTCATTCAGAATATGGAATTAAAAGATTTTGTGGAAGAAGATGATTTTCTTCCGATGGATGGGGAAAAGAATTCTTCCGTAGTCCTGACAGATGGAGATTTCCTGATCTGTTATCCGAGTGACGGACACAGAACAGCGGTTCAGGTTCAGGAACCGGAAACCATTAAAAAGGCAATATTTAAAGTAAAGATTTAATCAGAAAAAGTCGAGGGCAAACCATAAAAGAACGGTTTGCCCTTTTCTGGCTGAACGAGTATAATGAAGGAAAATGAAAGAGGCAAAGCAGAGATGAAAAAATATATTAGTATTGACATCGGCGGCACAGCAATCAAATATGGTATTGTGAGCGAAGATGCAGAAGTATTGTTAAAGAAAGAAATGAAGACAGAAGCGCAGAAAGGCGGACCGGCGATCCTTGATAAAGTCATCGGTATCGTAGAAGCATTAAAAGAAGAGGCAGACGCAGGTGTGTGTATTTCTACAGCCGGTATGGTTGACATTGAGAAAGGTGAAATCTTCTATTCGGCACCGCTGATCCCGAATTATATCGGAACGGCATTTAAAAAGACGGTAGAAGAACGATTCGGAATTCCATGTGAAGTGGAAAATGATGTGAATTGTGCGGGACTTGCTGAGTACAAAGCAGGAGCGGCGGCAGGAAGTAAGGCGGCTGTGATGCTGACGATCGGAACCGGAATCGGCGGCTGTATTTTGCTGAATGGCGAGGTGTTCCACGGATTCAGTAACAGCGCATGTGAAGTCGGATATATGCATATGGATGACAGCGATTTCCAGACACTCGGAGCAGCCAGTATTCTGACGAAGAAGGTTGCTGCATGGAAGGGAGAACCGGCAGAAAATTGGAGCGGATATCGCATTTTTGAAGAGGCAAAAAAAGGTGATAAGATCTGTAACCGTGCAATTGATGAGATGACGGATGTACTTGGGAAAGGTATTGCCAATATCTGCTATGTAGTGAATCCGGAAGTTGTCGTACTTGGCGGCGGAATCATGGCGCAGGAAGCATTCCTGAAGGACAAGATTGAAAAAGCAGTGGAAAAATACCTGGTGTCCAGCATGTGGGAGCATACAAGTATCGCATTTGCCAAAAACCAGAACAATGCCGGTATGTTAGGCGCATTCTATCATTTTCAGGGAAGACATGCATAGTCTGGAGTTATAAAATAAAGAAGCAGGAATAGTAAGATATGGAATATTATGTAAAATCAGTCGTTCCGATCATAGAATCGAATTATGATAAATTTACGACAGTGGAACGGAATATCGCAGATTTTTTTATACAGAACAGAAAGAAAGTGGATTTTTCATCAAAATCCATTTCCGAGAGACTCTTCGTATCAGAAGCGTCGTTATCCAGATTTGCGAAGAAATGCGGATATCGCGGATACAGAGAATTCATCTATCAGTATGAAGAGACATTTGTAGAAAAGCAGGAATCCATTACCGGTAATACGCGAATGATCCTGAATGCGTATCAGGAACTTCTGAATAAGACTTACAGTCTGGTGGATGAGGCGCAGATTGCAAGGATCAGCAGATATCTGAATCAGGCGGAGCGTGTGTTCGTGTGCGGAACCGGAAGTTCCGGTCTGGCAGCAAGAGAGATGGAACTGCGTTTTATGCGAATTGGTGTGGATATTGATTCGCTGGTAGAAAGAGATATGATGCGTATGCAGGCGGTATTCCAAGACAGAAGAAGCCTCGTATTCGGAATCAGTATCAGCGGATCCAAGGAAGAGGTCTTGTTTCTTCTGAAAGAAGCATATCGGAAAGGTGCGAAAACGATTCTTTTTACGGCGAACAACCGGGGTGGCTTCGAGCAGTTCTGCACAGAAGTTGTTCTGATTCCATCACTCAGACACCTGAATCATGGGAATGTAATCTCACCGCAGTTCCCGATTTTGGTCATGCTTGATATTATCTATTCTTACTATTTGGAACAGGATAAATATGAAAAAGAAGTTCTGCATGATAATACACTGCGTGCACTGGAAGAAGGAGAAGGGATGCACAGGAGTTTTTAGAATGTAAAGAGGTATGTTGGGAAAAAATAAAATGGAGGATATATAAAATGATAATCAAAAATGTAATTGTCTATACAGAAGACAAAAAATTTACAGCAGGCGGCATTGTTGTTCAACGATGACAAGATCGAAAGCATTTACACGACAGAAAACGTACCGGATATGCCGGGGGAAGAAGTCGTTGACGGACAGGGGGCATACGCAATTCCGGGACGTGATCGATCTGCATTTCCACGGGTGTATGGGAGATGACTTCTGTGATAACAGTAAAGAGGCTATTGAAAATATTGCAAAATATGAGGCTTCTGTGGGTGTTACAACAATCGCACCAGCAACGATGACACTTCCGGTAGAAGAACTGGAAGATATCTTAAGAACAGCAGCAGAATACAAAAAAGAGCAGAATCCGAAGGGAGCGGATCTTGTAGGCGTGAACATGGAAGGCCCGTTCATCAGCCCGGTGAAAAAAGGAGCGCAGGATGAAAGAAATATCATGCCTTGTGATACCGACATTTGTCAGAGATTCCTTGATGCTTCGGAAGGCCTTGTGAAGTTTGTAGGACTTGCGCCGGAAGAAAGCGAGGACGCAGTTGCATTTGTAGAAGCAATGAAAGATAAAGTGAACATTTCGCTTGCACATACCAATGCGGATTATGCACATGCGAAAGCAGCATTCGATGCCGGAGCAAATCATGCCGTACATCTCTTTAATGCGATGCCTGCATTCACTCACCGTGAACCGGGTGTTGTAGGAGCAGTGTCCGACAGTGCACATGTAATGGCAGAGATTATCTGTGACGGTGTACATATCCATCCATCGATGGTGAGAGCAGCGTTCAAGATGCTGGGAGCAGACCGTATGATCCTGATCAGCGACAGTATGCGTGCGACCGGAATGCCGGACGGACAGTATACACTTGGTGGATTGGATGTAAAAGTAGTCGGTAATCATGCAACACTGGTATCTGATGGAGCACTTGCAGGATCTGTTACAAACCTTGCAGACTGTATGCGTACGGTAGTTAAGAAGATGGAGATCCCGCTTGAGACAGCTGTAGCATGTGCGACGATCAATCCGGCTAAGAGTCTTGGAATTGAAGATACATATGGTTCGATTGCACCGGGAAAGAAAGCGAATATCGTATTATTAGACGAGAATTTGGAGCTTAAGATGGTAATTAAGGACGGACAGGAATTATAATTCATGCAATTTATAGTATAAAGCCATTTGGTGTTAAGGACAGATGAAAAAGATTATATTTTTTACCATTGGTGTCAGGCACTATTAAATTTTCGGTCTGGAAATTAAGGTAAAAAAGGTAAATGCTATAGTCGAAAAGAAGAAGCAGAATAAGAAATAAGGTTTGAGAGGTGGCGAAAGCTGCCTCTTTTACATATAGGACTATTTATATTGAATATTTTTACGGAATCGTATAAAATGTGCAATAAAGGAGAGTGACTTATGGATATCAAGAGAGATAAATACTTGAATGATTTGATTAATCGTATGACACAATGGAATGATAAAAGTTGTAACTGGTATCAGAAAGATGTGGAAAGTCTTATCTGTTATTTAATATTTTAAAAATTATTTGCTGGAGCATGGTGTTGACTGCTTCGCATATTATTACGATTGAACTGGATCAACGTAAAAAACAAAAAATGTATCGTGACCCGG
>ENA-OQHF01000688-OQHF01000688.1-human-gut-metagenome-genome-assembly--contig:-NODE-688-length-19966-cov-8.436816_pt1 | contig 19966 bp, 20 predicted proteins | sample MGYA00242559_ERZ504709 | MGnify/ENA primary metagenome ERZ504709 (study PRJEB26092, sample SAMD00036203) | human gut metagenome | host: Homo sapiens | study: EMG produced TPA metagenomics assembly of... | reverse complement strand
TGGTACATTTTCTGGAGGTTGGGACAGTGGAAAAGATCCCGACACTGATCGTCAGCGGGTTTGTGATCCTGATCAGCTATCATCTGCTGGTTTTTCCGGGATCATCCTTTCTACACTGGTCAATCAGCATAAACAGGATTTTGAGTATCAGACACAGATGGTGACTAATCGTTATAAAGATCTTTTTCCGGAGAAGAAATAAGGAATCAGACCGGGTAGGATAATACAGAAAAGCCGTGTTGAAATCTGATGATTTCGCGCGGCTTTTTTGCATATTTCAGGGACCCTTTTCGACGTGGAATGCTTGACAATACTGGGGCTTTTCGGTATAATACAGGAATTGTGAATATCCTGAGATTTTTACGCTCTTTTTAGAAAAAAGAGCTCTTGGGAATGGTAGCAACAGAAAATATCCGAAGCTGTATTTTTTTCAGAAAAAACAGCACGGTTTTGAAAGGAAGTAAGGCAAAATGGAAGAAGCAAAGAAGAACTTACTCACATACGCAGGACTTAGAAAACTGGAAGACGAGCTGCACGATCTGAAAGTTGTTAAGAGAAAAGAAGTAGCAGGAAAGATCAAAGAGGCTAGAGAGCAGGGAGACCTTTCTGAGAACGCAGAGTACGATGCAGCAAAGGATGAGCAGAGAGATATCGAGGCACGTATCGAGGAGATCGAGAAGATCCTCAAGAACGCTGAGGTTGTAGTAGAGGACGAAGTCGATCTTGACAGAATCAGCGTAGGCTGCAAGGTTAAGGTTCATGATTATGAATTTGAGGAAGATATGGAGCTGAAGATCGTAGGTTCCACAGAGGCTAACAGCCTTGAGGGAAAGATCTCCAATGAGTCTCCGGTAGGTAAAGCACTGATCGGTGCACACACCAACGATATCGTTGAGGTTGAGATGCCGTCCGGAATCATGAAATACAAGGTTCTTGAGATCCAGAGAAACGTATAAAGCAGACAACGGAGCGGATCGCAGAGATCCGCTTGAACGACAGATAGATTAAGGAGGCCAACAAGTGGCAGAGCAGAAGAAGCAGGATGTAAACCAGCTGCTGAAGGTACGTCGTGACAAACTGGCAGACCTTCAGGCAAATGGCAGGGACCCGTTTCAGATCACAAAATTTGATCAGACACATCATTCCCTTGAGGTAAAGAATCTCTATGAAGCACATGAGGCAGAGCTTCTCAAAGATCGCAAGGAGCTTGATGTAACAGGTCTTGATGAAGAGCAGGCAAAAGAGGCTCAGAAGAAGGATTATGAAGAAAGAAGAAGCATCATGGACGCAAGCCCGATCCACGTATCGATCGCAGGACGTATGATGTTCAAGCGTGTAATGGGAAAAGCTTCTTTCTGTAATATCCAGGATTTACAGGGCAACATTCAGGTTTATGTGGCAAGAGATGCCATTGGAACCGATTCCTATGCAGATTTCAAGAAATCTGATATCGGTGATATTTTTGGTCTGGAGGGATTTGCTTTCAGAACAAGAACAGGTGAGATCTCCATTCATGCAGAGAAGATGACTCTTCTTTCCAAGAGCTTACAGATCCTTCCTGAGAAATTCCACGGACTGACAGATACAGATACCCGTTATCGTCAGAGATATGTGGATCTTATCATGAACCAGGACAGCAAGAATGTATTCATCAAACGTTCCCAGATCCTTAAAGAGATCCGTAACTTCCTTGCAGGACGTGACTTCATGGAAGTAGAGACACCAATGCTGGTTTCCAACGCAGGCGGTGCAGCTGCAAGACCATTTGAGACACATTACAACGCACTGAACGAAGACGTTAAGCTTCGTATTTCCCTGGAGCTTTATCTTAAGAGACTGATCGTAGGCGGACTTGAGAGAGTTTACGAGATCGGCCGTGTATTCCGTAACGAGGGTCTTGATACCCGTCACAACCCGGAGTTTACTCTGATGGAGCTTTATCAGGCATATACAGATTATGAAGGCATGATGGAACTGACTGAGTCTATGTTCCGTTATCTTGCAGAGAAGGTCTGCGGTTCCACAAAGATTTCCTACAATGGTATCGAGATCGATCTTGGAAAGCCTTTCGCACGTCTGACCATGAACGATGCCATCAAGAAATATGCAGGAATCGACTTTGACGAAGTAGCAGATGATGAGGCAGCCAAGAAGCTTGCTGACGAGCATCATATCGAGTATGAGGATCGTCATAAGAAGGGTGATATCATCAACCTCTTCTTCGAGGAGTACTGTGAGAAAGAGCTGATCCAGCCGACATTTATCATGGATCATCCGATCGAGATCTCTCCGCTGACCAAGAAGAAACCTTCCGATCCGAACAAGGTAGAGCGTTTCGAGCTCTTTATCAATACATGGGAAATGTGTAACGCATATTCCGAGCTCAACGACCCGATCGATCAGAGAGAACGTTTCAAAGCACAGGATGCTCTTGCAGACGCAGGTGATGAGGAAGCCAACCACACAGATGAAGACTTCCTGAATGCACTGGAGATCGGTATGCCGCCAACAGGTGGTATCGGATACGGAATCGACCGTCTGGTTATGCTGCTGACAGACAGCCAGGCTATTCGTGACGTACTTCTGTTCCCGACGATGAAGTCACAGGGCGCAGCAAAGAACGAAGCAAACAATGCAGCACAGGAAACAAAGCCAGTTGAGAAGATTGATTTTTCCAAAGTAAAAGTTGAGCCATTATTCGAAGAAATGGTTGATTTTGATACTTTCAGCAAGTCAGATTTCAGAGCTGTAAAGGTAAAAGCATGTGAAGCAGTTAAGAAATCCAAGAAGCTGTTACAGTTCACTCTGGACGATGGAACAGGCACAGATCGTACCATTTTAAGCGGTATTCACGCTTATTATGAGCCAGAAGAATTGGTTGGAAAAACACTGATCGCTATCACAAACCTGCCACCAAGAGCTATGATGGGAATTGATTCTTGTGGAATGTTACTTAGTGCAATCCATGAGGAAGAGGGCGAAGAAAAACTTCATCTTCTGATGGTTGATGACCATATTCCAGCAGGTGCGAAGTTATACTAAAAATCAAAAAATGTGTTTGTAAAAGTTGCATACTACAACAGAAGTACAACAAATTTTTGTTGTATAATACGTGATAACACTTGATATTACGTTGTTGTGCTTATGAGTTGAACTTTATAAATGTACCGCAAGGACATTTTCCTAAGAGAGAGTTTAGGAAAGTGTCCTTTTTTGTTGTAGTCGAAATCCAAATTGGAGTTAAAAATAATATTTTAAAGGAGAAGAAGCAATGACAAACACAGCGTTAAGAGCAGAGAATAGCAATTCTCGCACAATTACTTTCAAGAGCAGGGAACACGAAAAATTTTATGAGGAATATCTGAAAAAATGCAGATATCAGGATGTCTACCATCGGGCTTTGGTTTATTGCCTGGGTATCGACAGAGACACAAGAAATAATGTGAATAAAATCTATAATTTTAAAACTGGATGTGTAAAAACGGAATGCCTGCAGGAAGGGTGGCAGACCAGTGGAAGTTTACGAATTGTCCGTATGGCATTTAACCTGTATTGTAATGGAACACCAAGCGTCGGAGATTACGAAGCAGAAGAAGATCAGTTGAAAGAATGCCAGTGTTATACCGTAGAGGATCTGTTTTGCTGTGGATATGCCCGGTATTTCTGGGAAGCCATTAAAATCCGTTATCCAGAGTATTGCTTTTACAAAGACTGGGAGGATATATATGCTGAAAATTAGATTACAGGGTACTTTGAGGGACATTCAATGGTTTCGCCGTATTTTGGAAAAGCATAAGGAACTGGATGTCCTGGAAGTATCTGATGCTTATGCAAATAAAGGAACAAGTAAATATTTTCGTGTTTATGTAGAAGTAGAAGAAAAACAGTAAATCGGAGGAAAGTATATGTGTAAAGTAATTGCTATTGCAAATCAGAAAGGCGGAGTAGCCAAAACAACGACAACAATCAATCTGGGAGCCGGACTGGTGAAGTCAGGGAAAAAAGTAGTCCTGGTAGATGCTGATCCACAGGGGCACTTGACAATGGGATTGGGATTCCCTAAAAATCTCAAGGTAACATTAAAAAGCATGATGGAGAACATTATCATGGGACTGGAATTTGATCCGAAAGAAGCAATTCTGCACCATGAAGAAGGTGTTGACCTAATTCCGTCCAATAAATTGCTTGCCGGAATGGATATGTCTTTATTTACAGTAGAGGACAGAGAAAAGGTGCTGAAAGAGTATCTGGAACTGCTGAAGGATGAGTATGATTATATTCTGATTGACTGTATGCCATCCCTGGGAATGCTGACGCTCAATGCTTTGAGTGCAGCGGACAGTGTTCTGATTCCAGTGCAGCCACAATATTATGCGGCAGATGGACTTATGGAATTATTGAAAGTGGTAAAAGGAATCCATCAGAGATTTAATCCGGAATTGCAGATAGAAGGTATTTTGTTCACAATGGATAATTGCCGTTACAATAATGCAAAGAGGAATAAGCAGGCGATCATAAGCACATATGGGGAGGATATTAAGATTTTTGAGCAGACAATTCCAAGAACAGAAAGTCTTGCAGAAACAGCATCTGAAGGTGTAAGTATATTTGCTTATGATGGAAAAAGCAAAGGGGCAGACAGTTACAGGGAACTGGTTCAGGAGGTGTTGAAACATGCGTAGACCGAAAAAAGAGATTCAGCTTACCTCTTATGATGAGTTACTGGGATTAGAAGAATTACCGGAAAAGAGTATGAACCAGATTATGGAAATAGAACTGGAAAAGCTCCATCCTTTTAAAAATCATCCATTTCGTGTGAGCGATGATGAAAAAATGGCTGAGACAGTAGAGAGTATTAAAAACTACGGTGTTTTAAATCCTGCTCTGGTAAGACCCCGATCAGAAGGTGGATACGAACTGATTTCTGGACACAGGAGAAAAAGAGGCTGTGAACTGTGTGGTAAGACAACTATGCCAGTCCTTGTTCGAAACTATACAGATGATGAAGCTGTCATAATTATGGTCGATTCCAACATTCAGCGTGAAAATATTCTGCCAAGTGAAAAAGCCCATGCCTATAAGATGAAATATGATGCTATGAAGCATCAGGGAAGCAAAGGTGAAAAATATACGGCAGATATGGTTGGTGAAACAGCCGGGGACAGTGGAAGAACCGTGCAGAGATATATCCGTCTGGCTTCATTATCAGATGGACTGTTGGAGTATGTGGATGATAATAAAATCCCTATGATAGTGGGAGAAAAATTGTCTTATCTGAAACCACAGGAACAGGAATGGCTTTTGGAAGGAATTGTCAACAGTAATATCTTCCCGACAAAACAACAGGCAGAACAATTAAAGGAATGCAGTGCAAATGGAAAATTAAATCAGGGTTATATCTATGCCGTTTTATTGAAAAAAGAAAACAGTAAAATCAATGTAACAATTCCGGCAAAAAAATCGGCAATTATTTTCCAGAGACATATTCTAAAGAACAGATAGAAGAAGTCATTTTCATGCTTTTGGATAAGTGGAAAGAAAACAGAGAAGGAGTAGCAGATGCAGAAGATACAGTTTGATTATTTTACGGGAATGGAAGCGGAACAATACAGCTTTTATCGTGTCCCGAAAGTGCTGTTTACAGAACCATGCTTTAAAGCTCTTTCTTGTGAAGCAAAGGTATTATACGGTCTGATGCTGGACCGTATGAGCCTGAGCATTAAGAACCGATGGCTGGATTCAGAGGACAGAGTATATATTATTTTCACGGTGGAAGAAATTGCAGAGCTGATGAACTGTGGAACCCAAAAGGCAGTGAAGCTGGTAAAAGAGCTGGACAGTAATAATGGGATTGGACTGATTGAAAAGAAACGTCTGGGACTGGGAAAGCCTAATGTTATTTATGTGAAAAATTTTATGCTCAGAGAAGTGCCAGACCAAAAGCCGACGGATAGCTGTGCAGATTTGCAATCAGAGCAGAAAAATCATAGAAAATGTGCAGATCTGCAATCTGAGCAGGGAAACCATGAAGAATGTGCAAATCTGCAATCAGAAGCTGAGAACAGGGAAAAAACAGGCACTTTTCTGAATTGTGAAAATCATCATTCAGGAGTAGTGAAATCCACAATTCAGGATTGTGTGGAATCACAATTACAGAATGGTGAAAATCACAATTCAGGAATGATGAAAACCACAAATCAAGAATTTCCAGAATCACAATTCCAAAATGGTGAAAATCATCATTCAAGAATAGTGGAAATCACAAAACCAGAATATCCGAAATCACAATCTAATAATACTGATATTAACAAGACTGATATTAGTGAAACTGAGATAAATCAATCCTATCCAATCATATCAGGTAATCTGAAAAAGAAAAGGGATGTGATGGAGGAGATGCGGACATATCGTGAAGTGATTCATGAAAATATAGATTATCAATATCATGCCAGAGAAGATGTGGATGAACTGGTAGAACTGATGATTGAAGTTATGATGATGCCGGAGGACAGTATGATTCGGATCGCAGGGACAGAAAAGCCAGTTGCTTTGGTGAAAAGCAGGTTTATGAAGCTGAATTATTCACATATCGAATATGTGCTGTTTTGTCTGAATCGAAATACGACCAAGGTTGGAAACATTAAAGCATATCTTTTGACTGCCCTGTATAATGCCCCGGCAACGATAAACAGCTATTATCAGGCAGAGGTTAATCACGATATGTATGGAGGATAAAGGAATATGAGAAATATGATAAAAAAAGTTATTGTTCCAGCACTGGTGATTGTTGTATTGTTTGCAGTGCTGAGACCGCTTTGTATCCAGGATGGGAAGTGCAATTATTTATTGCTGTTGCTACTGATGGGGATACCATTCGGAATTGGAAAAATGTGTGTCTGGATGGTTCCAAGAGGGTTTGACCTTGGAGGAACACTGGCAGTATGGACAATGAATTTTCTGATCGGAGGATTGATAGGAAGTGTCGTTCTTCTGGCAATGATTGGACAGGCAATCATTTATCTTAGTGTTTTCCTGCTCACAGTTATTACAGGAATACATAAAATACCGAGAATAAAATGAAATAGATCTTTTGAAAAGCAGCTAAGACAAAATTAGCTGCTTTTTTTTCTGGAAACTTTGCGACACAATGTCGTAAAGCTGGGATAAATTGCAGGAAAGGAGACACCGTATTGAGCAATCGTGCAATTTCCACAGAACTTATTGAATTGGGAGAACGGATCAGAAAACGCAGGCAGGAAATGAAGTTGTCACAGGAATCTTTTGCGGAAAAAGCAGGTATCAGTGTCAATACGGTCAGCAGGATAGAAGGAGGGCAAACGGCAATGTCTGTTGAGATTTTCAGGAAGATGATTGAGATCCTGGAAACAGATGCCAATATCCTGATGGGAAAAGAGGGGGACGATGCAGAAAAAAGAAAGCAGTTTGAGGAAGTATTTTATCGTATTCAGAAGATGGAATGGAAAGAGCAGAAAATTATCATGCAGACAATAGATTCACTGATAGAAAGTTTTAATGAGTACAGGTGAAATTTCACCATATATGGGGTGTAAAACAAAAAAACTCCCCATATATGCTAAGGATAATAGTTTTTTTGTGCTGTTAAAATAGCAAACAGAGAGAAAGAGACAGAAACAAGGAAGGGAGACAGGATTGATGACCAGACAAGAAAATTTAATCTATCGGAAGCAGTGTCCCTATGATGCAATGGGAGACTATTCTGTTTTAATGGAAAATGAAAAGAACATAAAAACGGAAAGAAATGCAAAGAAGTCTGACCGGGACATCAGACGGAAAATAAAATAGGGGATGCTGTAAATTAGCAGAAAGGGCAGTAAGGAAGTTTCAGGCTCTCGTTAAAAAAAACGGGTGTGCCGGAAGCTGTTTTTTACTGCCCTTTTGCCAGTAGATCAGTAATAATCCTATCCTTTCTGCTGATGGGCACCTGTTGCCAGCAGGCAGAAGGGTGGTAATTATGCTGACATTGCAGGAATTGAAACAGGTTGTAGGTAACAGGAAAGAAAAAAGAAAGGTTCCGTCCGCCAGGTATTTGAGAGAAAACGATGTGGCAGTTGTAAAGCATAGACTGATAGATGGTGCGGAAATTATTGCATATCAGACAGGATATGTTTTCTATTGTGCAGGTGATTATGGAACGGTTTTTCCTTTATTTACCTGTCGAGATTATGTATATGAAGCAGGAAGAAAAATAACAGTTGTTAAGGAAGATTTTTTTGATAATCAGCCCTGGTATGTGCGGTTGATATTAGAAGGTGAAGATCGGCTGTGCAGGAACAGGGAGGTACGAGAACATAATAATTGCATTTCATATAGCCATATTTCAGAAGGCTGGTGCGAATTGGTGGATAAAAGGCAGAATGTACTCGAAAAACTGATCATAGAAGAAGCTATTGGAGAATTCATGGATCTGCTGACTGACCGGCAGAGACAGGTGATCCATCAAATTTATTTTCAGCAGCGGACACAAAGAGAAGTGTCACGGGTGTTTGGAATTACAGAACCGGCAGTATCAAAATGTATTTCACAGGCAAAGCAGAAAATGAGAAGAAATGCAGGCAGACTGACCGGAGTGCTTCAGAAGGGAGAATAAAAGATGCGTGGTAAAAAACCAAAGGAAAGACAACGGTATGTGCTGCGTGTAAATGAAACTCTCATAGAAGTTACCAGAGACGTATATCTGGCATGGTACCAGTCAAGAAGAAAAGAAAGATACCAGCTTGAAAAAATGCAGAAAAATGGTGTATGCGGAATAGAAAAAGTAGGAGAAACGAGTTACAACAGTTATTTGCATATATTATCACCAGAAGAAATAGTCATCAGGGTGTCAGAAATACAAGAGCTGCAGGAAGCACTGAAATATTTGTCTGAAGAAGAAATGGAATTGATAAGACTATTATTTTTTGAAGAGTACACAGTTAAAAAAACAGCACAGTATTTCGGGTGTTGTACAAAGACAATCAGAAACAGGAAAAACAAAGTATTGCAGAAACTAAAAGACAGGCTGGAAACTTTGTAAGTTTTTGCTGTTTCAAAAAATTTTCTAAAAAAATTTCAAACAGGTTAATTTTTGCCCTTTCACACATGCGGTTAGTGGAGGGGCAAATGTCTATTTTAATTCAAAACAATAAATTCCCCCTAAAAGTGAACCTTGACAATTTCATATCAGCAGCAAGAGGATACCTGAATTTCCCAGCTACGCATCTGGCGGCGGGTATTCGGTGGCAACGTGAAGGGCAATGGATGAGAGGCACCCTTGGCAGGAATGATTACGAATTACCTCTTGCGGCTTAATAGCTCAATCCTGTTTTTATTTAAAAGTCAATCCAAGACAAGGGAGGTGGTTTCTATGATTGATTCATGCAGGTGTAAGCCTGAACGAAAGTGGAGTAAATTATCGAAGAAAGAGAGGACTCAGTCAAAATGAAAATGCGATTTAAAAGATTCTTGTCGGGATTTATGGCAGTTGCAACTTTGGCGTCTGTTATCGTTCAACCAGTCACGGTTTCTGCTTCTGAATTAGAACCGGAGACAACTTCATTTGAACGGCAATATCCGGAACTGCAGGATGTGCAGGATACTCTTGACAAAGACGAAATTGTGGAAGCAAAGGATATTGAGATTCCCTATGGAGAAGAATTTGAGGTGGAAGTCGATCTGTCCGGTATAGAGGGCGTGAATGAAAAAAAGGTGAAAGTTTTATTCCATGAAGCAAAGAGTGAAGCCGGTACAGATTTTGATGCACATACATCGGATACCTACAAAGCTGTCTATGCAGTAGAGCCAGTCAGCGGTCACCCAGCTTACAGAGTAAGCAGAAACATTACGGTAAAAGAGCCGGAAACAGAAGCACAGACAAAGAGTTCTTCTGAAAATACAGTTGGTGAAGGAAATGCCGGTGAAACAGAAGATTCCGGTAATGCGGAGGAAGATGTTGATTCGGACGGGTCAAAAGAGATTGTAACTGATCTTACAGATGGACAGGAAGTAACAACAGATGAAGAACCTGGTCTGACTGTTTCAGAAGTAATGGATCAGGCAGAAAATGAAGGAATTGACTTGTATGAGATGGAGCCGGGTGAAACAGTGACATTTATGGCGGCAGCAGGAAATGCAAGAAGTTCACAACAGGTTTCAGTGACAAGAGGTGCCGAATACCGATATGCGGATTATGGTTATGGAACTTATCTGACGTATCAGTATACCGTAAAATTCGGTAATGTGTCCGCCACAGCTTATTGTGTACAGCCGTCCAAACCGGGACCTGGTACGGGAACATATACAATCAATAAGGTTGGGGATGGTAAAGCACTGGCTAAAGTATGCTACTATGGCACAAAAGCCTCTGGCGATGATGGATTTTTTACAGAAGAAAATGGCTATGGAAATCTGAGTGCAGGAGCCAGATTTATTCTGGTACATCTTGCTGCGTCGTATGCGAATGGCAGTTCAGATGCTTTTTCAGGTGCAAATACTACTGCACAGAATCTTGCGAAAAAACTTTACAATTACTGTATTTCTCAGCCAGATATTCCGGATGTGGCAATGTCTTTTTCAGATGCAGATGTGACAGCCTATGTAGATGGCAACAGCCAGAGAACAAAGGAAATCATTTTTAAAGCAGATGAACTGCAGAGTATCACAATGAAACTTCCAAGTGGTGTGAAACTTCACAACGTGACAACCGGAAAGACAAGCAAAGCTGGTGAAGCAGTAGAAATCAGTGGTGGAACTAAGTTTTACTTATCTGCACCTCTTACACAGGTACAGGATGTCGCAGGAAGCTGGTCTGCAACGATGAAGGGCAGTGTAACAAAAGATTATTCTGCGTATAAGATCAGTACCGGCTCTGGTTCACAGGACCTGGCCCTGGTATTTGGTGAAGGTGTTGATGATGAAAAATATGTGGACTTCAAAGTAACATGGGTACAGTACGCAAGTGTTAAGGTGATTAAAAAAGATGCAAAAGCAGACGCAAAGCTGGCGGGTGCTGTGTTTGGTTTATACAGTGATACAAACTGTACAAAGCTGATCACAAAGTTACCGGCAACCGATGCGAATGGGGAAGCGTCCGTACAGATCATTAAGACACAGGATACCGTATATCTGAAAGAGATTACAGCTCCGACAGGATACCGTATCAATGCAACTGCCTACAACGTAAAACTGGAAGTCAGCAAAACAACAACCGTGACTGTTCCGGATGAAGAACAGATGGGACAGCTGACTGTTTATAAAGAAGGTCAGGTTCTGACAGGTGCAGATGTTACCGAGAATGGAACAACATTTAAGTATGAGAAACGCAGACAGAAAGGTGCGATTTATGATGTGTATGCCGGGGGAGATATTAAAACTGCTTATGGTGCCAAGGTTTACAGCAAGGGTGATCTGGTCAAAGAGAATCTGACAACAGACTCGAATGGGGCAGTCATTCTGAAAAATCTGCATCTTGGTACATATATCGTCAAAGAAAAACAGGCTCCGACCGGATTTTATAATGCCGGGGAAGAAAAGTCTGTCACTCTTTCTTATGCAGGACAGAATGTAGATGTTGTTTTTTCTGAGACAACCTTTACGAATGACAGACAGAAAGCAGAAGTGATTGTGACAAAGCAGGATAAGGATACAGAAAATCCTCTGGATGGAGGAATTTTTGGACTTTATGCAGCCAGTGACATTAAAAATGCAGATGGAACGGTTGTTGTAAAGAAAGGCACTCTGATTGAGAAAGTGACAACTGGAAATGATGGAACGGCGAAGTTTACCGCAGATCTGCCGCTGGGATTTTCCTATGATGTAAAGGAAGTACAGGCTCCGGAAGGCTATCTGAGAAATGCGGATGATGTCTATACGTTTACTTTTTCTTATACAAACGATAAGGAAGCGAAACTGACATTTAAGCATACCTTCAAAAACGAGCGTGTGACAGCAAAGATTTCCTTACAGAAGCAGGACAAAGAAACAAAGAAGGCTGTTCCACAGGGAGATGCTACTTTAGAAAAGGCAGTCTATGGACTATATGCCCGTGAGGATATTGTCCATCCGGATGGAGCAACTGGTGTGATCTACGAAGCGGGTGAGCAGGTTGCCACTCTTACAACAGATAAGAATGGACAGGCTTCTGTAGATGGATTATATCTTGGCAATTACTATGTAAAAGAGATTACTCCTCCAACGGGTTACCTGGCAGATGAAGAAGAACATGATCTGGTCTGCAACTATGAGGGTGATTTTGTAGCGGAAGTAAAACGTGACTGTCTGTCTCTGGAACAGGTAATGAAGCAGCCATTTGAAATCATCAAGGCAGCGAACAACGGAAAGACAGATGCCGATTTATTGAAAGGTGCAGGATTTACCGCTTATCTGGTATCTTCCCTGACAGTAAAAGAAGATGGCAGCTATGACTTTGGTTCTGCCAAGCCGGTAGTGATCGGGGAAAATGGTGCAACAGAGATCTTTACAGATGAGAAAGGGTATGCCCGCAGTATTGCGATTCCGTATGGAACTTACATCGTCCGTGAAACAACCACACCACATAATTACACTCCGGTCAATGATTTCATCGTACAGATTACAGAGAATCATCCGACTACACCGCAGGTATGGAGGGTGCTGCTTGACAAAGAGTTTGAAGCGAAGCTGAAGATTATCAAACAGGACGATGAGACAAAGAAAGCAGTCCTTCAGAAAAATACGGAGTTTAAGATTTTTAACCTGGATACAGAAAAGTATGTGGAGCAGGTAACAACGTATCCGACGACGGTAAAACACAAATCTTATTTTACAGATGAGCAGGGATACTTAATCCTTCCACAGAATCTGAAGATTGGACATTACCGTATTGAGGAAGTGAACGCACCTTATGGATATACGCTCAATGAGAATTACTATGAGGTAGATGTAGATTCCAATACAGCATATCAGATGGACGGAACTTCCGGCGATGTGATCATTGAGATCGCATACGAGAATCATCCGGTTAAGGGAGAACTGAACATCGTAAAACAGGGTGAGGTCTTAAATGGTTATAAAGATGACTTTACTTATCAGAAAGAAACTCTGGAGGGAGCAGTCTTTGAGGTATATGCTGCCGAAGATATTTATACAGCAGATTTCCAGAAAGATGATAATGGAAACCGTATCCTGGAGTATGCTTCTGGGGAACTGGTAGGAACTGTTACCACGGATAAGGATGGAAAGGCACAGATTGCTGACCTTCCACTTGGAACCTATAAGATTGTTGAAAAGACAGCACCAGAGGGCTTTGTATTAAATGAAGAAGCACAGACAGTAACATTTGAATACAAAGACCAGAAAACACCAGTTATTGAGCAGACAGCAACCTTTGAGAATGACCGCCAGAAAGTGGAAGTGTCCGTAGTCAAACAGGATGCAGAGACAAAAACGGTTGTGGCGGGTGCAGAGTTTGGTATCTATGCAAAAGAAGATATTCTGGCACATGAAGAAGTGATTGTGAAGGCAGATACCTTACTTGGAAAAGCAGTCAGTGGGGAAGATGGAAAGGCAGTATTTGATGTTGACCTTCCATTTAGTACTTACTATATCAAAGAACTTGCAGCTCCGGCAGGGTATGTCTCTTCTTTTGAGACTTTGGAAGTAACTGCCAAATATCAGGGACAGGATGTGAAAATGGTAGAGCTGGAATCTGTATTTAAGAACCAGCCGACAAAAGTAACCTTTACGAAGTCCGATATTACGACAGGCGTGGAACTTTCCGGGGCAACGCTTACGGTGCTTGATAAGGATGGAAATGTGGTAGATACATGGAAGTCTGTAAAGGGTGAGGAACACTTGATTGAAAGACTCACAGCCGGGGAGACATATACTCTTCGTGAAGAAATGGCTCCTTATGGCTATCTGATGGCGGAAGAAGTTTCCTTTACTGTGGACGATACTGCTGAAATCCAGAAGGTAGAGATGAAAGATGCAGTGCCAACCGGAACACTTATCATCAATAAAAAAGGTGAGTTCCTGGAGAAAATATCTGCACTGGATTCCATTGGCGGATGGATGAAGCATCTGTTTGAATATCTTTCCGGTTCCCTGAAAGACGTTACTTTTGAGGTTTATGCCTTAGAAGATATAAAAGCGGCGGATGGTGAGAGTGAAGATTACTACAAAAAGGATGCACTGGTAGCAACGATCACGACGGATGAAACAGGAGTGGCGAAACTGACAGACCTTCCTCTTGGCAAATACTGTGTCAAAGAGAAAGAGACAGCAAATGGATATGTCCTGGATGGAGAAGCTCGTGAAGTGGATCTGACTTACCGTGACCAGAATACCGCAGTTGTTACTTATTCTGCTGACTGGCAGAACAAACGCCAGAGAGCAGAAGTAAACGTGTTAAAGAAAGAAAAAGATTCCGACCGTGTACTGGAAGGGGCTGTATTTGCCCTGTGCAATAAAGAAAATATTGTCAATGCAAAGGGCGATGTGATCTTGAAAGCGGATACGGTTATTGAGGAGCAGGCTACGGATAAGGAAGGAAAACTGACCTTTACGGCAGATCTGCCACTTGGCTATACCTACTATGTGAAAGAAACTTCTCCGGCACCGGGATTTGCGACAACAGACCAGGTACAGGAATTTACTTTTGAATATGGTGGGGCAGATAAGGAAACACTGTCTTATGTGTTTACTTTTGAAGATGAGCCGACAACCGTAGAGTTTACCAAAACATCCCTGACAGACGGAAAGGAGATTGAGGGAGCAAAACTGAAAGTTACAGATGAGAGTGGAAACACTGTGGATGAATGGACTTCTGGTAAAGAACCACATATCATCAAAGAACTGACCGCTGGCAAGAAGTACACCATGACAGAAACACTTCCTGCGGACGGTTATGTGACAGCAGAGAGCATCACTTTTACGGTGGAAGATACCGGTGAAGTACAGAAGGTGGAAATGAAGGATGATGTGACAAAAGTGCAGATTTCCAAGACCGATATTTCCGGTAAGGAGCTGCCAGGAGCGAAACTGACGATCCTTGATAAAGATGGAAAGACCGTAGAAAGCTGGACATCTGAGAAAAAACCACACTATATTGAGATGCTTCCAATCGGGGAATATATCCTCCGTGAAGAAACTGCACCGGATGGTTATCTGGTTGCAGAAGATGTGAAGTTTACGGTCAAAGATACTGGAGAAATCCAGAAGGTTGTGATGAAGGATGAGGCGAAACCAGAGGAAACTCCAACAGAGACACCGACGGAAACACCAGAAACCACACCAACACCGGAGACAAAAACCACAGAAGAAACAAAGAAATCGACTTCACCAAAGACAGGAGATAATACACCGATTCTGTTCTGGATTCTGCTTGCAGGGGCTGGAATGGCTGGTCTTGGTGGAACAGTGATTCTTCGCAAAAAGAAGAAATAAGAGATCATAAGATTTCTTAGTAATGGATGAGGGCATTTATGGACACAGGATTCACAGATGCCCTTTTATAAAATTTCAAAAGAATTAGGGAGAAAAGAAGATGACAAAAACAGTATTGATTGTTGCTGCAGCTGCAGTATTTCTGGTATATGGATTTGTCCTTTGGTGCTGTATCAAAGTGGGGGCGGAATCAGAAAAAGAATATATGAAACTGGCAGAAAAGAGAGGAAAGGAGCAGCAATGTGATAAATGAGGATAAGACAGCAGTGAGAGAAGAAAGGGCGTGGTGTGATTGCAGGATGAAGTGAATGAGAAAACAGTCTCACTTTGTATCCGCTGTGGCAAGGTCACTGCCAACTTGCTGAAAGCTGCCATGGTAAAGGCTCTTGCAAAGATGGAGCAGGAGAAAAAACAGCAGGGACAGAAAACAAACCAGAAGCAGCCCCAGAAGGAAAAGGAGGCTAAGACCTACAAGGGAAAACAGAGCCTTGATAAGCTGATGAAGCAGAATGTACAGCTGTCCAACATTGAGATCACAGATGGAAACATCAAGTCTTTTGAACGGGTAGCAAAGAAGTACAGCATTGATTTCAGCCTGAAAAAAGATGTGACTGCGGACCCGCCAAGATACTATGTGTTCTTTAAGGCAAGGGATGCTGATGTGATGACTGCCGCTTTTAAGGAATACACGGGCAAGTCTCTGAATAAGGACAAAAAACCATCTGTGAGGAAGAAGTTACAGCAGGCAATCACCAAATCGCTTGCAAAGCACAGGGAACTGGAGAAAACAAAAGGAAAGGAGAAGGAGCCGTCATTATGAGCAGATTACAGAAGTTGCTTGGTGTAGGAAAAGGATACCTGGAGAGATTACCGCCGGTGGATGTACATAAGCTGCTTCGGATTGTTCTGATGAATCTTCCATATATCGTGATCTTTTATGTGGGAAATAAGCTGGCATGGTTATATCAATACTGTGTAGGTGATTCCATGATAAAAAGACTGATGGTACTGATCTTAAATTTCCAGATGGCATTTAGCAGGATTCTCCCAAGTATGCATAAAAATGAATTGCTGGTTGGGATTACTGGAGCCGTGGCAGTGAAGCTCATGGTCTACATGAAAGGAAAAAATGCCAAAAAGTTCCGGCAGGGAGTGGAGTATGGTTCGGCAAGATGGGGGACGGCAAAAGACATTGCACCCTTTATCGACCCGGTATTTGAAAACAATATCCTGCTGACCATGACGGAACGGCTGACCATGAATGGCAGACCAAAGAATCCGAAATTTGCGAGGAACAAGAACGTGATCGTGATTGGCGGATCTGGCTCAGGAAAGACACGTTTTTATGTAAAACCCAACTTGATGCAGATGGGAAAATACATCAGTTATGTGGTCACGGACCCGAAAGGGACGATCATCATTGAGTGCGGAAAGATGCTGGTACGGCATGGATATAAAGTGAAAGTATTGAATACGATCAATTTTTCCAAGAGTATGCATTATAACCCCTTCCACTATATCCATTCGGAAAAGGATATTTTGAAACTGGTAAATACGATCATGGTGAACACGAAAGGGGAAGGCGAGAAGTCCAGTGAGGATTTCTGGACGAAAGCAGAGAGGCTTCTGTACTGTGCCCTGATCGGCTATATCTGGTATGAAGCACCGGAAGAAGAACAGAACTTTGCGACCCTGCTTGAGTTTATCAACGCTTCGGAAACAAGGGAAGATGATGAGACATTTAAAAATGCAGTAGATATGCTGTTTGAGGAACTGGAAAAGGAAGAACCGGAGCATTTTGCAGTGCGTCAGTATAAGAAATATAAACTGGCGGCAGGAAAAACAGCAAAGAGTATTTTGATTTCCTGTGGTGCAAGGCTTGCACCGTTTGACATTGCAGAGCTTCGTGAGATCATGAGCTATGATGAGATGGAATTGGATATGGTAGGTGACCAGAGGACAGCACTGTTTATTATCATTTCTGATACGGATGATACCTTTAACTTTGTTGTGGCGATGATGTACAGCCAGTTATTCAACCTGTTATGTGACAGAGCGGACGATGTACATCATGGAAGATTGCCATATCATGTCAGAATCCTCTGTGACGAGTTCGCAAATATCGGTCAGATTCCAAAGTTTGACAAGCTGATCGCCACCATCCGTAGCAGGGAAATCTCTGCATCCATTATCCTCCAGTCGCAGTCCCAGTTAAAGACGATCTACAAAGATGCAGCTGAGACAATCTTAGGTAACTGCGACACGATGTTATTCCTTGGCGGTAAGGAAAGTTCGACCTTAAAGGAGATTTCCGAGACGCTGGGAAAAGAAACGATTGATTTATATAACACTTCGGACACCCGTGGACAGAGCCGTTCTTACGGGATGAACTATCAAAAAACAGGAAAGGAATTGATGAGCCGGGACGAACTTGCGGTCATGGATGGCAGCAAATGTATCTTGCAGCTTCGAGGTGTAAGACCATTTTTCAGTGACAAGTTCGATATTACCAAACACAAACGGTATAAGGAGCTGTCAGACTACGATAAGAAAAATGAGTTTGATGTGGAAGCGTATATGCGGCATCGGATGGAAGTGAAACTGACGAGGACACAGGAATTTGACCTGTATGAGTTTTCGGAAGAGAGTCTGGCAAAAGAATTAAATACAGAAAACAAGGAAGCAGAGCATGTGAAAGATTCGGACACATAGCTCTTTTTTCTTTGCCCTTTTGGGAGGTGATGGATTTGAGAGATCATGAAAGGCCGCCCGTAAGGGCAGAGCCGGAAAAGACTTCTTAAAGATAGAAACCAAAGAAATACAGAGATTTGAAAGGAGACAACGAATATGGCGTTTTTTAATCAGGCAATCAATATTTTACAGACACTAGTGGTGGCAATCGGAGCAGGACTTGCAGTATGGGGTGTTATTAACCTGTTAGAAGGATATGGAAACGACAACCCAGGTGCAAAGTCCCAGGGGATCAAGCAGTTCATGGCTAATTAAAGGGAGCAAAAAGAAAGGAAAAGCACAATCCAGACGGTATCAGCGGCAGGTTACAAGAATAAATTGTGATTTCACAAGATTGGTGCTATAATAAGAGAAAAGTTCCTGCCGGGGCAGCCGCCCCGGTGGTATGGATAGGAAGGCGGGAAAGCAATATGCACATCAGCTATAAACCACTCTGGCATACACTGTTAGAGCGTGATATGAGAAAAGAAGATTTAAGGCTTGCCGCCGGTATGACAACGAATATGATTGCCAACATGAGCAAAGAGGGAAAGCACATCAGCATGGACACATTAGCCCGTATCTGCGAAACGCTGAATTGTGAGATTACCGATGTGATTGAGTTAGTACCAGACGAGCCTGCTTCCACAGGAGGTAAGGAACATGAGCGAATTGAAACCAAGAATAACAGAAAACGGAATTGATTATATCCTTGTCGGAGATTACTACATCCCAGACCTGAAACTGCCGGAGGAACACCGCCCTATCGGAAAGTACGGACGGATGCACCGGGAATATTTAAGGGAAGTCCACCCAGCCAGATTGAACACATTGACCTTGACTGGGGAGTTATGGACATATCTTGCAGACCTGAACGAACAGGCACAGGAACGGTTAGATACCATCATGGAGCAGATGAAAGCTATTGAGGGCGTGACAGAGGAATTAAAGCGTACCTGTCAAATGGAATGGGTGCAGCGTTGCAATAACATTCATAACCGGGCAGAAGAAATTGTTTTGCATGAGATGATTTATTCATGAGCCGTATCATATTGAAATTGATGATACAGTTAATTCCATCAGATATAAATAGACCGATTTTTAGGCATTTTGGTGGATGTGCAGAATATGGATTAATGGAGAAATTTTAAATGCTATGTATGAATATATGGGGACTGACTGCCATTAAATGATAAAATTAAGGAGAAAGGATATGGATAAATTAAGTAGAGAAGAAGTAAAAGAATTGGTTGAAAAAATAAGTTATGGTATGGGAAGTGATGAAGAAGTTTCAGAGTGGATTCAAAAGATAATGGATAGTGTGACTAATGAAATGTAGTGGAAGCTATTATGTCAGGTCCGAACGCAAGTATAGAAGAGATATTAGATAAGTTATATAACAGGTCTTAGTCTACTCGACTGTCATTCTGAAAATTTAACTGAATAACCACAGCACGAACCGCTGATACATGGAAGCCAACAAACCATGCAACAGCGGTTTTTTCTTTATCGTTTTTTTCCTCTGGCTGATAGGCGTTCCCATTTTCTTTGACTTTTTGAGAATCCGAATCAGCCAGCGAAATTCTTCATCTGACTAGATTTTTATAGTTTGATACCGAGCTGCTTGCAGTAAAGTTACAACGAGCTTTCATCCCGGACTTGCCCTTGAAATTTTTCCGACCTCTTCCAAGATTTTTTCTTTCAGTTCATCAGCAACGGTTGGTCATGGGGTGCACTCTCGCTGTCCTTTTTATGGGCTTCCCGAATATCCCGGATAATGAGATTAAGGTCATCC
>ENA-OQHF01000685-OQHF01000685.1-human-gut-metagenome-genome-assembly--contig:-NODE-685-length-19980-cov-6.808744_pt1 | contig 19980 bp, 19 predicted proteins | sample MGYA00242559_ERZ504709 | MGnify/ENA primary metagenome ERZ504709 (study PRJEB26092, sample SAMD00036203) | human gut metagenome | host: Homo sapiens | study: EMG produced TPA metagenomics assembly of... | reverse complement strand
AAAACAATTTTAATCGAAGAGCCAGGAAAAGTCGTAATTAAAGAACAGGAAAAGCCAATCCGCAAACCGGGAGAGGTACTTTTTGAAAAATTTTGTATGGTGGAATTTGCGGAAGTGACCTTGGTACATACAGAGGAACCTTCGCATATGCATCATATCCAAGAGTTCCGGGACATGAGTTTCGGGAGAGATTGTAGAAATTGATGAAAATGACAGAGGATTAAAGCCGGGCATGATTGTTACCGTTAATCCATACTTTAATGATGGTACCTGTTATTCCTGCCAGAGAGGCCTTCTGAATTGTTGTGAACATAATGAGACAATGGGAGCACAGAGAGATGGCGCATTTTCAGAGTATGTCAGCGTTCCGATCGAGCGTGTATATGATGGAAAAGGTCTGCCGGCAAAAACACTTGCACTGATCGAAACCATTCTGTATTAGCTGGCACGGGGTATCAAGAGCAAACGTAAAAGAAGGAGATAAGATTCTGGTCGTAGGCGCCGGTACAATCGGCGTACTTGCAGCAAATGCAGCAAAAGCAAGAGGTGCCGAGGTTTATATAGCAGATATAGCAAAAGAGAAACTGGATTATGCGGTAAATACATTTCAGTTAAAAGGTTCGATTTTGAATACTTCAAAAGAAAAACTGGAAGAAGAAGTCCGGAGGATTACGAATGGGAATGGATTCGATGTGACAATTGAAGCAGTAGGACTTCCATCTACATTCCAGAACTGTATTGATTGTGCGGCATATGGCGGAAGAGTGGTTCTGATCGGTGTGGGTAAGAAGAATCTGGACTTTAACTTCACGATCATCCAGAAAAAGGAATTGAATATTTTTGGATCAAGAAATGCTTTAAAGAAAGATTTCCTGGAACTGATTGATCTGGTGAAAGCAGGAAAAGTCGATCTGGAGAAGATTGTGACAAATACTTATAAACTGGACGAAGCAGACAAAGCATTTAAAGAATTTTCAGAAAATGCGGGATCTATGTTAAAGGTTGTGATCGATTTTACAAAATAAAAAGGTAAGGGGGGTACGAAAGAATGTCCAGAAAGAAAGAATATATAAGAATAAATCCGGCAGATTCCGTTGCAGTGGCTTTGCAGCCACTTGCAAAAGGAACTGATATCATCCTGAATGATGTTCGGCTTACACTTCTGGAAGATATTCCGCAGGGACATAAATTTGCATTACATACGATAGGAGAAGGAGAGGCTGTTATAAAATACGGGAATCCGATCGGTAATGCCAAAGTGAATATTTCGAAAGGAAGCTGGGTTCATGTACATAATATGAAAACGGGACTTGGAGATCTGGTTGACTATAGCTATCGACCAGAAAAAAGGATATTCAAGAAAGAAAACCGGATGAATTCATGGGATTTCGAAGGGCAGACGGAAGTGTAGGGGTGAGAAATGAGATATGGGTCATCCCGACAGTAGGATGCGTCAATAGTGTTGCAGAAAAAATAGCAGAATTATCCAGACAATATTGTCAGGGAACCGTTGATGCGATAGTTGCATTTCCGCATCCATATGGGTGTTCACAGATGGGAGAAGACCAGGAAAATTCCAGAAAAATTCTGGCCGACCTGATCAATCATCCGAATGCAGGAGGTGTACTGGTCCTGGGACTTGGATGTGAAAACAGTGGCATAGATATTCTGAAACAATATGTCGGTGACTACGATGGAGAACGCATAAAATTCTTAAATGCACAGGATTGTGATAACGAATTGGAAGAAGGTGTCCATGCCGTAAGAGAATTACTGGCGTATGCCGGAACATTTAAGAGAGAGCCGATCTCATGTAGTGAATTGATCATTGGTATGAAGTGCGGAGGCTCGGATGGATTATCAGGCATTACGGCAAATCCTACGGTTGGAGGTTTCTCAGATCTGCTGATATCCAGAGGAGGAACAACGATTCTTACAGAGGTGCCGGAAATGTTTGGAGCGGAGACGCTGCTTATGAACCGTTGTGCAAATGAACAGTTATTTGAACAGACGGTACATCTGATCAATGACTTTAAGAATTATTTTACCTCACATAATCAGACGATATATGAGAATCCGTCGCCGGGAAATAAAAAGGGAGGCATCTCAACGCTGGAAGACAAGTCACTGGGATGTGTGCAGAAATCGGGAACCGCACCGGTAAAAGGTGTCCTTGCTTATGGAGAACGTGTGAAAAATAAAGGATTGAATCTTTTAAGTGCACCGGGAAATGACCTGGTTGCTTCCACTGCGTGTGCTGCATCGGGAGCACATATTGTTCTTTTTACCACAGGGCGTGGAACACCATTTGCGTCTCCGGTACCGACAGTTAAGATATCATCGAATGATCGGTTGTATAACAAAAAAAATAATTGGATTGATTTAACTGTGGAGAACTGGTAAAGGGAAAAAAGTGTAGAGGAATTATCACAAAGGCTTTATGAATATGTTCTGAAGGTTGCAAGTGGGGGAAAAAGTAAAAGCTGAGGAAGCCGGATTCCATGATATGGCAATCTTCAAACAGGGAGTAACGCTCTAAATTGCCATGCATTCGGAAGAAGCTGCGAGTGGCAGGTTCAGGAGATTACGGAAAGAAAGGAACGGATATTTATAATGAAGAAATTAAACTATGAAGTATTAAAAGAAAACGGTTATAAAGGATATGTGTTAAAAGATGCACCGGAAAAAGTGCTGCAGTTCGGAGAAGGCAATTTCATGCGCGCATTTGTGGATTATTTTGTCGATGTAATGAATGAAAAGGCAGGATTTAACGGAAAAGTCGTCCTGGTTCAGCCGATCCGGAATGTGGAAGGAGGATTCCGACTGAATGACAGAATTAACGAGCAGGAAGGACTTTATACATTATTCCTTCGTGGATTTCAGGATGGAAAGAAAGTGAATGACAAGAGAGTAATCTCCAGTGTAAGCAGATGTCTGAATGCTTATGAAGACTATGAAGAGGTCATGAGATGCGCAGAAAATCCAGAACTTAGATTTATCTTGTGTAATACAACAGAAGCGGGAATCCGTTATGACGCAGAATGTAAATTTGAAGACAAACCAGGAGAATCTTATCCGGCAAAACTGACACAGTTTATGTATCACAGATTTGAAACATTTGGAAAAGAGGAAGGAAAAGGATTTATCATACTTTCCTGCGAGCTTATTGATGATAACGGAAAAGAACTGGAAAAATGTGTGCTGAAATATGCAAAACAGTGGAATCTTGGAGAAGAATTTATTGCATGGATTCAGAAAGAAAATGTATTCTGTTCTACACTTGTCGACAGAATTGTTACAGGATATCCAAGAAATGAGGCATCTGCAATCTGTGAAGAACTTGGATATGAAGATAATGTTCTGGATACAGGAGAAATCTTTGGATTCTGGGTAATTGAAGGTCCACAGTCTATCAAAGATGAATTCCCGGTAGACAAAGCGGAGCTTCCAATCCTGATCACAGACAACCACAAGCCATACAAACAGCGTAAAGTACGTATCCTGAACGGAGCTCATACTTCCTTCGTTCTCGGTGCTTACCTTGCAGGACAGGATATCGTAAGAGACTGTATGCATGATGATGTAATCTGCGGATTCATGAACAAGACAATCTATGATGAGATCATCCCGACACTGGATCTTCCAAAGGAAGAGCTGCTTGACTTCGCTGCTGCTGTAACAGAACGTTTCAAAAACCCATTCATTGACCACGCATTACTTGCTATCTCACTGAACTCTACTTCCAAGTGGAAAGCCCGTGTAATGCCTTCACTGAAAGAGTACATCAAACGTAAAGGAACTCTTCCTGAATGCATCACAGCTTCCTTTGCTTTCTATATTGCATTCTTCAATGGTCACACACTGACAGACGAAGGTCTTGTAGCAAGCAGAAAAGGAAATGATTACACAGTAAAAGACGACAAAGAAGTTCTTGAATTCTACCTTGCACACAAGGATGATTCTGTAGAAGATCTTGTTCACGCAGTATGCACAAACAAAGCTTTCTGGGGTGAAGATCTGACACAGCTTGAAGGATTCGAGGCTGCTGTATGCAATTACCTGACACAGATCCGTGAAGAAGGAACCTATGCTGTAATGAAATCTCTTTTAAAGGAGGAGAACTAAAATGAACGCTACATTAGAAAAACTTTCACAGTTCGGTATCGTACCGGTTGTTGTTCTTGATGATGCGAAAGACGCAGCTCCGCTTGCAAAAGCTCTTTGCGACGGCGGACTGGCTTGTGCGGAAGTAACATTCCGTACAGCCGCTGCTGAAGAATCCATCCGCATCATGGCAACAGAATATCCTGAGATGGTTGTCGGAGCCGGAACAGTTCTTACAACAGAGCAGGTTGACCGTGCAGTAAATGCCGGAGCAAAATTCATCGTAAGCCCGGGACTCAACCCAAAGGTAGTAAAATACTGTCTTGAGAAAGGAATCCCTGTTACTCCGGGTGTTGTAACACCTAGTGAAATGGAGCAGGCAATCGAGCTTGGTCTTGAAGCTGTTAAATTCTTCCCGGCTGAGCCATCCGGCGGACTTAACATGATCAAAGCTGTTGCAGCGCCTTATACAATGCTGAAGTTCATGCCGACAGGCGGACTCAATCCACAGAATGTTACATCTTACCTTCAGTATGATAAAATCTTCGCCTGTGGCGGAAGCTGGATGGTAAAAGGAAACCTCGTAAAAGAGGGCGCTTTTGATGAGATTACAAGACTTACAAAGGAAGCTGTAGAAATCGTTCGCACTGCGCGGGAGGTGTAAGTCATGGCAAAAATTGTCACATTAGGAGAAATCATGCTCCGTCTCTCCCCTCCGGGGTATCAGCGCTTTGCCCAGGCATCCGACTTTGAGATCAACTACGGCGGTGCCGAGGCAAATGTTGCCGCTTCCCTTGCTCAGTTCGGCAATGATGCTGCGTTCGTTTCCAAGGTTCCTGCCAATGCCATTGGAGACGCAGCTGTAGCAACATTACAAAAACTCGGTGTGGACTGCCATCACATCGTAAGAGGCGGAAACCGTCTTGGAATTTATTTCCTTGAAAACGGAGCCTCCGTCCGCCCATCAAGTGTTGTCTACGACAGAGCAGACTCCGCGATCACAAAAGCAACTGCCGATGAATTTGATTTTGATTCCATCATGGAAGGTGTTGATCTCTTCCATGTGTCCGGAATCACTCCTGTCTTAAGTAAAACAGCTGCAGAACTCACAATGACTGCACTGAAGAAAGCAAAAGAACATGGAGTAACTGTTTCCTTCGACCTGAACTACCGTGCGAAACTTTGGACAGAAGACATTGAAGGAAAACAGAAAATGCTCTCTGAGATGATGCCATATGTCGATATCTGCTTCGGAAATGCAAGGGATGCTGCCAAATGTCTTGGATATTCTGAGGACGGTGTTGATTTCATCAACGGAGACTATCAGATCTGTGTCGATGAAGAACACATGACCAATGTTCTGAACCACTACGGATTCACTCATCTGATCACAACTCTCCGCAAGAGTATCAGCGCATCCGACAACGGCTGGTCAGGTGCTGTCTGCACAGCAGACGGTCTGTACCACGGACGTAATTACGATCTTCACATCGTAGACCGCGTCGGCGGAGGAGATTCCTTCGCTTCCGGATGCCTGCATGGTATTCTTGCACAGATGGGTGCCGAAAAATCCTTAGAGTTCGGTCTTGCCGCAGCTGCGATCAAGCACACGATTCCGGGAGACCTAAACTTTATCTCTGAAACAGAAGTATTAAATCTCATGGACAGCGACGGTGCCGGTCGCGTGCAGAGATAACTCAGAATGTGTCAAGGCACATTCTGACCCTTATGCCGACCGCAAAAAGCCATGTTCTGTGGTCGGCATTTTCATCAAATATAAACCAAAATATTAACTTGCCAACAACCATTAAAAACATATAAACATTTTTCCTAAAATTTTTAAATATAACTATAAGAAACCGCACACTATAACAGATGAACGTATCAAGATTTGTTCTCCTGTTATAGTGTGCGGTTCTTTTTTGGGTCTTAACTGGCCTATTTTGCTTATTTCATTGCGTCTTTAATTGCTGTCAGAAGCTCATCATAAGTCTCATATGCCGGAAGTTCCGGATGATCTGCTTTGATCTGCTCTGTGCTGCGGAACAAGAATCCTGCCTTACTTGCCTGGATCATGCCAAGGTCATTGTAGGAATCTCCGCTTGCGATCGTATCGAATCCGATAGACTGCAGTGCTTTCACAGTACTCAGTTTAGACTGCTCTACGCGCATCTTGAATCCTGTGATCTCGCCGTCCTCTGCTACTTCCAGACTGTTACAGAACAATGTCGGCCATCCGAGTTTCTCCATCAGTGGTGTAGCAAACTGTGTAAATGTATCACTGATCAGGATCACCTGGCTGAATGTACGAAGCTCATCTAAGAACTCTCTCGCTCCCGGAAGCGGATCGATCTTTGCAATCGTCTCCTGAATCTCCTTCAGTCCAAGACCATGCTCTTTCAGAATTCCAAGTCTCCAGTTCATCAGCTTATCATAATCAGGTTCGTCTCTTGTTGTTTTCTTGAGTTCCAGAATTCCACTCGCCTCTGCAAATGCAATCCAAATCTCTGGTACTAATACTCCTTCTACATCAAGACATGTTATATACATCGTAATATTCCTCCATCTGCTTCGTTCTCTAATCACTTTATTACTTTACTGTAATGTATTGATTTTAACATATATACTGCATATTTACTAGATGCATTTTCATTAATAGCGGTATCGAAAAACATTTTCAAGAATGCCTCGGCATTCTTGCTGCGAGGTGCGCGTCATGCAGTTGCATGACATACTTCTACTGCGCACCTAAAAAAGGAGACCAGATATCTGATCCCCTTTCCCATCTTCTATTATTCCATAATAGGTTTCAGTGCTTCTGCAAGCTTCTCTTTCTCAGCTTCTGCCTCTGCAAGATCCTTACCAAGTGTTGTGTAGTAGATCTTGATCTTCGGCTCTGTTCCGGATGGACGAACGATTACTGTCTCGTTGTTCTCCAGTTTGTAAACAAGTACGTTAGCTTTCGGAAGTCCTGTCTCTTCTGTCTTCTCGTAGTCGATCACGCTGGCTACTTTGTATCCTGCGATCTCTTCCAGAGGATTCTTACGAAGATCTTCCATGATTCCTGACATCTTATCCATTCCGCTAAGTCCCGGGAATTCAAAGCTGTCGATCTTGTTGAGATAACGTCCGTACTGTGCGTAGATCTCTTCCAGTCTCTGTTTCAGTGAGCTTCCGATGCTTCTATAGTAAGCGGCCATCTCGCAGATCAGCATAGATCCGATGATCGCATCTTTGTCACGTACATAAGGTCCTGCAAGGTATCCGTAGCTCTCTTCAAATCCGAAGATAAAACGGTCAACTTCTCCTGCTGCCTCGAGGTTCGCAATCTGATCTCCGATCCATTTGAATCCTGTCAGTACGTTGCGAAGTTCTACTCCGTAATGCTCTGCAACTGCATCTGCAAGTGGTGTAGATACGAGAGATTTCACTGCTACCGGCTTCTCAGGCATTGTACCTTTCTCGATACGTCCTGCTGCGATGTAGTCAAGAAGAAGAACTCCGACTTCATTTCCTGAAACAAGCTCATAGGATCCGTCTGGGCACTTCATAGCGATTCCGACACGGTCTGCATCTGGGTCTGTTGCGAGCATGAGGTCAGCTCCTGTCTCTTTCGCAAGATTCAGTCCCAGTTCAAGTGCTGCAAAGATCTCTGGGTTCGGGTAGCTGCATGTTGTGAAATATCCATTCGGGTACTCCTGCTCCGGTACGATTGTTACATCTGTGATTCCGATATCTTTGAGTACGCGAGTTACCGGTACTAATCCAGATCCATTCAGTGGGCTGTATACAAGCTTAAGTCCTGCACTCTTACACAGACCCGGACGAACCTGACGGGACTCGATTGCCTCATACAGTGCATCCTTACAGTCATCTCCTACGAAACGGATCAGACCTTCTTCAACTCCCTGAGCGAAAGACATATACTTCGCACCTGTAAGTACATCTGTCTTCTGGATCTCTTCGTATACGATTGCTGCTGCATCATCTGTCATCTGGCATCCATCCGGTCCGTATGCCTTATATCCGTTATACTTCGCCGGGTTGTGGGATGCTGTTACCATAACACCTGCGTTACAGTTATAATAACGTGTTGCAAAGGAAAGTGCCGGTACAGGCATCAGAGCATCGTAAATTCTTACTTTAATTCCGTTCGCTGCAAGAACTCCTGCTGCTGTCTTCGCAAACACATCACTCTTAAGACGGCTGTCGTAGCTGATCGCTACTGTCTGTGTACCGCCCTGTGTCTTTACCCAGTTAGCAAGTCCCTGTGTAGCCTGACGAACAACATAGATATTCATTCTGTTTGTTCCTGCTCCAAGCACTCCACGAAGTCCGGCTGTTCCAAACTTCAGCGCAACTGCGAAACGCTCCTTGATCTCGTCATCATTTCCTTCGATTTTTGCTAATTCCGGCATCAGATCTGCGTCTTCCAGGTCTGCTGTCATCCAGCGCTTATACTCTTCCTGATACATCTTAATCACTCCTATTATTTTCTTAAAATGTAAAATTATTGCAATTCAGCCATACAACGTAAGACCGTCAGTTTATGACCACTTCGTTGTATGGCTGAACTGTTTCTAAACTTTACAAGTCTAGTCATATTATACCATGCAGGTAGATTTACAGCAAGATTACTTGTCTATTTTAACAAGCATTTTCCATTACATAGAAATAATTCCCAATACATTTGCAATAGAACTAAGTAAAATAATGACCAGGAAGATTGGTGCCAGATATTTCAAAAAGAACATGTATAATTTCTTTCTCTTAAATGCAGATGACTGCTCGATCTCCCTTGCGATCTTGTCAAATCCAACTGTACGAATAATCAAGAAACATGTTGCAAGTGCTGCAAGCGGCATCATCACGGAGTTTGTCAGGAAGTCGAAGAAGTCCAGACTTGCCATACCAAAGAACTGAATGAAATCCAGTAATCCGTAACCCATGGATGATAATGTTCCAATAACGATCATAACAACAGCCATCAAGATACAACATCTCGGTCTGCTCCAATGAAGCTCATCCTGGAAGGTAGATACGCTTGTCTCCAGAAGTGAGATTGCACTTGTTGCTGCTGCAAGAAGTACTAATACGAAGAACAGGATTCCTGCCACTCTTCCAACTCCCATACTTGCAAATACTTTCGGAAGTGTGATGAACATCAGAGACGGTCCTGCCTGCAGGTCATCCGGATTACCACCGGAGAATGCAAATACAGCCGGAATGATCATAAGTCCTGCAAGCATTGCGATCGCTGTATCGAAAATCTCAACCTGTGTTGTAGTCTTCTCAAGGTCAACATCTTTACCGATGTAAGAACCATATGTATACAAAATTCCCATTGCGATTGACAGAGAATAGAACATCTGTCCCATCGCTGCAACAACTGTCATTGCAGAGAAATGCTTCGGATTTGGGATCAGGAAGTATTTCACACCTTCGATCGCACCCGGTCTTGTCACAGAATAAATTGCAACGATTATCGCAAGGATAACCAGAATCGGCATCATGATCTTAGAAACACGTTCTACTCCATTCTCAACTCCTGCAAGGATAACGCAGAATACAAGAACGGCAAATACGATAAACCATGCTTCTACCTGGAAAGAATCTGAAATAAATTCTGTAAAATATCCATCCTGTGCAACGGTCTGCACATTTCCTTTCAAATACTCTACCAGATACTTAATAACCCATCCACCAATTGAACTATAATAAGGTACGATCAACATCGGGATCACTGCGTTGAGCCATCCACCGATCTTGAATGATTTCGTCTTACCGAAAGTCTGATATGCTCCGACAGGACTTTTTCTTGTCATTCGTCCAAGTGCTGTCTCTGACATGATCAAAACATATCCAAAAGTTACTGTCAAAATCAAATATACGAGAAGGAAAATTCCTCCACCATACTTTGCAGCCAAATACGGGAATCTCCAGATATTTCCCAGGCCGACTGCTGAGCCTGCAACAGCAAGCACATACCCGATCTTACCCGAGAAGCTTGCTCGCATTCCTGATTGTCCTTTGTTGCTCATAGAATTCCTCCACTCATTTAACAGCTTATGCTGTTATTTTCTCTTCTTTTCTTTATACATAACTTCCTTTCACAGGTCGTCATTGTTTCTATTCTACCATTCGACACAGTGAATAGCAACAAAAAGAGTCACGTTAATGCTTTAAAACATTAATTTTAAGCATTAACGTGACTCTTTCTTATAATTTCCCTTCTTTTTCCGCTTTTTCAAGCAGCTTCTCAATCCCTTTGTTCCACGCACCGATCTTTACTCCGGCATTGATCACGCGCTCACATTTTCCCATTGTCTCAAATGCTTTCTGAAGTGTTTCTTCCCGAATCTCCTCAAACGGTTCTTCCGTGATCACTTCTGCCGCAAGTAATCTGGCCAGCCGGTAATCCATATCATTTTCATATAAAATACCTGCTGCAAACGGAATGTGTTCCTTCTGAAGCCGACGATAAACCGGGATTCCAGTTCCACCGGAAGAGATCACGAACACTTCCGGCTCCCCCTCCGGCGCAGGAAGTTCAATACTTCCAAAAAGTGGGTCAAAATATCCATTATTGATTCCATACAATTCCCGAATGATTTCTTCTGTGAACACTTCCTCCGGACTTCCGTAATGTGAAATCGTCTCGCCTTTGACACAGATGATCTTGTCCGAAATCTTCTGTGCCAGATCGATTTCATGAAGAGACATGATCACCGTAATCTTCTTCTGACGTGCCATCCTCTCAAGAATAGACAACAGTTCAAGCTTATATTTCACATCCAGAAATGAAGTTGGCTCATCTAAAACGATCACATCCGGATCCTGACAGATCGCTCTCGCCAGCAGAACACGCTGCTTCTGTCCGTCACTGATCGCATTAAAATCACGGTTGCCAAGTTCCTGCGCATGAACTGCCTGCATTGCCTCCTCCACCAGACGCTCATCCTCCTGTGTCAGAATTCCCAGCCGTCCTGTGTAAGGATAACGTCCGGTCGCCACAATATCATGACAAGTCATCAACTCTGTCTTGATCCGATCCGTCAACACGACCGCCATCTTAGACGCAAGCTCTTTGTACGGCAGTTTCAGAAGAGAAGTATCGTCTAAAAATACATTCCCTCCAACGACTTTCAGCTGTCTTGTAATACTTTTCAAAATCGTTGACTTTCCTGAACCATTCGGCCCGATCAAAGTCACGATCTCCCCCTTGTTGATCCCGATATTGATATCATGGATCAGGGAGTTTCCATTATAACCTACCGACAGGTCTTTCATTTGAAAATAATAATCTGCCATCTTATTTTCTTCCTCCCTTCGGTATCATCATATAGATAACAATCGGTGCACCCAGAATAGAAGTTACCGTACTGATATTCAATTCCACCGGTGCCAGTGCCATACGTGCGATCAAGTCACAGATCATGCAGAATACAGCTCCCATAAAGAAAGTTCCGGGTATGACCACGATTGGTTTTGATGTTCCAAATGCTTTCCTTGCAAGAAACGGAACTGCGATTCCCACGAAGGAAATCGGTCCCGCAAATGCTGTCACACACGCTGACAGAATACTGGAAAGCAAGATCAAAATCACGCGAAATGTCTTAATATTCACGCCCATGCTCTGCGCGTATGCTTCTCCCAGCTGATATGCGCTGATCGGCTTAGATAAGAAAAATGTAAACAGCACCGCAAGTCCGACAACCACTGCTGCCACACGAATATTGCTCCAGCTCATTCCGGAAAAGCTTCCCTGTGACCATCCGTGCAGATTCACAATATCAGAATCATCTGCAAATGTCACAACAAAATCCGTGATGGCCGAACAGATATATCCGATCATGATTCCCCCGACAAGAAGAGATGCCATATGCTGCACTTTTTTTCGACATCAGAAGTATAACCCATCTGGAAAGACAGGTCGATGTTGGCTTTTGATGCCGATACCAGCGCATGTACCACCTTTTCCACGTGTCCGCCGGCCATATAGTGAGCTTCCAACTCGTCGCGCGTAATGGTGCTCAGTCCGGCCTTGTGGGCTTCAATCATGGCAGGCACGATGACGTAAGGCGGCACGTTACGGATACGCATCAGGAACAATTGGATGAGCGAAATCTTTACACCCGACACCTTGGCCGAAAGCCAGAGAAAGAAAGGCACGTAGTGAAAGAATATGACCAGAAAGATGATGACACCTCCGGCCAGTATAAACGGAAGATAAGCGGGATTAATCATATAACTTAGATTTAAAAGTGAATACAAAAAGGGAGAAGGGGATTAGGCCTGCTTCACGTAAACAGTAGTTTCGTTGATACGGACAATTTCTACCGGCGTTTTTTCATCGATGAATCCGTCGGCCGATTGTACCTCGATGATGTGTCCGTTGAAGTCGGCATTACCTATCAGGGTCAGGCGGGTAACACTTATGCCTTTGTCACCTGGTTTCAGGTCCATTCCTTCAAAAGGTGAGGGGCGGTAGTCGAGCGTTTTCTTCAGCGACAGGCGGTCTACGGTCTTAGAGCGCATGAACCACCACGTCACGCCGATGATGCCCAACAGGGAAACTCCTAAGGTAATGAATCCAGCCTCCGAACCGAGCGATGTAAAAGCGGAATAGATGGCATACAGAACGCATACCGCCGACCCGATTCCCGCTATGCTGATGCCGGGAATCAGGAAGACCTCTATGGCAAAAAGTATCAATCCGCCTACGATGAGTGCAATGATAATCAGTGTTTCCATGGTTATGTGAATATATTAAGGATTCTTGAGCTTGCGGATTTCCGTGTTCCGGATGTCGAGGGTCAGACGATCTATCTCCTCGCGCAATTCCTTCACCCGTTTTTCCTGGTCCAGTATGCCGGGAGTCAGCTGGCCTTTTGTGCTCTGATTACCAGAAGCGTACTTGGCCCGTACTCTGTCAAGTGCATCAATCATCGTATCCAAATCCTTTTCCTTCTGCTGGAGCAACTGAAATTTCTTCCGTGCATCGGCCGAACGGAAATCGCCAAGGGTGTGATAGATGGCGTTATCGTCCACCACGAAACGGAAATCACCTTTTTTTTGAGTTTCATTGCCTCCGTACATCACCTGTGCCAGTTGCTGTTTAGCGATACGTACCTTATCGGCATCGTTCCACGTATGGCGGATACCGTTCAACATAGCTACATTGGTCAGCAAAGCTGGGTCGGTCGTATCATAGTCGTACACCCGTTTGGAATTGTTGGGGGCAAACACGTACACGCAGACTTTTCCTTCCGGCTGATAGCGGTCGGAAGCAAACCAGCCTAAGTCGTTGAAGTCGTCGATGGCATACATGTAATCGTTGAAAGGAGAGTTGAACGGGAATCCCATGTTATCGGGTTTCAGGTAGCTTCCATCCTCTGCATCATAGCGGGTGATGAAAATATCGTATCCGCCTAAGCTGGCTTCACCTTTGGCTGCAAAATACAAGGTAATACCATCGGAGTTCATGAACGGATAGTTCAGGTCGGTGCCCAGGTCTTCCAGTCCTTTAACCTTTTCAGGAACGCTCCAGTCGCCACCTAATGTAGCACTTGTGTACAGTACTTTCTGATTGGTTCCCGGCAAACGGTGGGAAAGTATCTTCTTATCCTTCATTCCATTGGTAAACTCCGTACAGTCGCTTTCTCCTGTCAGACCGATTTTCCCGGATTCTTCGTGGATTTTATAAGCTTCAAGGAAATTCGCTTTATCAACTACGAAACTGTCGATAACAGCTACATTCTCTACACCTCTTATCATGCGGGAGCCCATGCGGTAATGCTCCATCAAGCCTTCCACCTCAGAAACGTCACGTTTCTTTCTTTCCAGCCAGTATATATGTTCATCCAGATTCTCAATGGCTTCGTCGAAACGGTAGAGGTCGGCATACGCTTTACTCAGGTAAAGATAACCGTTGATTACCTTACGTTCGGCACTCTTTTCCAGATAAGGAAGTGATTCCTGCAGTTCGCCAGTCTCGTAACAGCAGGCGCCATACCAGAAATTATAATTGGCATTCGAAGGAGACTGTTTCACCAAGCGCTTGAACACGGGTTTGGCCTTATCGAATTCTTTATTGTTGAACCATTTCTGGGCCTGGCTTAAGCTTTGGGCAGAAGTTCCTCCTGCGCAACAAAGAGCCAGCAGAGGAAGCAAATATCTTTTTTTCATCGTTTCTGTGTCTAAAAGTTTCTCAAATGTAGGAATATTCTTGGAATTATGCCATTTTCTGTTCCGCTATTTTTTATTCAGTCAGAACTTTTGTGTGTTTATTTTTGCGAATGTAGTAAATAATGTGCTATTGTCAAAGCGTACGTTCCGGCTGACTTGATAAAAATCTGTAACGAGGACCTGCGGTTCGGGCGTTTTTTCGTAAATTCGTCGCCGTTTTAACAACATACGATATGGGAAAAATGACGGAAGAAGACCGCCTGATGCGCCGCATCAACCAGCGGTTTATGAAAGGAGTGATGAATTACAAGCTGATAGAGGAGGGCGACCGTATTCTGGTGGGCCTTTCGGGAGGAAAGGATTCGCTGGCCTTGTTGGAGTTGCTGGCCCAGCGTTCGCGCATCTACAAGCCTAAGTTTTCGGTGGTGGCGGCGCACGTGGTGATGAAGAACATTGCATACGAATCCGACCAGACTTACCTGCTCGAATATGCCGAAAGTTTGGGAGTGCCCTACGTGTGTTATGAAACGGAATTCGATCCGTCGACCGATACACGGAAGTCGCCATGCTTTCTCTGCTCATGGAATCGTCGTAAGGCTCTTTTCACTGTGGCCAAAGAGCAGGGATGCAACAAAATCGCTTTGGGACATCACATGGACGACATATTGGAAACCCTGCTGATGAACATGACCTTTCAGGGAGCATTCAGCACCATGCCGCCGCGCCTGGTGATGCGCAAGTTTGACATGACCATTATCCGCCCCATGTGTCTGGTACACGAAGCCGACCTAAAGGAGATGGCCGCTCTCCGTGGTTTCCGCAAGCAGGTGAAGAACTGCCCGTACGAGAAAGATTCTCACCGTTCGGATATGAAAGAGGTGCTGGCACGCCTGGAAGCCATGAATCCGGAGGCTCGCTATAGCTTGTGGGGAAGCATGAACAACATCCAGCACGATATGCTTCCGGTAGAGGAAGACGATTCACTCAAATAAATGTCAGTCGGCAGAGTGAAGAATCACCTGTTTGCCGGACATGGTGACTTTTCCTTCGGCAATCAGCTCTGACAAGGCACGGGCTAGTGACGGACGTGCCACTCCTAAAATAAAGGCTACTTCCTGCTGGTTGTGGATGCCTCCGTGCATTTTCAGGTAGTTCAGCAGGCGTGACTTCAAGCTCTGCAAGGCAAACTCGTTCAGTTTTCGGCTCAGGAACAGACTCCGATCGGATATCGTGGCAATAAAATTCCGCATCACAGCCGGCTGGGCATGCATGAACTCCTCAAAACGTGTCCGGTCCATGACAAGTACCTCACAAAGTTCCGTGGCTTCCACATTCACCGGAAAGCGATTCTCTGAAGCATAGATAAAAGCCGGTGCTAAAATATCGGGTGCCTTAATCCAGTCGATAGTGAGTTGCTTGCCCTCGGCATTCTCCATTTGTGTCCTCACGTGTCCCTTTATCAGAATAAACAAGGAACGGCACACGTCACCCTGGCGGGCAATGAATTCTCCTTCCTTATATGTGCGCAGACTGTTTGGGGCTTCACGGAGTAACTGATAAAGTGCCTCCGGGTCACAGCCTTCAAACAGGCTCATTCGGTTCAAAAATTTCGGTATGCATCTTTCTTTTAACTTTTCTTTGGGTTGTGTGTCACATAGGTGACAGAAATCCCCTGCAGGATTCCTCATCTTTGCGCAAACTTAATGAAAAAATCAATAATAACCCAGAAAGAATATGGAAGGAAATATGTTTTGTTACCAGTGTCAGGAAGCGGCTAAAGGCACTGGATGTGTGTTGAGAGGAGTATGCGGAAAGAAAGATACCACTGCACGCTACATGGATTTGTTGCTCTTTGTGGTACGTGGCGTATCGGTGGCTGCCGATACCTTGCGCACGAAGGGATACGAAGTGGAAGCCGGTACGAATGAGTTTGTCACCGACGCACTTTTCTCTACAATTACCAATGCCAATTTTGACGATGAAAGTATCCTGGCTCGTGTGAGAAAGGGACTGGAACTGCGCGATCGTTTGAAGGTACGTGCCGTGGAAGCAGGTATCGTCCTACCGGAAGCGGATGAACTGACATGGAACGGTAAGGAGGAAGAATACCTGTCCAAGTCAGCTTCCGTAGGAGTGTTGAGAGAACCGAACGAGGACCTTCGCTCGTTGAAAGAACTGCTGATGTACGGACTGAAGGGAATGGCAGCTTACCACGAACATGCCATGCGTCTGGGATTTGCCGACGAGGCCATTCATGCCTTTATGCAATCGGCTTTGGCGCGTATCACCACACAGACAATGGGAGCGGATGAGCTAGTGGCTCTGGTACTTGAGGCCGGGCAGCACGGAGTACAGGTAATGGCCTTGCTGGACCGTGCCAACACCACCCGCTACGGACATCCGGAACTGACAAAGGTAAACATCGGAGTAGGGAAGAATCCGGGTATTCTGATCAGCGGACACGACTTGCACGACCTGGAGGAGCTTTTGCGTCAGACTGAAGGTACGGGAGTAGACGTGTACACGCATAGTGAAATGCTCCCGGGGCATTATTACCGGCTTTCAAGAAATACAAGCATTTTGTAGGGAACTATGGAAATGCCTGGTGGAAGCAGCGCGAAGAATTTACGGCATTCAACGGCCCGATCGTATTTACTACCAACTGTATCGTGCCGCCACTGGAAAATGCGACTTATAAGGAACGGATGTTTACGGCCAATTCGACGGGGTATCCCGGATGCAAGCATATTGCCACGGATGCCGACGGCCACAAGGATTTTTCAGAGGTCATCGCACTGGCCAAACAATGCCAGCCGCCTGTAGAGCTGGAGCAGGGAGAGATTATCGGCGGATTTGCTCATAATCAGGTAATGCAATTGGCTGACAAGGTAGTAGAAGCCGTAAAGAGCGGTGCCATTCGCAAGTTTGTGGTCATGGCCGGATGTGACGGACGCATGAAGAGCCGCGACTACTATGCCGACTTTGCTCAGGCACTTCCGAAAGATACGGTCATCCTTACGGCCGGTTGCGCGAAGTACCGTTACAACAAGCTTCCGTTAGGCGATATTCAAGGAATTCCCCGTGTGCTTGATGCCGGACAATGTAACGACAGCTACTCACTGGCCGTCATTGCCCTGAAGCTGAAGGAAGTCTTCCAGTTGAACGACATCAACGAACTCCCCATCATGTACAACATTGCCTAGTACGAACAAAAGGCGGTCATCGTCCTGCTGGCCCTCTTGAGCCTGGGCGTGAAGCATATCCACCTGGGTCCTACGCTTCCGGCCTTCCTTTCGCCCAACGTAGCCAAAGTGCTGGTAGAACAGTTCGGCATCGGAGGCATTACTACCCCCGAAGCGGACATGAAACTGTTCGGTATAGGATGACGGCTTAATACGATTTCTCGTTAGCCAGGTTCCAGGCATTGAGGAAAGAAGCCTTGGTAATTTCCACCACCTTCTCCCAGTTCAGCTTGTCGGCATGGTCAGAAGGCTGGTGGTAATCCGGATGTCCGTCAGTGTGATACCAGATGATGGGAATGTCGTGTACAGCAAACGAAGCATTGTCGCTTCCTCCCACCGGACGGTCCCACGGGCGGTAATCCGGTTGCAGTTTCAACCCATAACGGGCAATGTCATCCTTGAGCCACTGACCCAGTGCCGGATGTGCTTCCGTATAGAAGTACACCACGTGCTCAGGTTGTTCCGGCCGATTGTTCCGGCCAATCATATCGAAATTCAGATAACCTTTGATATCCTTTACAAAATCGCAGTGCTGCATGAAATACTTAGAGCCTAAAAGTCCTTTCTCTTCTCCATCCCAAAATGCGATGATGACGTTGCGCAGGGGCTTTTTGCCACTGGTCTGAAAAGCACGGGCAATCTGCATCACGGCCGATACACCCGACGCATTGTCGTCGGCTCCGTTGTAGATTTTGTCACCTGCCAGTGTTTCATCAATACCCAGATGATCGAAATGCGCGCCTACCACTACGTACTCATTGGTCCGTTCTCCCGGAATCATACCTAACACATTAGCCATGCGGAGCGAGCGGTGCGTACCCTGCTTCAACTGGGCAATGGAATCAGGGTGTACCTGCCAACGGCCTTTCTGCTGCCGTTCCTTGGCACAGGCTTCGAAAGGCTGGTAATATGAATCATCATACAGAGGAGCGATGCCAGCTTCTTGAAGACAGGAAACCAGGTAGCGGGCTGCCACGCGCGAGCCAATCATGCCGGCTTCACGTCCTTGCAGCGCATCATCGGCCAGAAAGCCTACAATGGCCTCGGCAGAAGGGCGATTGATACTCTTCAGACCTTTTTCTACGGCGGTCTGTGCCTGAAGGAAAGATGTACTGCATGAGCCTATCGCCCACATCAGTAGGAGAGAAGTGACTGTCTTTTTCATAATGAGAGCAAAAATAGGCAGAACTTCTGAATTTCACAAACGCTTTCGAACAATCTTATTATTTATCTAGAAATACCCGGCGTGTTGTTTCAATAATGAAATCCTTCTTAGTTATTTAAGTCACTGCTTAATAAGAAACGCTTTATTGGAATGATTTCGTCAAGGATCCTTCCGTTTACCGATGACAATTTTACAAGCATCGTAAAACTGCCATCTGTTTCTTTTACAATTGATTGATATTCTATATATACATCATTGAAGTAGAGTGGCCTGTTTTCATTATTGTATAATGAATGGTCGGAATCGGAATAAAGCAGTCGGGTGTTATTAATAAGAAAATGAAGATTGCTTATATTGTTTTTGAACGTATTCCTTATTAATTCATCCAGATTTGCGTTTCTTTTGAGTCTTTCTTGAATAAAATCGGAGTTTCTCCTCCGGTGATTATCAATTCATTCTTCAAATTATTCAAATCCCTGAATCCACTGATTACCATATCAAATTGGGCAAGTTCCTGATGGTTGGAGCTTAGCAGTTTGGCAGTATAATTAATACCTTGACTAAAAGCCGAAGCTGATTGGTATTGAACCAGAAAGCCTGTCCGTGCAATTAACAATTTGCTGAACAAATATCCTCCATCACCTATTTCTTCCAAATAATGCAATATACCACTTTGATAATACTTCCTTGCTTCTGACTGGTTGACAGTAACAAAAGTCTTATAATATTCGTTACAATCAAAAGGTATATACAGTTCCGGGCTAATATCATTCTTATATTTTACCTTGAGGCATAATTTCTTATCCCGATAATCATATCTTATATCAGTGAGCAAAGTGTTTTGCATGTCATCCTGGGTATATGCATATGGTATTCCGTCGTTATTTGAAGAACTGATAGTTATAAAGTCCTTGAGTTGAAGCGCAAACTCATCGGAATTATTTTCCCGATAGAATGTGTCAAAGTTTGATTCATAAATATTTTTGTCATGAGCGATTTGTATACTTGCTCTTTTTGTCATGTTGTAGTCAGTCGGCTTGTTAACAGGTTCTTCTTTCTTCTCCAGGGCGAACCCGGCAAAATTCAAGTGTTTCCTCAAAATCTTTCTGGCCATTTACATTACCTGTAACCAACAAGGTAAAAGTGCCTGACTGGGTATCCTGCTGCTGGACTATAATTTTATCGATAAAAATCGATTTCCCATCGATGTGTTTTCTCCGTTAAACTGTTCCAAATCGGCCAGCACAACTGTCACAGTTTGATTTGTATCGAAGATAAAAA
>ENA-OQHF01000684-OQHF01000684.1-human-gut-metagenome-genome-assembly--contig:-NODE-684-length-20005-cov-5.673508_pt1 | contig 20005 bp, 14 predicted proteins | sample MGYA00242559_ERZ504709 | MGnify/ENA primary metagenome ERZ504709 (study PRJEB26092, sample SAMD00036203) | human gut metagenome | host: Homo sapiens | study: EMG produced TPA metagenomics assembly of... | reverse complement strand
TAAAATTTCTGGTCAAAGGAAATAGATGCATTAAAGTTGTAAACTAACTGATCTGTTTCTTTTGTGAAACGTCCTCCCCATAACTGTGCCATATTAATTCTTCCTCACTTTTCTTTTTTGCGGCAGAACTATCTTCTCCGGACATACATGAGATCCGTCTCCCGGACGTCTGCACTTTTCTGTGTTAGTGTAACATATTTTTATAAAAATGCAAAGTTTTTCATAATTATACGTTTGCTGTCTTCAGCCGTTGTTACTGTTCACTCTGTTCTCAGTAACCAGCCGTTCTCTGTCCATGGCTTCTTTCTTTGAAAATACACAGCCGCAGTAATTCTGCCGGTACAGAGCATGCTCATGAGACAGTTCAATAGAACGCTTGTAGCCATTCTTTTTCTTAAAATCCGAAGTCAGATGTGGCACTTTATAGATTTCTGCCAGCTCCTCGCCAATCTCATTGATCTTCTGTGCATTTTTCAGCGGACTGATACTTAAGGTTGTGGTGAAATAATCATATCCGCCCTCCTTCGCCAGCTTTGCCGCCTCTTCCATCCGCAGGCGGTAACACCGAAAGCACCTCTCTCCTCCTTCCGGAACATCTTCCAGGCCTTTTGCCATCTCATAAAATTCCTTCGGGTCATACCGGCCCTCCATAAGAGTTACCGGATGGACAAATTCCATCTCCCCGATCAGGCGGCGGATCTCAGCCACACGGTGTGAATATTCCTCCTCTGGTGCGATATTGGGATTATAAAAAAATATCGTGATCTCAAAATACTGTGACAGGTATTCCATCACATAGCTGCTGCATGGCGCACAGCAGGCATGCAGAAAAAGTCTGGGGGTTTTCCCTTCTTTCTGGTTTCTTTCAATCAGTTTATCCAGTTCTTTCTGGTAGTTTCTCTTGTTCAATGTTTGTAATTCCTTTCTCTATGACTGTTTTCAGGCAGACATCAAAGTATGCTCTCTGCCATTGGCCTTCTCATGTTTCAGACATATGATAATATTATACCATTATCTACGAAAAGGAGGCAACATCCATGAATCCTGTCCTGAAAGTGCGGGACGTGTGTCTCTCCTATCACACATTGTCCGGTGAGACACCCGCCCTTTCTCATATATCCTTTGACCTGATGCCCGGTGAATTCCTGTCCATTGTAGGACCTTCCGGATGCGGAAAATCCACTCTTCTGAATCTCATTGCCGGCCTGCTCACTCCGGAACACGGTTCCATTACTCTGGGAGGCCGGCCGGTATCCTCCGGCAGTGCCGCTGTAGGATATATGCTCCAGAAGGATCATCTTCTGGAATGGCGGAGCATCTACAAAAACATCCTTCTCGGCCTGGAGATCCGGAAAGAGCTCACACCTGAAAAGCTGGCACATGCAGAAGCCCTTCTTCAGACCTACGGTCTGGACCGTTTCCGTGATGCCCGCCCTTCCCAGCTTTCCGGCGGGATGCGACAACGGGCCGCACTGATCCGCACCCTTGCCCTGGAACCCGCACTTTTGCTTCTCGATGAACCCTTCAGTGCACTGGATTATCAGACCAGACTTTCCGTCAGTGATGACATCTGGAAGATCCTGCGTAAAGAAGGGAAAACCGCGCTTTTGGTCACCCACGATATCTCCGAAGCCATCAGCATGTCTGATCGGGTCATCATCCTCTCGAAAGCCCCTGCCTGCGTCCGGTGCGAGTTCCCCATTCTCACCACCCTTGCCGACCGCACTCCCATGCAGATGCGAAATGCCCCCGAATTCAAGCAATATTTTCAACAGATCTGGAAGGAGTTAAATCATGATACCTGATTCATCTGCACAACAGTCTTTTTTACGAAAACACAAAAAAAGACAGCAGTTTATCCGCCTGATGCGGCTGGCTGTCTTTCTGGTTTTTCTGCTACTCTGGGAGGTCAGTGCACGGCTCGGGTTCATCGATTCCTTTATCTTCGGAAGCCCCGGTCAGGTATGTCTTGCTTTCCGGACCTTGCTTCTGACAAACCATCTGCTCTCACATATCGGGATCACCGTGGTCGAGACACTTGCCAGTTTCTTTCTTGTCGTAGGTTTCAGTCTCTTTTTCTCCGTCCTTCTTTGGCTCTGTCCCCGGCTTGCTGCGATCCTGGAGCCTTACCTTGTGGTTTTGAACAGCCTTCCGAAGTCGGCACTGGCTCCTCTACTGATCGTATGGCTCGGTGCAAATTATAAGACGATCATCCTTGCCGGGATCTCCGTTGCGATCTTCGGCTCCATCCTGAATCTGTATACCAGCTTTACGGAAATTGATCCTGATTCTCTGAAGCTCATCCGTACCCTCGGTGGAAAACGGAAAGATGAACTTCTGCGTGTGGCACTGCCCTCTTCGGTCCCTTATCTTCTGAGCGTTATGAAAGTCAATATCGGGCTCTGTCTGGTTGGTGTGGTCATCGGTGAATTCATCGGAGCCAGGCAGGGACTTGGATTTCTCATTATCTACAGCAGTCAGATCTTCAAACTTGACTGGATGATCCTGTCGATCATTCTCCTGTGCATCATCGCCATGATTCTCTATCAGGCGGTCAGTCTGGTGGAAAAACGGGTGGTACACACCAGCGGAGCAGACCGTTCCTGATTTACGCGAGTAACGAGCCAACGTGCATACTTACATGAGACCCTGGCGACTGCCTCGATAATCAAAATTGATCCGCCTGAAAAAGGGCAGGTAAACTGATTTTTGTGGTTCATCTGCCCTTTTTCGCTTTTCTTTCTGTCTGCTTATCTATTCTCCGTGTTTTCTTTTTCTCCGGTTGTCTGCCAGAATCAAAAGTACCGCACCGGATACAATTGCCGCCACAAAATACGTTACATTCTTTTGCATATCTGCCGTCTTCGCCGCTGCCGTTCCATTCGTCGTGCCTGTCAGATCCGCCTTTGTTCCCTGACTGTTTCCCGTTGATACATCCGTTTTCGTCCCGGAATTGCTGCTGCCGGAAGTACCGTTATTTTTTGTATCGATCGGCTTTTTATCTGTAGGTTTTGTGTCCGCAGGTTTTTTATCTTCCTGCTCACCGCCTCCGGTGGAATCGTCTTTTTTATCATCTTTTTTGTCGTCTTCCGTCTCCACGACAATCTGCTGATCCTCATAGACTTCCGGAAGTGTCAGCATCCCGTCTTTCAGCTGATCCGTCACATCCTCTCCGTTTACCAGCACTGCGGTGATCTTCCATCCTTTTTTCGGCTGGATCTGAAACTGCGGGCTGGAAAAGCGCTCCACCGCGTAAGTCACCGTCTCCTGTGTTTCCTCATCGTCACCCTCCTCATGCTGATAGCTCACCTGTGCATGTTCGGATCGTATCGTGACCATGTGGGTATCCGGTACTGTCGTGTTGATGGTGCTTTGCTGCGTAACGGACGAAGTACTTGTCTGCGCAGCCTCTGCCGCAACGGGTATGGAGAGGCACAGGCAAATCCCCATCAGAATAATTGCTGCCTTTTTCATCTGTCCATCCTCCTGCTCTAATCTGTCGCATCCACATAGGATATCTGAAAAGTAACCGTATCCGCATAGGAGCCTGACGGTGCCTTTTTCCAGGATTCTCTGTCGATCGTGATACCAAGCACCGTCTCTTCCCCTGCCGTGGTATAGCGGGCTTTTGTAAATGCTGTTGTGTCCGCCAGAATCTCATAGGGGATCTCCCCTTCTTTTCCGCTCTGATTTTTCAGTTTTTTGTCCGAGATCAGTTCCACCTGGATGCATTTTCCTTCTTCGATCTGTGCTTCTTCGACACGGATTTTCCCGTAGTTTACCGATTCTTCGTTAAATGGAATCGTAGTGTTTGCCGGAACCAGCACCATATAGGACGGATCCACATGATACGTTACGGTCGTGGTTCCTGCTGATACGCTCTGTGCGATCCCTAAGACAAGCAGCAACCCTCCTGCAACTGCTCTTTTTTTCTTCATGTTTCTCCCCCCTTACTGTACTTTCAATACGGTTTCCACATTGGCACCGTTCATCGCCCGACCGTCATCCATTGCCGCAGTACTGATCTTCAGTATCGCAGGATATTCCCCGGCGGACAGTTCTTTGGACAGTGTGATCTGCGTGATCGCTTTTCCCGGTTCTACCATTTTGGACTGATAGATCGTCTCATCTGTATCTTTCAGTACCAGTGTAAAGGTAAAATAACACGGATTTCCTTCCGGATTCATCAAATTTACCGTTACATCTTTCGTATCTGCCGGAATGGTGATCGACGGATATCCCGGGATACGGATGCCCTCCGGCGGATCACTCTCCTTTGCCTCCTGCGTGGAAGCGTCAGGATCCAGATCCGGCACAAAGGCCGAATCCGGGGATTCCTGTGTTTCCTGTTTGTTGTTTCTCGTAAGATACAGACCGGCTCCGATCAGCAGAACGCATGCGCACACGGCGATTCCGATTCCTATCTTTCTTCTGTTGTCTTTCAATCTTCTTCCCCCCTTACGCATCATTCCAGATCCACTTCTACTTTCAGATTGCTCATGTAGTATTCATCTGCGTGTTTACCATGTGCATCAAATACCAACATGAAATAATTTAAATCCAATCCATTTTTACGGGTAATTTCAAATGTATGCGATACCGTTTCTCCATCACATTTTCCAATATCATTTACCCGTTTTTCTGCGTTGTCATAATATGTGCCATCCTGTAACTGATAACTTAATCTCAGATCTGCCCATCCATCTTCTTTCTTATCAATCTTATAGCTGACTTTTATCTTCATCTTCTGGTACAGGCGTGCTGCATCCATGGAGATATCCGGCAGATACAAATTATACCAGGATCGATCAAGTCCATAATCACCGGTTGTTACGACCTTTCTGTCCCCCTGAATAAAGAAAGTAAAAATAGTCAGTTCATGTTCATCCGTGATAAAGTATTTGTGTTCCGTCTGTCCCGTAAAAACAGCTGAAGTTATCGGTTTGTATACCGCATATAAAGTAAGATCCTTTTCATCCTCAAACACAGCCGTTTTAACATTCGGTGCATAGCTGATCACATTTGTCGAACCCGCGGACCGGCTCCAGCCTTCGAAGGTCCATCCGAGTCTGTTTACGGTCGGGAACGTATATGTTTCTTTATATTTGCATGTTACTTTCTCCCGTTTATTACCGGTCTGATAGTCAAACGTAATCGTATATTCGCACGGTTCCCAGATCGGGTACAGGTTGACCGTTCCATTATTGGTCGCACAAAGTCTGCTGACTTTGTCTCCCGGCTGATATACTTTTTGCTCACTTTTCTTTCCACCGGTTCTCCATCCGACAAACTTATAGCCTCCGCACACATATCCGTTTTCCGGTATCGTGGTTTCCTGTGTATAACGAAGCGGGATATTTTTCATCTCTCCCCTTGTTACTTCACCTTCTACATTGAAAACGATCGTATAGGAATTTTCTTTCCAGTTTGCCGTATAGGTTCTGTCTTTCAACGGGCGGGCGGTAACCGTAACCTGTGTATCTTTTTCTTTGATATCGGTTCCTGACCATCCTTCAAACGTATAGCCTTCCCGTTTTGGCTGTACCAGATCCATCGGTTTGCTGTTGATGGTGAATGTTGTCGGATTGGTCTTTCCGGTCGGAAGGCTTCCTCCTGCCAGATTATAGCTGATGGTATATGCTATTTCTTTCCATACTGCCTGAAAGACCAGTTTTCCGTTTTTCACATTTTCATCGGATACGGTATCCGGTACGTTTTTATCCCAGCTTACGAACGTATATCCTTCTCTGGTCGGTTCCTCCTGAGCCGGGATCGCATCCCCATAAGAAAGTGTATATTCCTTGAGTACCGTTCCCTCACTCACAAACTGCACCAGATAGCTGTTCTTCCTCCACTGTGCCTGATAGGTTACATCCTCATTCGGGATCTTCTCCGGAAGTTCCGGTGTCCAGCCTGTGAAGGTGTATCCTTTTCGAACCGGCTGTTTCACATTGAGTGTGGCACCGACACGACCTTCCACAATCTGTGCCTTCTCTCCGTTTTCCGGTTCAAAGGTCAGTTTGTGTACTTTGCGTTTGTAATAGTAGGTTACCACAGTCTGCTCTTGGGCAGAAATGGTTACGGTCTGCGGTTCCGGTAATTCATATTCATCGCCATAGGTTGTATTGACCGGTGGCGTTACCGTTTCATCCGTCTTGCCCTTCGGGTTCTGTGTTGTCACCCACTGGTAACCGTCCCCCTCTGCTTTTTGCAGATAATGTTTTACTGTGTAGGTTCTTGTATTTGCTTCCCAGTTTGCATACAGCGTCAGATCTTCCTTCGGCATGTTTCCGGTATACGCGGTCTGCAAGGTGCTGTCTGTATACCAGCCCAGGAAGGTATACCCTTTCCGCAGGGATGGTGCCGGAATCGCTGCACCCTGTTTCATCTGCAGCTGTTTTGGTTCCGTTCCGTCATTATTTTCCAGCTGTAAGGTATGTACTTCACGTTCATACAGATACTCGATCACCAGAACCTTTCCGCCTTCGATCTGTCCGGTCTGTGGCTGAGGAGATACGTATCCTTCGAACTTCCGTACTTCCGGTGTAATCACATCCTCGGTCCTGCCTAACAGAGATTCCATGGATGCAACCGTATAGCCGTCATCATTTGCGTTCTGCAGGCTGTATTTTACCCAGTAATACGTTGCTCTCGGTTCCCATTTTGCGTAAATCGTACTGTTTTGGGCCGGAACTGTTCCGTCAAATACTTTCGTAAGACCTGCATCCTGGTACCAGCCGTCGAAGGAGTAACCTGCCCGTTTCGGCATCTCTTCCACCCGGGTTCCGTAAAGATATGTCTTTTCGGTCGCCGGATCTCCGTTATTTGTCACCATGGTTACCTGATAGGAATTACGCTGGTAGCGGTAAATGATGGTATCCGGATCATCGGAAACGGTCAGCGTACAGCTCTGTTTTTCCGGTGCGGTAAATCCAGCATACGCCTTTACTTCCGGTTCCACCGAATCTCCGGCTGTTCCGGTAAAGGTTTCTGTCTCTGCCGTTTCCCAGGTATCCGATCCGTCTGCACTCTGTAACTGATGAACCACCTGATAGGTCTTCTTTCCAGGCTCCCACTTCGCATACAGGGTCAGTGCATGCATCGGCATGGTTTTTCCTTCAAAGGAAACCGTCAGGGCTGCGTCTTCATACCAGCCGGCAAATGCATGTCCGGAGTATTTCGGAACCTCCGAAATGGCTGCTCCATACATGACATCTGCTGTCCCATCGGCTTCCCCGTTGTTTTTCACATAAGTAAGCGGGTAGCTGTTTCTGTGATAGTAGTACTGCTTGCAAGCCCCATCATCACCGGTCACCCATAAATTCTGCGCCTGAGGAGACTGGAATCCCGGATAAGATTTCACTTCCGGTGTCACCTCGGTATCCGTCAGGGCTGTCTTTGTCTCTTCTTCCACCAGGATATACGAACTCGGATCGAATGGATTCTGCTGGTAATGTTCCACGCGGTACTCACTCAGAACCGGTGTCCATTTTCCATAGATTTTAAAACCATCGTTCCATGCATCCGGTTCCTCTGTGTTCACATCCACTGCCGGCATGATACCGTCAAAAGGATTCTGATGGTTACCGTCTGTATACCAGCCTTCGAAAGTATATCCTGCCCGATCGTTCTGTCTTTCTACTACAGCTTCTATCTCGCCGATCGGCGTGCCATATGGTACATACTGAACCCGGGCAAATTCTTTTCCGTCGGGATTTCCAGTCACTTCCAGAAGAAGCAGGCCGGTATTTCTTGTGTAATAATAATTTACCACAAGGCTTCCGTCACCAAGAACTTCCACCGTCTGTTTTTCCGGTGCAGTAAATCCGGTATACGATTTCACATCCGGCGTTACGCTGTCGCCTGCATGTGCAGCAAAGGATTCTTCCTCTGTCAGTTCATAGTTTTTCGCATCAAATTCCCGTCCATAAGGAATCTCTTCATATCCGGTAATGCTCCAGAGTTTTTCCTGGTAATGTCTTACCATATAATTGACCGTCTGCTGTTCCCATTTTGCATAAACCGTAAGATCGTGATCCGGCATCGTCTCTCCAAAGGACTGCTGATACTCTTCATCCAGATACCATCCTTCAAAGGTATAGCCTTCTCTCACCGGTACCGGAACGCCGATTCTCTCTCCCGGTCTTGCTGTCAGGGTCGTTTCGTCTAACGTTCCACCTTTCGGATCGTACATCAGTGTATAGGTGTTCAGATCATAATAAATCTTCAGCACCAGACTTCCGTCTGCTTTTACTTCACCGCTGGCAAGATTGCCTTTCCGGTGGTAGACCACAGAACTGTAATCCCCCTCCGGCGCGGTGACCGTCTTACCGGTGGTTCCGGTCATGGTTTTGATCTCACTTAAGGTATATCCGCCTTCTTCCGATTCTTCCACGTAGTACCTCACTGCGTACGGGATACCGTCGGAAGCTTTCCATGTTGCGGTATAGGTCATATTTCTTGCCGGCACACTCTCCGGTACTTCCGGGGACCAGCCCTGGAATTCATATCCCGGCCGGTACACTGCCGGAGCCGTCAGGAATGTTCCATAGCGATAGTCATCACTTGCGACCGTCTCTCCGTTTTCTTCCATCAGGAAGGTAAGATGGCACTCTTCCCGTGGATAATAATATTTGACCACGGTTGTTCCGTCTGCCCGTACCGTCTCGGTCTTTTCCTTCGGTGTTTCGTATCCTTCGTGTTCTGCAGGTTTCGGTGTCACTTCCGTGTCGGTCAGTCCGCTGTAACTGATCGGATCCTGTGCCTCATAGACACCGTTGGTTCCTTCCAGATATTCAACAACCTGATAGCCCACATCTTCTGCTTCCCATTTTGCATAAACCATTCGCTCTTTGTTCGGCATCTTCGCAGGGATCGTATATGGTGTTGTCAGTTCTTCATCTTCGTACCATCCCGCAAACCGGTAACCCGTTCTCACCGGATCTTCCGGTTTTTCAATATCGGAATTGTATTTGCCCATGATGGTATCCACATAGGAGCCGCCTTGGCTGTCAAAGGCAATATAATAGCCATCCCGCAGGTTATCCCAGTGTAACCGAATCTTTATGGTCAGTGGCTGTGTATTGAAGGTTCCTTCCTGATTTTTCCAGGTAATGATCATCTCGCCGTCCTGTTCCGGTTCTGTTCCCGGATCCACGGAGATCACATTGGTGTCCCGGTCATAGGAGAATGCCGGATTGGTCATGACGATGTTTAAAGTATTTTGTGCTGTCATCGTAGATTTTCTCCCGGTAATTTCCGTCATCATCCAGTCCTTCTTTCATATCCATATATTGCATCCGGAAATATTCATCCGACAGCTGTACCGCTTTCACATCCCGCTTCATCTTGATGTCTTTGACATCCGCCTGTGTATAGGCAAAGTCCAGAACATTTTCCAGATGTCCGACCGTGTACAGCGGCCATTCATTTTCATATAAGGTCGGATTATAGGTAAAGGAGTTCGCCAGCGCCTGTGCCAGGAATTTGATCTCCAGATAGATGCCAAGCTCCAGATACATTGCACCCATGGCTCTCGTCGTTCTGCCGTTCGATGCGGTGTACTTCAGTTCGTAGTAGAGATAGCCCCACAGCTGTGCATAGCCGCCTACCTCTGCCGTGATACCGACACTTGCCAGTCTTGTGGAAAGAAGTCCCACCGCTACCGTCAGCCGCACACCGGCTTTCAGTCCCAGCGTACCCATCGCATAGGCAGTCAGTTCATACTGCTCTTCACACAGATCGATCGTATCGCTGGTTGCTGTCCGATCCATCACTTTCAGAGAGAATACGTATCGTTTTGCGTTCTTATACCAGTAGGACATTCCGATAGAAATGTTCATATTGGCATAAACCACAAATTCCAGTTTCACTTCAATATCGATAATCGCCAGCACACGGAAATGATTATCTACCAGAAGGCGATTATAGATTTCCACCCAGTCGCCTTCATCTGCCAGAAGTTCCGAGTACCGCTGTGCCAGGCTCTTGGAAACGGAGATTTCTTCTCCCTCTTCCTCATCGCCCAGGCTTCCGGAGAATTTCGTCTTGTCCGTGATATACTCTTCTCCGTTTTCCATCATGCTCTTCAGCTCTCCGGCGATCTTATTGACACCTTTTCGCAGTTTGGAGCCTTTGTTGGAACCTCCGGAACTGCCCTCGCCCTCCACAGTCTTAAAGTTCACATCCAGAGCAATGCCGGTATACTCATACAGATCCAGCGACGCTGTCACCTTATAATCTGCGATATACGGGAAAATCTTCCATACTTTCCAGACCGCTTTTCCGTCTACATTAATATCCACCCGGACTTCCTGCTCGAAGGTGGAAGTTACAGTGATCTGGATATTTGCATTGGCATTCAGCTGGATATTTACCAGCACCGGAATCTCCAGTGCCAGATGCACGCCGCTGACATCTCCGTCAAAATGTTTCAGTGTTGTACCGAGATTGGCTCTGACCGTTCCCAGGCTGACTGTCACGATCGGTTTGCCGGTTCCCGTTCCTCCCGGTTTTCTCGCATAAGTTTTTGGAATCAGGCTGTCACTTTCCGGCAGACTCTGTGGTGCGATATCCCCGATCAGAGTATTTTCTTCTTCTGTTTCGTTACTCTGATTTTCGTCTGTATATTTCACAGAAACATCCGCACCAAGTTCTTCCTCCAGAGAGGCTTCCAGTTCTTCAAAGGAATCGGTAGCGATCGCCGCAGCACCGATCCGGTCCGCCACATCCTGTGCGAATCCGCTCTCCATCGCCTGAACCTGAATCTGTTCTTCCAGGTTCTCCCGGTCTGTTTCTTCTAACAGATCGTCTCCTTCCACCTGGTCCTTCTGATACACATCCATAGCCGCCTGCATCTCTTCGAAAGAAACCGTCTGATATGCCAGGATATAATCCGTACCACTCTGCTCTACTTTTGTGATCTCTCCGTACTCCGGCGTTCCGCTGTTCAGATCGGTATACAGTGCCAGGTAGTCACCCGGATCCACGGTGGTGCTTTCATCCAGATTCAGTGCCTGACTCATCTCGTCATCTCCGAAGGTCAGTTCACCGACTGCCACAGTAACCGAATGGTTGTCAGAATCTCCATCCTGATCTTTACTTTTTTCCAGTGGAAATACATCCGGCGTAAATAAAACATCTTCCGCCTTTGCTCCCCGGTATTCGTACTGATTGCCGTTGCATCCGGTGATCTCAAAGTAAGAGACATCACTGTTGTCACCTGCTGCCAGATCCATGGACGGGATCACATCGCCGGAATAGACACCGACGATATCCCCCGTCTGTAACGAATCCTTTGTATAGGTAAAGGAACCGGTCGTATCGCTTCCCTCTCCCTGAATCTCTCCGTCTACACCTACCGTCATGACTGCCACAGAAACGGAATCCGCCGCTTTTCCGTTGACGGTCAGGTTACTCAGTTCCCGTGTATGGATATACCGGATCTCCCGGTTCAGTTCCACATTTTTTGTCTCTTCCCGGTAAACCGTAAAATCATATTCCCGGATCGTTTTGTCAAATCCGGTAAAATACAGCTGATCATTTTTCAGCGTCAGTTTGTAGGAAGCACCCGGCTGCCAGCCATTTGGATTGCTGACGGTACAGGTATTGTCCTCTCCCCGGGTAACTGCCAGCGTGATCTCTTCCGACGGGTCGCTGACATTTTTAATCTTGCATGCCGCAAGAATCTCTGTATTATCCAGTACATCCCCGGTATTGGTGATGCCGATGGCAAAATCCGTTGCCACATCATAGGCACGGGCATATGTATCCATGGTGACGGACTCCATCGGCTGCATATCGGTATACGCTGCATATAACGTAAGATCCCCGAGAAGTCTGTCTTCACTGTCCACATAATCCGTACATTCCCGGTCGTAACACCAACCGACAAAGGTACTGGATTTTCGGACTGCCAACGGCAGATCATTCAGCGTGGTTCCCGCCGGAAGTTTCTGCTGGGTGATCTCCATACTTTCCCCGGGCTTATCCGGATTATCCCTGTAAACCATGCCTCCGTCCGTTACATACTGGATCGTATATTCGGTTTCCCTGAATGAAATATCAAAGTTCAACTGATCACTGTAATCACCGGTATAGTTGGCTTTTTGAGTCAGTTCCGCAGCAAACGTTCTGTTGGTCTGCTTCGTATCCGCACTTAAGCTGGCGATAACCGCATCATTTTCCACGATCTTATTGGTATCCTTATCGCGAAGCTCATAGCTCACCTCATGGTTGTCGGACTTCAGCTTCCAGTCATTTTCCGAATGTACCGCCACACTGAGCTGATCGTTCTCATAAAAACCTCCGGACTTTGCCTTCAGGGTAAAAGAATCCTGCCCCACAGATACTTCACTGGGAATATCCACCTGATAATACCGTTCGATCCATCTGGCATACAGAACTACATTCCCCTCATAATCTTCCGTATCCAGACCGGTAACCGCTTTCCCTGTCAGTTCCGGGTTGTCGTACCATCCACCGAATTCATACCCCGGTTTTCTGATGTCTTCCGCTCCCGGCAGCTCAGCAGCCGGATATTCCGAAGGAGCCTGATAGTTCTCCTGAAAAGTTCCCCCGTTTTTCTTATAGTCAATTCCCCTCTCCTGACTCTCCTCCGATGAGACCGCCGGCTCCTGTCCGGCAGAAGGATCAGCGAATGTCGACACCGGAACGGATGTCGTAAGTACTGCCACACTCAGTAACAGACTGATCAGACGTTTTTTCATATGTACACTTCCTCTCCTTTTTGCATTTTCCTCACTGCCATATTCGCGCTTAATTTGTATCTGATAACACTTTTCGCATCTGACAGTTTCACATTTTCTATATTTTATCAAAATCAGAAGTGCCATAACATGCCCGTTCAATCGAAAAAAAGTGCCTGTTTTTTCTATATAGTTTCAAAAACAGACACTTCTTTTTTTCACTTATTGATTTACAAATTCCTTTATTTTCTCTCTTTTGTCGATATGTAACTTTTCCAGTATCCCGGATACATAATGTTTTACCGTATTCACCGAAAGTCCCAGATGTTCTCCTATCTCCTGATTTGTCCAGTCCCTGCAGGCAAGCATCGCGATGGAATATTCCAGCGGTGTCAGAAGATCCGTCACTGCTTTTTGCATCTGTGGGTTATGGATTTTCATCCAGCCGCGGCTGAAAGCGATTACCCCGTCCACCAGTTTCTTATAGACTTCCGGCTCACTTTTTCTTATGCTGGCTTCCAGTACCCCCTGCAGCAATCCGTGATATTCTATAAACGGTTCCAGGAATCTGTCTTTTCTCGCCATCTCCCAGCCGGTCGATACCGATACTCTGGCTCCCTCCTGATCCTTTTGATTAATCTGACACATGGCTGCCACACAATTCAGATAGATCATCGAGATTGGATATGTCCTCTCTGTCATTGCCATCGCAGTCTGCACCATTCCCTGTGCCCGCGCATACTCCCCGTTCAGATAAGCCACATGTCCCAGTATGCTGATAGCGAACAGCCGCTGCCCGACCGGAAGATACGAAAGGTAACGATCCAGTGGTGGTGTTCCCTCTTCCGGCGGGATATGGATCAGAACACTGGTCACGTAATATGCGAACAGGCAGGAGGCTATGATTTCCGGATCTTCTTCTTTTTCCATATATTTTCTCAGGATCTGTGCCACATCTTTCCTTGCCATCTGCGCTTCCCTCCCATTCCCGAGGGTAAAGTTCGCAAAAGTAGAAAGCATATCTGCGGAGAGACGCAGTATGGGATCTTCACTGGTCTGGTATTTTTCCACACTCTGAATGCAGGATTCTGCCTGTGCCCTGAAAAAATACAGTTCTCCCCGTGCAATTTCCTGAAGTTTAGGATCTTCAAACTGTTTCACCGTCTCTTCTGCTTTTCCAGGCAAAAATGCGCTTCCCATCAGTGGCAGTACCGTGCGTTTCTCTCTTTTTTCGGAAACTCCCATCCTGGTTCCATCCGGAAGCACGAAGCCCTGGTCAAATTCCACGCCCAGTACCTTCGCTGCCTCCTGCCATTCCTGCGCGGTCAGCGTATCCCGTTGTAACTTTTTATAAAAATTCTGTCGTGACTGCCCCAATGCAGCCGCCAGCTTTGCCACACTTATCCCCTGCTCTTTGCAGATCTGTTTTACAAGCTCTTCCGTCGTCACTCGAATTTTGCCTCCTGTACCTGTCTCTTTTGTCAATTGTTTGGTTACCATTTATTGATTATTATGCATATATTTTTTTCGAAATTCAAGATATATTTACTATATTCTTTTAAATTCTCTTCGCTATTTTCTACATTCACAGACTTCGACGAACAACAAATACGCCCGCTCAGACATTCCAGGTTTCCATTGTTACCTGCCTGTCTGAACGGGCGTATCTGTTTTCATATTTCCGTTTTATTCTTTTCCTGTTTTTTTCATTTTTTCTCAGTCATCATTCCGTCTGGAAATCAGGATCAGTCGGACCAGCTGCAGGATCGCCGATGCAAGTGCTGCCACATAAGTAAGTGCTGCGGCTGTCAGGACTTTTTTCGCACCCTGTAATTCCTGATCGCCAAAGAGCTGTTTTGCTTCGAGGATCCGAATGGCACGGTGAGAAGCATCGAATTCCACCGGAAGTGTGATCAGCTGGAAAGCTACCACAAATACAAATAACAGAATACCGATCTCCAGTAACCCGGACCATCCCAGGATCAGTCCCAGTACGATGATCGGCCAAGAAAGCCGGGAGCCGATATTGGCCAACGGTACAGAGAAAGAACGCAGCTTTAACGGTGCGTATCCTTCCTGGTGCTGGATCGCATGCCCACACTCATGGGCGGCCACACCGATCGCCGCTACGGAGGTCGATCCGTATACCGAATCCGACAGACGAAGAACCTTTTCATTCGGCGAATAATGGTCGGTCAGATCACCGCGGATCCGCTCGATCCGCACATCATAGATTCCGGCATCGTGAAGGATCATCTGTGCAATATCCTGCGATGGGATGTTTCTGCTGTTCCAGACTCTGCTGTACGCCCGAAACGTGTTCTGCACATTCCAGGAAGCAAACATACTGATCAGCGCACCGATCAGTACCAGTATATAAGTTGCATCATAAAAATAATATGGCATAGTATTCCCTCTTTCTTTTCACTCACTGACACTTATTCTACCATGATTTTTCCCGGCTGACAGCAATTTCACACGCTTTTCATAAAGTTCTCGTTTTTTTCAGATTTTTCACCGGTCTGCTTCTGGAAATTTTAAAAGAGTGGAAGGAAAAATCCCTTTGTTTCTTCCTCTTCTTCTTTGTTCTCCGCGATCAGATTACGGATACTCTGCATTCGTTTATCCAGTGCCGCACTCTGTTCGGCACAGTCGTACAGTTCGTCCTGTAAGTACTTCATCTGCTCAGCCGGAATGTTCTTTTTATAACGCATCTTATGTTCCAGACTGGCCCAGAAGTCCATCGCGATCGTACGGAACTGCACTTCCACCGTCACCGGTTTTTTCTCATCCTGCAGGAAAATGGGAACCTGTACAATCAGATGGAGACTTCGGTAGCCGCTTGGTTTCGGATTCTGGATATAGTCTTTGCGCTCTAACAGCGTAATATCATCCTGTCGCAAAAAGCTGTCTGCCACTTCATAAATATCGGCCGGGAAGGAACAGATGACCCGCACACCGGCGATATCTGTGATATTTTTCTCAATGGATTCCAGTGTCATCGGAATATCTTTTCTACGGATCTTCTTTAACAGACTGTCGTAGGATTTGATTCTGCTTTTAATCCCTTCGATCGGATTTTTATCGTATTCCAGAGAATACTCTTCGTTTAACACCTTAAATTTTGTCTCGATCTCCATGATCGCACACTGATAATAGGACATCAAAAGATCAAACGGTTTCCGGTTTCTCTGCATCATATCGATGAATTCATCTGAAAGCAGGCTCTGTTTGACAAATTTATCACGTTTTTCTTCGATCAGAGTCCGGCTCTGCTTTCTTATTTCATTCAGTACTTCTTTATTTCTCATCATATCCAGTTTCCTCCGTATATAACTCCCGCTCGCTAACGCTCATTATATCATAACGTCCTTACCTGTGGCTACTGTGAAAACAAGGATTGTCCTACAGGACGCAAAAAGTCCGCCGGAACCTACTGCCTCCGGCGAACTTTCATCACATCACAGATTACCACCCGTAATCTTATTCCATATTTATTTTACTGTCAGCCACTCACCCAGTCCGTCAAACTGATTTTCATAGCTTACGGCCTCCTCATACTGGTTGGACTGCAGGATGATATTTACGGTATTGTAGATACATCTCTTCAGTTCACGGATATCCAGTGTACCTTCCTTCAGCTCTTTGCGGATGTTTTCATGATCTTCTTCCATTCCCGGCATAACCATGTCATTGCCGGCTCTCATACAGCCTGCTGCGGTACACTCGCCCTGGATCTGTACGTTAGTGGTTGTCCAGTCGGTCATAATCGCTCCGGCAAATCCCCACTCGTCTCTTGCTGCTTTCGTACAGGTATCGTAACAGTTCGCAGCATGTACGCCGTTGATCAGGTTGTAGGATGTCATGATGGACATTGGCTGTGCATCCTTGATTGCAATCTCAAATCCTTTCAGATAGATCTCACGGAGGGTTCTCTCGGACAGGATAGAATCCGAACCCATACGGTTGTCTTCCTGGTTGTTGCATGCATAATGTTTGATCGTTGTTCCGCATCCCGGTACTTTCTGTACACCCAGTGTCATGGAAGCAGCCATCATACCGGCCAGCAGCGGATCTTCGGAATAATATTCAAAGTTTCTTCCGCACAGCGGATTTCTGTGAATGTTCATACCCGGTGCCAGCCAGAGGGTGATACCGAACAGTTCCATCTCGTGGCCGATCATTTCACCGAGTTCACGAACAAGGTCCAGATTCCAGGTCTGTGCCAGAAGAGTTCCTACCGGAATCGCGGTACAGTACTGATAATAAGAAGTTCCTCTCTTCTCTTTTGATGCTGCGAAGAATCCGCCCTCCAGCGCAGACAGGAAATCGGTCGGAACGATACGGCCGTTCTCTACCTGATATTCTTTTTTCAGACGCAGGCCTGCAGGTCCGTCAGCCAGTGCGATACTTGCCACATTCCATGGTTCTTCTGCTGCCACCAGAGGTGTCTCTGCAGCAGAACCCGGTACGGAGATACCTGCTGAACCAAGCGCATTACCCTGATCTTTTCCAGGGTCTCCGGTAGCCATCTGCACCAGCTGTTCCTCGGACATCTGTTCAACAATCTCTCCGGCTCTTCCCGGCAGCACTTCCGGAATCTTCTGATAATCCACTTTTTCCGTTGGAATGTCTGCTGCTTTCACTGCAACCGGCACGATTCCTTTTGCTTTCAGTTCCTCATGCCATGCCAGTTCTCTCGCCTGTACCTTTTTAGCAAATGGCATGATCTCTTTTAACTCTTCTTTTAACGGACAGATATTTTCACACTGTACCATCACTGCTTCCTGATCCAGTTCTAATGCACCACTGAGTACGGAAGTATTTAACTCATTACCAACCCAGATACCGTATTTGCCCGGTTCCAGGATCCATGCTGCCTGATCCTCACTGTAAGATGCCAGCTGGTACAGCGGGAACGTAATCGTCATCTGCTGTTCTTCTCCCGGTGCCAGCAGTTTTGTCTTGCCAAATCCTGCCAGTCTTCGGAATTCTTTCACCAGTTCTCCCTGCGGGCAGGATACGTAGATCTGTACAACCTCTTTTCCTGCATAAGTATCACCGGTATTTTTCACAGTAACTTCCACAGAAATCTTCGGATCCATGGTTCCCGGATTACTGACCCTTACTTTTCCTGCTGTGATCACAAAATCGGTATAAGACATACCATAACCAAAGCCATAACGAACCGGTACCAGGAAGGTATCAAAGTAACGGTATCCCACAAAGATTCCTTCCTCATATCGTTCTTTCGACAGATCGCCACTCTTGTAGCTGTATACTTCGGCACCCGGATAATCATTGTATGTTTTCGCCCAGGTATCTGTCATCTTTCCGGACGGGGTCACCGCTCCGGTAAACACATCGGCAAATGCATTGCCTCCTTCCTGTCCGGCTTGTACATACTGTACGATGGAACGGATATTGTCAAATGCATCGGCAAACGCGAGATCCATAAGACCGCCTGTATTGATCACCAGCACCACATCTTTATAGCTCTCACATACCTGTGCCAGTAATACTCTTTCTTCTTCGGAGATAAAATAATCTCCTTCTTTATCAAAACGGTCTTTATTTTCTCCTGCGATACGTGCCATAACAAATACAGCAGTATCTGCACCGTCCGCTTTCGCTGCATCCACATCGATTTTTTTCTCCACACGGCATGAAGAACGGGGTGGACGAATAGGCCTCAAAGAACGCATTTGGACTTTCCATCTTTTCTGCCTTTTTCAGGATCGCTGCCTTCCAGTCTTCTCTTGCCTGATCATAGATCTTCACATAAGAATCCAGCCAGCCCTCTGTAGTTACTTCGTATCCGGCATTCTTCATTCCCTGTGCGATGGTCACATAATCACGCTCATTGACATCACCCGAACCGGTACCTCCCTTGATAGTTTTGACTGCCCCCGCACCATACAGTGCAATCTTTCCACCTTTTGGGGCCGGAAGAAAATGTCCCTCATTTTTCAGAAGGACAAATCCTTCTGCTGCCGCTTTTCTTGCAAGGGCACGGTTAACGATCTCACGCTGTGTTATCTCGTTGGATGTTGTTCCGCTGAACGTTCTCACTTTTGCTTTCATCTGTTACTTACCTCCCAATTTTCTGCGTTACTCTATCTTGTTTCTGTCACAATCTCCATGTTCTGTGACACAGACTTCTGATGTTATTATCGCTTATTTTCTGTAAATATACTAGTATCTTTTTATCTTGTTTTAGGTCGATATTGATATTTTTCATATTTTTTGATATGATTTTTTCAAAGTTTTGTTTCTTATTTGATATTTTCGAATTATATATTCACTTATTACATTTTTAACAGGAGGTTTTATGGAATTGCAATATTATGAAACGATTCGGGAAACCGGTCATCTTCAGGTGCGCTTTGAGCCGGTACTCTCTCCCGCCGGAGTCTTCCCGGCACACTGGCATGAATATGTGGAAATTCTCTACATTAAAGATGGTGTTCTTTCTGCTATTGTACAGGCCGTGGAATATGAACTTCATACAGGCGATCTCATGATCATCAACTCCGGAGATCTTCACATGACCAGAACACCGGGCTGTCACTATCTGATTCTCCAGATCTCTGCCAGACAGCTTCGCTCTTATCTGCCGGACTTTGATCAGTTACGATTTGATACGTTGATTCCTTACACAAAAAGTAAGCAGAACGCGCAGCTCTTTTCTGCTCTTCATGCCATGGAAACTATTTTTCAGGAGCAGCCGCACCATTATGAGCTGCTGTTCACCGCAAGATTATATGAATTTTTTATATATTCTCTGTCGGGATCACTGCACCACTACTGCTTCCACTGTCACAGCCGACAGTGATCGTGACCGACTGCGGATTACCCGTGTCATGCAATGGATCCGGGAACATTATCAGGAAAATCTGACACTGGATACCGCAGCCTCCCTGCTCGCAGTCTCAAGGGAATACTTTTGCAGGCTTTTTAAAAAATACACTGGTCAGACCTTCCTGGAATATCTGAACGATGTCCGCACCATTCACCTGGCTAAAGATCTCTCTGCCTGTGACGATACCATCACTTCACTGATGGAAAAACACGGTCTTACCAATTATAAGGTCTTTCTCCGGACTTTTCGAAAACTCTACGGAACTTCTCCACAGAAATTTCGCAAGGGAAAGTCCTAGAGCGTGTTTGTAAAAGGCTTTTCGTGAGCTGCGAGTCCCAGTTTGTGGGAGATTTTATCCGAATGAGGGCGGCGTAGCGGGCTACGGCAACCGAATGAGGGTAAAATATACCGCAAAGTGGGGCTTGCAGATTGCGGA
>ENA-OQHF01000681-OQHF01000681.1-human-gut-metagenome-genome-assembly--contig:-NODE-681-length-20068-cov-3.982448_pt1 | contig 20068 bp, 18 predicted proteins | sample MGYA00242559_ERZ504709 | MGnify/ENA primary metagenome ERZ504709 (study PRJEB26092, sample SAMD00036203) | human gut metagenome | host: Homo sapiens | study: EMG produced TPA metagenomics assembly of... | reverse complement strand
GTACTTATGATTTGACAAAGTCCGGCTGGCCTTCGGCACCGGAAGCAACATGTCACCTTCTACCGTGACACTCGACCCCACCACCCGTTATCAGGAAATGGACGGTTTTGGCGCAGCCATTACTGGCTCTACCAGTTACAACCTGATGCAAATGACACAAGAGAACCGCACGAAGTTTCTGACTGAGACATTCTCGGATAAAGAAGGCTACGGCTTCAGCTATGTACGTATTGCCATCGGTTGTTCCGACTTCTCATTCAGTGAATTTACTTGCTGTGACGAAAAGGGACTTGAGCACTTTGCCCTTCCGATGGAAGACACCAAGTATGTAATTCCTATATTGAAGGAAATTCTAGCAATCAATCCTACTGTCAAAGTGATTGCCGCTCCCTGGACATGTCCGAAGTGGATGAAAGTGAAAAGCCTGGAAGAACGTGTACCCTTTGACTCATGGACCAGCGGACACTTGAACCCCGAATATTACAGAACGTATGGCGAATATTTCGTAAAATGGATACAAGCTTTCGAAAAGGAAGGCATCAAAATCCACGCTGTGACTCCGCAGAACGAACCGCTGAACCACGGTAACTCAGCATCCTTGTTCATGGGATGGGAAGAAGCCCGTGACTTCATCAAGACTGGCCTGGGCCCTGCCTTCAAAGAAGCCGGAGTTACTACAAAGATTTATGTTTTCGACCATAACTACAACTACGACAATCTGGCCGACCAAAAAAGTTACCCTACCAAGATTTATGATGATGCGGAAGCCTCACAATACATTGCGGGCGCTGCCTACCATAATTATGGCGGTAACCGTTCTGAGTTGCTGAATATCCACAAACTCTATCCCAACAAGGAACTGCTTTTTACGGAAACCTCCATCGGTACTTGGAACTCCGGTCGCGATTTGGAAGCACGCCTGCTTAACGATATGGAAGAAATAGCATTGGGAACAGCCAACAACTGGTGCCGCGGCACCATTGTGTGGAATCTGATGTTAGACAGTGACCTGGGACCGGTAAGCCCCTCAGATGGTTCTTGCAAGACCTGCTACGGTGCAGTGGATATTGACAATACAAACTATTCTAAAATTGTCCGTAATTCCCATTATTACCTTATCGGGCACATGTCTTCAGTCGTGAAACCGGGAGCTGTACGTATCGGAACGACCGGTTACACAGCCAACGGAATCACCTACTCCGCCTTCGAGAATACGGACGGTACCTATGCATTCGTATTGGCAAACAACAATGCAGATGCCAAGCGAATCACCGTAAGCGACGGCACACACTACTTTTCCTACGAAGTTCCGGCCAAAGCAGTCGTTTCTTACCGTTGGAAAAAATAAAACTAATAATTTAAACAGAAGATTATAATGAAAAGCTTAAAATACTATCTAATGGCATTGGCAGGCATAGCCATGCTGAATGCTTGCAGCGATGACGATCCGGTTCCCGGCAACCCGACAATGGACTTTCAGGCAGAACCTTCTTCAGCCTTGTTCGGAGACAGTCTGCCTTTTACAATCAAGGCATCGGACGCAGATGTACCCCTTTCCACGTTAAAAGCGCGGTTATACTTCAGCGACGAAATGGTGTCAGAGACTATAATCCGTACAAAAGTAAACGGTCAAGACTATACCGGGAAAATATATGTTCCCTATCTGGCAAATATTCCCAACGGAACAGCTACATTGAAGTTCATTCTGCAGAACATCAATTTCACAATTACAGAAAAAAGCTATGACGTGGCGCTGAGTCGTCCGGACTTCCCCTACCTAACTCTGATTTCCGGAGACCAAGAATACCGCATGGAAAAAGTCGCAGCCAATCAGTATAGCGTGACCGGTGAATTTGCACAAAAAGTGAAAGGTTACATCAAAGCTCCTAAAGTAGGCGCCAACGGGAATGAAATCAACTTCGGATGGAGCAACGGTGCCATTACACAAGGTACCTCCAGTGAAATTACCTTCTCCAATCTGTCAGCTGGAGAATATTCCATCTCCTTCAATACGTTGACTTATGCAGCCGCTCCTTTCGTGAAACTACTGCTGAACGGTTCTGAAATGGAGATGGTGGATGATGACCATTACAGCATCGACCTCAATCTGAAGCAAGGGGACAACATCACTGCAGACATTCCCAACTTCGACCAATATTGGATAGACCCCGACTTCTTCGAAAAGAATGAAGACGGTTCGCTGAAGTTCCTGCCCATCGATGGAACTTATCGCGTCATTGCCAACCTGGCCCTGAATTATCTGGAAGTATTGAAAATGAACGGAACAAGCACCGCCACTCTGAACGATGACGGAACCGGCGCCCTTTGGATTATCGGTGACGGTATCGGTAAACCTTCCGTAGCGACCAATGCCGTAGGTTGGACCACAGAGAAAGGACTCTGTATGTCACAGATTGAAGCGAAGAAGTATCAGGTAACAGTAGTAGCGGGAGAGCAAATCAAATCTGATGACATCAACTTCAAGTTCTTCCACCAGCAAGGTTGGGGAGGTGAATATAAAACGATGCCTTGTCTACCACCAGTGACTTAGTATTTATAGGTGACGGTACCAACGAACGTGATGCCGGCAACTTGGGCCTCGTAGAAGGCAAAAGCCTGGAAAACGGTGTCGCTTACCGGTTCACAGTTGACGTAACGGCAGGTGTCTCTTCGGCAGTTCTGACAGTAGAAAAGGTAGAAAGATAGACGGATAACGCAGAAGATTAACTAAATGAGAAAGGGGCTGGCTCTATAAAAGAGTTCAGCCCCTCTTGTTTATGCAGAATATATGTTCCGGATTTAGCTTAAACCTTCTTTCGCCTCTTCTTGTGGAATACGTATCGAAGTGTAAAGCTCAAGAATGGCGGCTATCGTCAGAGACACAATCCATTCATTGCCCCTTGTAAAGAGCATGAATGCCCCCGTAAGCACCAGCAAAAGCGCACCGAATATTTGCTGTCGGCGCAGGCGTTTGACAGTGGGGACTTTTTACATTTGGACGGAGAATTAATTTGGGGCCCAAAGCAACCATCGTAGCGCCGATAGTATATATATAAGGTGAAAGAGGCCAGCCCGTGATATAAACGGCAGCTCCTGCCAAGAGCATCACGGCCCCTACTGCGAAAAGGGCAGGTATCAGTTGTTTCATTCTTCTATATCTTCTTCAAATACATAAATATCCTCATTGGGCTTTTTCATCAGATACTTCTCACGGGCAATCCGTTCGATGGCACCGGAGTCGACGGCAAGCTCATTGAGCCGTTCGGTATTCTCCTCGTATTCCTTGCGGTACTTTTCTATTTCATCGCGCAGACGGCTTTCTTCCCGGGCGTAACCCAAACGGCGTACAACACTGTTCTCATCCAGGAACCCGATAATTACAGCAAACAACGCAAGCGTAATCAAATATTTATGCTTGCGGACAAAAGACCAAAGAGAAGCAAGTTTATCCATCTCGTTATCTACTATTTAGCAATTTATCATTCATGAAAAAAGTATTAAAATACGCAATGGAGATCGGAGAATGCATGCTAGTGTCAGGAGCAGGTGTTTCAAGGGTAGAAGATACGATTTCAAGAATCTGCAAGGCGTATGGAGCAAAAGAAGCCAATGTATTTTCTATCACATCAAGTATTGTAACAACGATCGAAGATGAAAAAGGAGAAATCTTAACGCAGACAAAGCGTATCAGGTCATATAAGACAGACTTTACCAAACTGGATGAGTTAAATCAGTTATCAAGATATATGTGCAAAGAACTTCCGGAAGAAGAGGAAGTAAAACGAAAGATTTCAGAGATTAAAAAGGGAAAAGTCGTCGTTTTTACAGAGGAAGTTCTTACATCAGCGGTCATTGCAGCAGCATGGACTTCATTTTATGGAGGTGGCATTACAGAAGGAATCATAGCAATGATCGCAGGGGCATTTGTCGCGGTTCTTGCAAGATATATTAAGATCTTAGCACCCAACGAAATGGTATTAAACTTTCTATTATCATTTTTTGTTGCAGCATTTGCATATATCAGTGCAAAATTCGGACTGACGGAGGATTATGGAAAGATCATCATCGGTAATATCATGCTGTTGGTTCCTGGAGTTGCATTTGTTAATGCACTTCGGGATATGATCGGTGGAGACATGATGTCAGGAATCTTAAGAGTCTGTGAATCGATACTGTTAGCTGTATTCCTTGCAGCAGGTTCTTTTATGGCATTGATGTTCTTAGGAGGTGTGTTATAAATGAAAGCAGAGATCATACAGGTACTGGCAAGTTTTGTCGGAAGTTTTGGATTTGCAGTACTTTATAATCTTCGAGGGAAAAAACTTTGTATGGCTGGGATTTCTGGGATGGTATCATGGATCGCCTATCTTATCGTGTGGAATGAGATGCCAAGTACATTTGTGGCGAATCTGGCAGCGGCCGCAGTTGCGACGATTTATGCAGAAACAATGGCAAGGATCTTAAAAACTCCTGTAACAGTATTTTTGATCACGGGAATCATTCCATTAGTACCAGGTGGAAATTTATACTATACGATGAATTATGTCTTGGCAAAACAGTGGCTTTATTTTATTTATATGGGCAAAAAAATCATTGCTGATCGCAGTGGCGGTTGCGGCAGGGATCATGACAGCATCTTCTGTTTACGGAATTTGTGCATCCGTATGGAAATACTGCAAAAAAGAGATATGAGCAATCTAAGAATAAACCTCACAGATTTTGCATAAGATAAGAAAAACGAAAGTGTGCAGGTAATCGTATGGAACAGGATGAAAAGTTTGAAAATCAATTAAATCTTGCTCTGGATCTTAGCGAAGAAGAACGGGAGAGATCCAAAGATTTAGATGCAGGATACGATAAAGAAACGGATCAGTGGGAGATCATATTTCGCTACGCAGGCACACTTGATACGATCAGATGGTCAGACACAACGAGGATCGAACCGTTGAGTATGGGTTATGCGATCGCCTATATAAAAGAAGACGAGTTGGAAGCATTTGGGGCAAATGAACAAGTTATTTATATAGAAAAACCGAAAAATCTATTATTAAGTCGACAGCCATCGATAGCCGCATCTTGTATGTTGTCGGTCAAGAATCCACCTCTTTCATTGACTGGAAGAGGTGTTTTTGTCGCTGTGATCGATACAGGGATTGATATTTTTCACCCGGATTTTATAGATGAAAATGGAGATACTAAGATTTATGCACTATGGGATCAAACGGTCAAAGGAAGTCCGCCTAAACCATTTCTTAACGGAAATCTCTATACAAAAGAAGAAATCAATAAAGTATTGCACTCAGAAAGTGGAAGATACGATTTTCGGAGCAGAGATCGATCTGGGCATGGAACACATGTAGCTTCAATCTGTGCCGGGATAAACGGGGTTGCACCAGAGGCAGAACTGATCGTTGTGAAATTGGGAGATACGAGAGAAAAAGGTTTCCCAAGGACGACACAATTGATGACAGCATTACAATATGTGATCAATGAAGCATCACAGGCAGGACGGCCGGTTGCGGTCAATATCAGTTATGGACATAATTATGGAGATCACAGAGGAAATTCCTTGTTAGAAAGATTTATATCACAGATCGCACAGCAATGGAAATGTACGATCTGCATTGGAACAGGAAATGAGGGAAATAGTGGAAAGCATAAACAAGGAAAGCTGATCAAAGAAGAACAAAAAATCTTATTGGATATTGCACCATTTGAGCAGAATCTAAATCTCCAGATATGGAAAGATTTCGTGGATGAGTTAAGAATACAGCTGGAATCTCCATCGGGAATATCTTATGAGATCACAGATAAACAGGGAAAGTCACAATATTCATATGGAAATACGATCGTCTTTGTATACAATGGTTACCCAACACCGTACAATGTAAGACAGGAAATATTCCTTAGTTTTATTGTGCAGGAAGGGAATTATATAGAGAGTGGACAATGGGATCTTACATTGATTCCACGAAATATCAGAAATGGGGAATATCAGATGTGGCTTCCGGTATCCTCAGGAAATAATCAGGAAACTAGATTTTTAGAGCCAGATAAAGAGTTTACTTTAACAATCCCATCAACTGCAGAAAAAGTGATCGCAGCAGGTGCGTATGATGTCAGATATCAGTCCTATGCAGATTTTTCGGGGCGGGGTGATCAAAGATATGGTGTAAAGAAACCAGATCTTGTGGCACCTGGAGTTGGAATTTTGGCAGCAGCACCGGGAGGCGGTGAAAACAGCTTGTCCGGGACGTCAATGGCAACGCCATTTGTCACAGGAGCGGCAGCTCTTTTGATGGAATGGGGGATCATAAGAAAAAATGATCCTTATTTGTATGGAGAGCGGATCAAAGCTTATTTTCATAAAGGTGCAAGGAAAATGAATGGATTTTTGGACTATCCAAACAATGAAATTGGATACGGAAAATTATGTGTGGCAGCTAGCTTGTATAAATAGAAGAACTTACGAAAAAAATACAAATGATATTTGTAATTTTTGTATCATATTTCCAATTTATATGATAAAATTAATAACACACTGGGAATACGAAAGGGGAAGAGACAATCATGAAAACAGAAAGATTTGATAAGAAACTGTTTAAACAGGAAGTACTCAATAATTTAAAGACTCAGTTCAGAGTTGAGATTGATAATGCATCCCAGCAGCAGATTTATCAGGCTGTGGCTTATGCTCTGAAAGAATGGATCATTGAGGACTGGATGGATACTCAGAAGACCTACGAAGAGAAAGACCCAAAGATTTTATATTATATGTCCATGGAATTCCTGATGGGAAGAGCACTTGGAAATAACCTCATTAATATGAGTATGTATGGAGAAGTGAAAGAAGCACTTGATGAATTAGGCGTAGATCTGAATGCCGTTGAAGACCAGGAACCAGACCCAGCACTTGGTAATGGTGGTCTTGGAAGATTAGCAGCATGTTTCCTTGATTCATTGGCAACACTTGGATATGCAGCCTATGGATGTGGAATCCGCTATCAATATGGAATGTTCAAGCAGAAGATCAAAGACGGATATCAGATAGAAGTACCAGATGAATGGTTAAAGAATGGAAATCCATTTGAATTAAAACGTCCAGAATATGCCAAAGAAGTACGTTTCGGTGGAAATATCCGTACAGAATATGATGAAGCAACTGGAAGAACCAACTTTATTCAGGAGAACTATCAGTCAGTTATGGCAGTCCCATTTGACTATCCGATCGTAGGATATGGAAATCATATCGTTAATACATTAAGGATCTGGGATGCAGAAGCGATCACTGACTTCCAGCTGGATTCTTTTGATAAAGGTGAATATGACAAAGCAGTAGAACAGAAGAACCTTGCAAAGAACATCGTAGAAGTATTATATCCAAATGATAATCACTACGAAGGAAAAGAACTTCGTTTAAAACAGCAGTATTTCTTCGTATCTGCAAGTTTACAGGCAGCAGTAGCCAAATATAAGAAAAACCACGATGACATTACAAAACTTTATGAGAAGATGACGATCCAGATGAACGATACTCATCCAACAGTATCTGTTGCAGAACTGATGAGGATCTTAATGGATGAAGAAGGTCTTGGATGGGATGAAGCATGGGAAGTTACAACAAAGACTTGTGCATACACAAACCATACGATCATGGCAGAAGCGTTAGAGAAATGGCCAATCGACTTATTCTCTAAATTACTTCCTAGAGTATACCAGATCGTAGAAGAGATCGACCGTCGTTTCGTAAACAAGATCCGTGAGATGTATCCAGGAAACGAAGAGAAAGTCAAGAAGATGGCGATCCTTTGGGACGGACAGGTACGTATGGCACATATGGCGATCGCAGCAGGATATTCTGTCAATGGTGTTGCAAAACTTCATACAGAAATCTTAAAGAATCAGGAATTGAAAGATTTCTATCAGATGATGCCAGAGAAATTCAACAACAAGACAAACGGAATCACACAGAGACGTTTCTTAATGCATGGAAACCCATTACTTGCAGACTGGGTAACAAAGAAACTTGGAACAGACACATGGGCAACAGACCTTTCTTTAATGTCAGGACTGAAGAAATATGTGGATGATCCAAAAGCTCAGAAAGAATTTATGGATATCAAACTGCAGAATAAAAAACGTCTTGCAAAATATATCTTAGAACACAATGGCGTAGAAGTTGATCCAACATCCATCTTTGATGTACAGGTAAAACGACTTCATGAATACAAACGTCAGCTGATGAATATTTTACATGTAATGTATCTGTATAATCAGTTAAAGAAGAATCCAAATATGAAGTTCTACCCAAGAACATTTATTTTTGGTGCCAAGGCAGCAGCTGGATACCTTCGTGCAAAACAGACGATCAAACTGATCAACTCTGTAGCTGATAAAGTAAATAATGACGCATCCATCAAAGGTAAGTTAAAAGTTGTATTTATTGAAGATTATCGTGTATCCAATGCAGAATGGATCTTTGCGGCAGCAGATGTCAGCGAACAGATTTCAACAGCATCCAAAGAAGCATCAGGAACAGGTAACATGAAGTTCATGTTAAATGGTGCACCAACACTTGGAACAATGGATGGAGCGAATGTAGAGATCGTTGATGAAGTTGGAGCTGAGAATGCATTTATCTTCGGTATGAGCTCAGAAGAAGTTATCAATTATGAGAATAACGGTGGATATCATCCATATGAGATTTACCAGAATGATAAAGACATCCATGAAGTCTTAGATCAGTTGGTAGATGGAACATATGCAAATGGTGATCCAGAACTTTACAAAGATCTGTACCAGAGTCTGTTGTTTGGTGATACAGGAAGCCAGGCAGATATGTACTTCATCTTAAAAGACTTCCGTTCATATGCAGAAGCTCAGAAGAAAGTAGAAGAAGCATATAGAGATACAAAAGGATGGGCTAAGATGGCGATGACCAATACAGCAGGATGTGGCAAGTTCTCATCTGACCGTACAATTCAGGAATATGTCGATGATATCTGGCACTTAGATAAGATCAGATAGTCTTATATAGAGTCTTGAAATATAGTATTGAATATGATAAGTTAAGAGGAAGAGTTCCAAAAGGAGGAACTCTTCCTTTATTCGTGTAAAAAGAAATGATAAAATATTTCAAAAAATTTGCAAAAATATTAAGAATATGTTAAAATTCGAATGTAAAAAGAAATATCAAGAATAAAGATGAAAAACAAAGAAAGGGAGTAACAAATGAGGAACATTATAAGGAAACTTGCAGTGTGCTTTCTGGCATGGATATTGGTCTGCACAACAGTTGTAACTGGGCATGGAATGCATACGGCAAAAGCAGCACAGACATTTAAGATTCATTTTATTGATGTCGGATGTGCAGATGCTGCATTATTACAGTATGGAGAAGGAACAGAAGCAAAGTATGCATTGATCGATACAGGAGCAAACCAGTATCATAATACAAAGGATACGACGATTGACACAACAAAGACACCAGTCTATGAATATTTAAATAAGATGGGAGTAAAACATCTGGAATTTATACTTCTGACACATCCTCATCAGGATCATATTGGAGGTATGGAGAAGATTCTTTCTGATACAACGATCAAGATCGATAAGATTTATGGGAATGAATCTGAATATTCAGTACATTGAAAAGCAGCGAGGATAAGAGCAAGCAGTCATTCAGATGAAACAAATTGGACAGAATTTGATACCAAAATATACAAGAACTTTAAAGCAGCTTTAGAAGCAAGAAATAAACTTGCCGAAGAAGCAGAAGACAAAACAGAGAAAGAAAATCTAAAAGTAGATTATGTAGTGCCAACTGCAGGAGAAACAATTAGTCTTGGAGAAGCAAAAATGACATTCTATGGTCCATTAGAGAATGATTATCAATATGGTAGAACGGTTGATTTGAATACAAGACAGGAAAATAAATATTCTATCGTCACAAAGATCGTTTACGGAAGCAACTCTTTCTTAATGACTGGAGATGCCCAGAAAGAAACGATCGAGAAGATCATCGCGAAGGGATATGATCTGACAGCACAGGTGCTCAAGGAGCCACATCATGGATTTCAGGATGTCACAGAAGAAGAATTAGCCAATGGCTATCAGTATTCTGATCATAAAACAGTGATCGATGCATCACAGGCTAGTATTGCGATCATTAGTAATGGATATATGAATACAGGTGGTGTTCCATATACAAAAGTCTTAAGAGATTTATCAAAACTAGACGTCTATGAGACAGGAGACCGTGGAACGATCATTGTAACATCCGATGGCTCACAGTTATCTATCCAGACAGAGAAAGGAAATAACCAGCCAAGTGTCAAAGGAAAAGAAAGTGATGATGAAACATCATCTCCAGTGATGAAATCCATGAATATCACAGCAAACACAACAAAGCCATTGACAGCAACGAGTGTGGATGCTGCAAATACTTATGATCGTTATGAAAAGAAGAATATTACTGTAAGATTTTCAGGAGCAGCTCAAGGATTTACAAAGTTGACAAGCATTGAATATAAGTTTGTGCCAAAAGGTGTGAATAATAAAACCATAGCATATAAGACAGGAAGTTCCTATACAGTCAAAAATGGAAATTGTGGAAGATTTTATGTAAGATATAATACACCATTAGGATCAACAGAGATCAAACTTCCTGGATTTACAGTTGATACGAAAGCACCAACCAGTGTGAAGATCAAAGCGAATAAGTCAGGGATCAAAACACGGTCAACATCTGCAAAGAATACTTACAGTAAACGAATCAAGAAGTCTGTCAAATTTACATTTAGTGCAAATTATGGAACCAGTGGAAAATTCATGACACAGTATAAGTTTGTACCAAGAGGAAAAAAAGCTTCCAAGTACAAATGGAAAACAGCAAATAGTGTAACTTATAAGAAAAGAAATAAAAAAGTTCGTTTATATGTAAGATATATTGATAAATCTGGAAATATCACAACAAAGAAGACAAACGGATTTTACGTAACTAAGAAATAACAAAGAAAACGCTAGGATGGAAGTATGAAATATTTTACAAAGAAGATCATAGCGGTACTGCTGACAGTGATGCTTACAGGCATCACTGTTTTGCACGTATCGAGAGGTCAAACGATCAAAGTTAATGCAGCACAGACATTTAAGGTTCATTTTATCGATGTAGGAGCCGCCGATGGAGCTTTACTTCAATATGGAGAAGGAGAAAACGCGAAGTATGCCCTGATCGATTCTGGGGCTTATTCTTATGAGACAACAGATCACGATACGATCGATGTATCAGACCGTGTGCACCAGTATTTGCTGGATCATGGAGTAAAACATCTGGAATTTGTTGTTCTTACTCATCCACACGGAGATCATATCGGTGGAATGAAAAAGATACTAGAAGATAAGAATATTACGATCGATACGATTTATGGAAATCCATTGGAGTTTGAATATCTTGAAAGCAGCGAAGATAAAGAAAAGCAAACAGAGGAAACAGCCCGATGGACAGCATTTGATACACAGACTTATCAGACATTCAAGAAGAAACTAGAGAAGAGGAATTCATACAGAGATGCATCATTGCATATCCAGTATGTTGTGCCACAGGCCGGAACATCCGTAAAATTAGGCGAAGCGATAATGACCTTTTATGGTCCGTTAGACAATACCTACAGGTATGGAAGAGCACAGGATGCACCAAATTTAAATACAAGACAGGTAAATAAATATTCGATAGTGACGAGGATCGTTTATGGCAGTAATTCATTTTTAATGACAGGCGATGCACAGCAGGAAACGATCAAAAAGATTGCAGCTAGAGGTTACGATTTAAGTGCACAGGTATTAAAGCAGCCACATCATGGATATCAGGATGTTCGTTTGCAGGATAAACCGAAAGGTCGTTATGTATACGATTCGGATCATAAGTATCTGATCGATCGAACAGGTGCAAGTATTGCGATCATCAGTAATGGATATAAAAATGTAAACCAGACACCAGAGAGCAATGTACTTCGTGATCTGTCAGGAATGGATGTTTATCAGACATCAGATAAAGGAACGATCGTAGTATCGTCTGATGGTAAGAATCTAAGTGTGTCAGCACAAAAAGGCGGCAATGTACCAAGTCATGCGGGCTATGTAGTGAAACAGAAGCGTACCCCATTGATGCAGAAAGTTACAGTGCAGGCAAATACAAAGAAGAAAATGACACCACTTCGTTCGGAAGCCTCTGCAGCATATCAGCATTATGAGAGAAAAAACATCAAGATCAGGATTTCAGCACAGGCAAAAAGCTTCACAAATCTAAAACAGATTCAGTACAAATTTGTGAAAAAAGGAGCTTCCAAAGGAAGCGTGCCATACAAAAACGGTACAACATTAACGATTAAAGATGGTATGATAGGCAGAGTCTATGTGAGGTTTGTCACAGATGCAGGGATAGATGAGATGCAGCTTCCAGGAATTGCGGTAGATAAAAAAGCACCAACAAAGACGAAGATCAAGGTTAACAGATCAGGGATCAAGACGTTAAAAACGTCAACAAAAACGTCTTACAATAAAAAAATCAAAAAGTCAGCCAAATTTGTATTTTCAGCATCCTATGGAATCAGCGGGAAATCAAAGACACAATATAAGATCGTGCCAAAAGGCAAAAAAGCATCCAAATATCGATGGAAAACGGCGAATAAGATAACCTACAAAAAGAAGAACAAAAAAGTGAGTATCTACGCAAGATTTATCGATAAATGTGGAAATATCACACAGCGAAAGAGTTCTGGATTCTATATTACAAAATAAGGGAAGAAAGATATAAGAAGGCTTAGCTTGTATGCGAAAAGAGAATTTGTTATACTAAGAGGCAGAAGAATTAAAAATGCAAAGCAGGAGAAAGATTATGAACAGTAAAGGAAAAGGAATCATTACAGCAGTTATAGTTGTCCTGATCGCGCTGGCTGCTTTTTGCGGATTTGGATATATCAGCCAAAGAATGACAGCAAGTGAAGGAATTACATATCTTGATAAGAAAGAATATCAGAAAGCATACGAACAATTTGACCATGCAGCAGGGAAATTCACTCTCATTTTCACAAAACAAAAGAAAGATGTTTTATTCTATGAAGGAGAGGCTCTTTACCAGATGGGAGAGTATGGGAAAGCCATAGAGATTTATGATCAGCTGATCGATCATGGAGAAAGCCGGGCATATTCTTTGAAAGCATATTGCCTTGCCCAGCAGAAGAAGCTAAACAAAGCAATAGATGTATGTGATCAGGGAATAAAAGAGCATCCAGACGATGGAGAGATCTATTGTACAAAATATGCGGTGTTAGCAAAGCAGGAGAAGTATACACAAGGGCTAAAAGTGATCGAGAGAGCATTAAAACAGAAGGAACTTGAGAATAAGAAGGAAGTTTTATTCGCTAGGATCAGTGCGTATGAATCCATGTTTGATTTTGATACAGCATATCGTTATGCAAAAGCTTATGTAAAAGCCTATCCAAAGGATGCAAATGGCAAGAAAGAGCTGACATTTTTGGAGACACGATAATTTCGTGACAATTTCATGATAAGAGTTAGGAAGGACGAAAGTCCTTCTTTTTTTTGTGCAGAAACAGAAAAGATCAATTGAAAAATTGTGCAAAATATACAAAAATAGAAAGCAAAAATCATGACTTTATACAAAAATAAAATTTTACGAAAAATAAGTTGACGAAATTTAGGTTTATGACTATAATCAAGATACAAAATAAAATTTCACATAAGACAAAATTAAAAAAATAAATTTCGTGCTAAAGGAGGGAGAGCAATGAAGTTAATTGTATCAGCCCATGGAATGTTGGCAAAAGAGGTTGTGAATTCTGCGGGAATGGTGTTCGGAGCAATTGATGATCTTGACATCGTAACATTTGTTCCAGGTGAGAATGCAGAGACATTAAAAGCCAGATACAAAGAATTGATCGATGGCTATAAGGAAGACGAAGAAATTTTATTCCTTGTAGATTTATTTGGAGGAAGTCCTTATAATGCAGCATTTGAGACCGTGATCGGACAAGATCGAATGGATGTTATTACAGGATTGAGCTTACCAATGCTGATCGATGTTGTAGGAATCAGAACAATGGAAGAAGATATCAAGGCTGGCGAAGTATATGACAAACTTTCAGGAGATTATGTGAAATCATGCAAGAAATTGCTTGGTAATACAAACGAAGATGAAATGGAGGATGATGAACTATGAAAATCAATTTAGTAAGAATCGATGACAGACTGATCCATGGACAGGTCGCAACCGTTTGGTCCAAAGAAGCAAATGCACAGCGAATCATTATTTGCAGTGATGAAGTAGCAAAAGACCAGATCCGTAAAACATTACTTTTACAGGTGGGACCTCCAGGAGTAAAAGTAAGCGTTGTAGACGTAGCAAAAGCAGTTCGTGTTTACAACAATCCAAAATATGAAAAGGACACAGTATTCTTCTTATATACATGTCCACAGGATGTTCTGCGAATGGCAGAAGCAGGGGTTCCAATCAAGAGTGTCAACATTGGAGGAATGGCATTCAAGACAGGAAAGACTCAGATCACAAAGGCAGTATCTGTTGATGAAAGTGATATCGCAGCATTTAAGAAACTTCATGAGATGGGAATTGAATTAGAGATCCGTCCGGTAGCCACAGATAAAAAAGTAGATCTTATGAGCAAGATCGAAGGCATTGAAGGATAAGAGAGATACAAAGGAGGATTTAAAAATGGGAATATCTACAGTTCAAATCGTTTTATTAGTTATTTTTGGATGTATCGCTGGAATGGGAAGCGTGCTTGATTCCTTCCAGACACATCGTCCACTGATCGCATGTACAGTTGTTGGATTGATCTTAGGAGATGTAAAAACAGGTATCTTACTTGGAGGTACACTGGAAATGATTGCTCTTGGATGGATGAACATCGGAGCAGCACAGTCTCCTGACTCAGCATTAGCAAGTATCATTTCTACGATTCTTGTAGTTGTAGGACATCAGTCTGTAGCAAATGGTATCGCGATCGCACTTCCAGTTGCAGTTGCAGGTCAGGTGTTAACAGTATTTGCTCGTACAGTAACAATCTTCTTCCAGCACGCAGCTGACAAATATGCAGAAGATGCAAACTTCAAGATGCTTGATATCTGTCATGTAGCCGCATTGGTTGTACAGGCACTTCGTGTAGCGATCCCTACATTCTTAAGTAGCAAGCAGTTGTAAGCCCAGAAGGTGTACAGACATTATTAACAGCATTCCGAAAGTAGTAACTGGTGGATTAACAGTTGCAGGTGGAATGATCGTAGTCGTAGGTTACGCAATGGTATTAAACATGATGGGTGCAAAATACTTAATGCCATTCTTCTTCCTTGGATTCGTAATTGCAGCGTTTACAGAATTTAACTTAGTTGCATTCGGAATCATGGGTGCGGTATTCGCAATCGTATATGTACAGTTAAATCCTAAATTCCAGACACCAGTGGCAGCACCAGTAGCAGCAGGTGCAGGTGGCAGCGATGATCTGGATGATGATCTAGACGACGAACTTGACTAAGAAAGAGGAGGAATTTAAAGATGAGTGAAAAGAAATTAACAAAAGGCGATAGATTTAATATGTTCATGAGAACAAACCTTCAGCAGGCATCATTTAACTACGAAAGAATGCATGCATTAGGTATGTGCTTCGACATGGTACCAGCTATTAAAAGATTATATGATACAAAAGAAGAACAAGTAGCAGCATTAAAGAGACATCTGACATTCTTTAATGTAACACCGGCAGCTGTAGGACCAGTCTTAGGTGTAACAGCAGCGATGGAAGAAGCAAAAGCAAATGGAGCAGACATCGATGAAGGAACGATTGGAAGTATCAAGATTGGTTTAATGGGACCTTTCTGTGGAGTTGGTGATCCAATTTTCTGGGGAACATTAAGACCAATCACAGCAGCGATCGGTGCATCCTTAGCATTAACAGGAAGTGCATTAGGACCAGTATTATTCTTCTTAGCATTCAACATCGTACGTATGGCAGCACTTTACTTTGGACTTGAATTCGGATACAAAAAAGGATTAGACTTTGTAAAACATTTAGCAGGAAACATGTTACAGAAAGTCACAGAAGGAGCTTCTATTCTTGGACTGTTCGTCATGGGTGCACTGGTATCTAAATGGACGACGATCAACGTACCACTTGTAGTATCTAAGAGTACAACAAACGGAAAACAACAGTAACAACAGTACAGAATATCTTAGATCAGTTATTACCAGGATTAATAGCATTAGTTTTAACTTTGGTCGTATCTAAATTATTAAAGAAAAAACATCAGTCCGATCGCAATTATCTTTATCTTATTTGCAGTAGGAATTGTTGGATATGGATAGGAATTTTGGCATAATCTGTTAGGGGGAAAGTTATGAAAACAAAGGCAGTAAGACTTTACGGAGAAATGGATTTAAGGCTGGATGAATTTGAACTGCCAGAGATGCAAGATGATGAAATTATGGCAGAGGTTGTAACAGACAGTTTGTGTATGTCCAGTTACAAAGCGATCACCCAGGCACAAAAACACAAAAAAGTACCAGATGATATCAGTGAAAATCCGATCAATTTTAGGACACGTAAATTTTGTGGAACGATCAAAAAGGTCGGTAAAAATGGAAAGATCAAGTATCAGGAAGGTGACAAATTTGTCATTCAGCCTAACATTGGAGATATCAGAGGCTATGCCCCAGGATATTCTTTCCATCATATGGGAGGGGATGCCACAACGATCATCTTTTCTGATCAGGTTATGGAAAATGGTTCACTATTAAAATACAACGGAGATTCCTTCTTTGAAGGATCTCTCGTTGAACCACTGTCATGTGTCGTAGGTGCATTTAATGCACAGTATCATATGAAGAAAATGTATTCATATGAACATGTGATGGGAATTAAAGAAGGTGGAGCGATCGCACTTCTCGGTGCAACAGGGCCAATGGGATTTTTAGCGATCGACTTTGCAATCCATGGATCAAAGAAACCAAAGACGCTGGTTGTCACAGGAAGAACACAGAAGAAGATTGATATGGCAGCAAGGTTATACACAGTAGAAGAAGCAAAGAAGAATGGTGTAGATCTTGTATACGTCAATACAAGAGATATAGCAGATGTCAATAAAGAGCTACGTAAATATTCAGAAAAAGGATTTGATGATGTCTTTATCTTTGCACCAAATGAAGAAATGGTAACATACGGAGTGAAAATGTTAGCATTCGATGGATGTTTGAATTTCTTCTCAGGGCCTGCCGATCAAGAATTTTCATCCAGAGTAAATTTCTATAATATTCATTATAATTCTACACATTTTGTGGGAACAAGTGGTGGAAATACGGAAGATATGAAACAATCCATTGAACTGATCGAGAGCAAGACAGTCAATGTTGCAAAGATCGCAACACATATATTAGGGCTTGACCATGCGGTTGAAACAACAAAGGCGTTACCAGAACTTGAAGGAAGTAAAAAAATTGTCTATACGCACAAAAAATTTCCATTAACAGAGGTTGACAAATTCGATGAAAACAGCGATGATGAGTATATCAGAGAATTAAAATCAATCGTAGAACGCAATGGTAATTTATGGAGCGCAGAGGCAGAAAGGTATTTCATACAGAATGCTCCTGAGATTTAGAAGGGAGTAGTATGAGTAGTGATATCTTAGTTAGAGACCAGATTTTTTCAACATATGATAGTTTATATGATGCAGAGAAGAAAGTAGCCGATTATCTGATCAGTCATCCATCTGAAGCGATCGAGATGTCTGTATCAGAACTTGCATCTCACTGTGATGCGAGCCAGGCAACGATCATCCGTTTTTGTAAGAAGATCGGGTGTAAGGGATTTCATCAGTTGAAGATTAAGCTGGCCGGAGAACAACGACAGCAGGAAGAACAGGTGATATCGAACGAGATCGATATCGATCAGATGGACAAATCACTCAATAATATCATGATCAGTAAAGTGGAAGAGATCAAAGCGACGTTTCACAATTTTAATCCAGAAGAATTAAGAGAGATCGTGGATTTGATCATACATGCCAATCTGATTGAATTCGCTGCGATGGGAGATACGATCCCGATCGCACTGGATGGATCTTACAAGTTCAATCAGTTAGGATTGAAAGCAGTTAGTTCAACAATTTGGGAGAGTCAGGAAGCATTTTCCAGAACTTTGAGAAAAGGTGATGTATTTTTTGCGATTTCTGCCTCTGGGGCATCCAAAAGACTTGTGAAGATGGTAGAGATCGTGAAAGATAATGGTGTAACAACAATTGCGATCACCAATCAATCCAAATCGCCACTTGCAGAGTTATGTGATCATGTTTTGCTGACAGCAACAAGAGAACACATTTTCCATGATCAGGTTAGTTTCACAAGAATGGCAGCGATGTCAGTGATCGACACACTGTTCTTATTACTGTTCTCCACAAAATGGGATTCATTTGAGAATGTGGCACAACACGAGCAGTCTGTTGCAGAAGAAAAATTATAAAAGGAGATCATAACGATGAATAACGATTGGTTAGAATTAGAAGGGAAGACAGTCATCGTCACAGGCGCAGCATCCGGAATCGGGAAAGCAGTTGCGCAGGAGTTTTTGAATATAGGGGCGAATGTAGTTATTTCTGATATGGCAGAGAATGCACCAGAGATGGATGCAAAAGAAGGCCAGTTATTATATGTAAGAACAGATGTAACAAAAGTTTCTGATGTTGAAGCTATGGTAGCAAAAACAATAGAAACATTCGGAACAATTGATGTACTAGTGAATAATGCAGGAATCAATATTCCACGTCTGTTAGTTGATCCAAAGGATCCAAAAGGACAATATGAATTAGATGAGGCAGTATGGGATAAAGTATGCAATGTAAATCTAAAAGGTGTTTTCTTCTGTGCGCAGGCAGTTGGAAGGATCTTGGTTGAAAAAGGTGAAGGTGTCATTATCAACATGTCTTCTGAAAGTGGTCTGGAAGGATCCGAAGGACAGAGTGTTTACGCAGCTACAAAGAATGCAGTAAACTCTTTAACAAGATCATGGGCAAAAGAATTAGGAAAACAGGGAGTTCGCGTTGTCGGAGTAGCACCTGGAATCATGGAAGCTACAGGACTTCGTACGATCGGTTATGAAACAGCTCTGGCTTATACAAGAGGGATCACAGTAGAACAGTTAAGAGCAGGATATTCCAAAACATCCACAATTCCACTAGGACGTTCTGGAAAGCTTTCTGAAGTTGCAGATCTGTGTGTATATCTTGCAAGCAAGAGATCTTCTTACGTACATGGTGTGACGGTTAACGTTGCGGGTGGTAAGACAAGAGGATAGAATAATTTCTGATAGAAGATATAGAAGATAAAGATATCAGCTGGTTTTAGGATCAGCTGATATCTTTTTTTAACATAATATAGCAGGAAATTCCGATGGAACTCTCTATGATATAAGAAAGTATGGCAAAGCCGGTTTCTTTCTGGTTGCTACAAAAAAAGAATCGTTGTATAATGATTCTTAGCATCACAAATTAAAAAGAAAGACTAACTATTAAAAGTCAAGTCTAAAAATGAACTTTTTTGAATAAAGTACAGAAATGTATTTTAGATATATTTTGAACTCAGTTAGAGTTCCATGAACCTTGAAAACTGCATGACAAAAAGAGCATCGTGACAGGTGCTCAAAAAAAGGAGTATTGAATTAGAAAAACTTAAGCAGCTTTGATGTATTGCTGGTTGGTTTTCTCGAGATGGTAAATAACTCGAACCAACTTTTTGACGGCATGAGATATGGCAACATTGTAATGTTTGCCTTCGGCTCGTTTCTTTGCCAGATATTCAGCGAATGTTGGATCCAGTGACAGACATATTTGGCTGCGTTGTATAAGGCATATCGTAGATATCTGAACCACGCTTTTCCGATGTGGGAGTATGCGCCATCAAGTTGTCCTGACTGGTATGTAGAAGGAGATAATCCGGCATAAGCCAAGATTTTTATCGGAGAATCAAAACGGTTGAAATCGCCGA
>ENA-OQHF01000680-OQHF01000680.1-human-gut-metagenome-genome-assembly--contig:-NODE-680-length-20112-cov-3.461896_pt1 | contig 20112 bp, 18 predicted proteins | sample MGYA00242559_ERZ504709 | MGnify/ENA primary metagenome ERZ504709 (study PRJEB26092, sample SAMD00036203) | human gut metagenome | host: Homo sapiens | study: EMG produced TPA metagenomics assembly of... | reverse complement strand
TGATTTCCTTTGTGAGCCATGGAGATAAGACTCTTTAGAGGCTTATCGGAATGCCCGGCGAACAGGAACATCATATTTCGTCTGTACCGTTTTTCTTTTCATAAACCTATAAAATCACGACTTGTGAGAGGACGCTTATATCTGCCCCCTCGCAGCCTATAAAAGCACCACAAAATCTGCTGCTCTATGGTAAGTTAAACTCCGGTTATAACACTGATTGAATGTGAAGGTCAGGCTGAGTCGAAAGATCAATGCAGCTTCCATCCATCAGCTGGATGATTGGTTTTGACAAACGGTTTTGTTTAACATGACGATATTTGCAACACGTCCATCATTGAGAAGTACACGGTTATTCTGATAGGTACTTGCGACATGGGACAGGAAGGTTAAAAATAAATTTAGGATTATATTTGGAAAGACCATCATGTTCAAAATTGTTAATTACCTGGAAGACACAGAGCGGTGCGCGGTATGAGCGCGCAGCGGTCATGGCATCGTATACGTCTGCGATGGAAACAATTGCCGCATATTCATCAATATCGGATTGAGACAAACCGGTTGGATAACCACTGCCGTCACTTCTCTCGTGATGGCAGAGAACTGCTTTTTTCACGTGAGAGTCTAATGGGAGTGATTTTAATATGTCATAACCAAATTTTGGATGCTGTTTTACAAGGGCAAATTCCTCATCGGTATATTTTCCAGGCTTATTGAGAACTTCGGCAGGAATTTTTAATTTTCCAATATCATGTAAGGCGCCTGCTAAGGTCAGTGTGTCTAATTCTTCGGGTGAAAACTTTAACCAGCGTCCAAGTCTGCGGCTGATCAGAGAGACATTCAGTGAATGTGCATAGACCGAATCCTCTACGGAGCGCATATTGTGAAGCATATCAAAAAGTTCTAAGGATGTTTTGCAGGAATAATATAATTCCTTCGTATCAGACAGAAGCTGTTCATAATTTAAAGACTTATGATAGATGACACAATCTTCCAGAACCGTGCGGTAAGTGGCGATTACTCTGGAATAGGAAATCTGAAAATTCTGGAATTCTTTAGAGCAGACAACCTTCTGCGAATAAGAAGGTGCCTGGGCTTCCGGTTTTACAACATGGGAAGGAACTTCGACTTGTTCCTCTTTTTTTGTGGCAGGAATTGGATCTTCTGTGACCGATACCTGCGGGATCGCATAAAATTTAATGCGGGAAATGAGACGATCCGTGAGAGAAACTCCATTTTCAACGATCAACTGACCGCCTTTGGTACGGACTTCTCCAGCAGTTACCATCCCTGGTACTAATTCATCCGTTGGATAATATTTTGTCATTTGCATACCCCAATCTATACATTTTATTATAAAATAGTATAAGATTGCACAAAATGAAAGTCAATAGATACTGCTGGCAGAAATTCCCATAAAATATAGTTTTTTAGAAAGAACAAATAGTAGTATACATTCCACATGGTTTGTATATCATTTTGAAAAAACTCTTGACAGAGAGGCGGTTAGATAGTATTGTATAGCACGTGAGATTTGAAACAGTTTATGTTTCAGTCTGTGTAAACAGATTTGAAAATTCAATATTGTATAAGATGTAATTAGAAAGAGATTTTTAATTACGGAAAATTTTCTTATTCAGAGTGATGGAGATACATAGGATCTATGAAGTCACGGCAACCCCTCTACGGAAGGTGCCTACCTGAGCGAGCAAATATTTGGATGATTTATCCAAGACTATATTTTATAGTTCGAACAATAAGAGGATTTGATAATCTGATGATTTATTAACTCCGCTTGTTTGTGACAGCGGAGTTTTTTAGTTACCAAATGAACAGCCAGAAGAAAGGAAAGAACAAATGGAAAAATTATTATTTACATCCGAGTCCGTTACAGAAGGACATCCGGACAAAATGTGTGATGCCATCTCTGATGCCATCCTTGATGCATGTATGGAACAGGACCCGATGAGCCGTGTCGCATGTGAGACAGCAAGCTGTACAGGATTTGTGCTTGTAACAGGTGAGATTACAACAAAAGCACAGTTAGATATTCCTTCCATCGTTCGTAAAACAGTCAACGAGATCGGATACAACGACGCAAAAACAGGTTTTGACGGACATACATGTGCAGTGATGGTAGCGCTTGACCAGCAGTCTCCGGATATCGCTATGGGTGTTGACAAAGCATTGGAAGCAAAAGAAAACAAAATGTCTGACGAGCAGTTAGAGGCAATTGGTGCCGGTGATCAGGGTATGATGTTTGGTTATGCAACAAATGAGACACCGGAGTTAATGCCATATCCGATCTCCCTTGCACACAAACTTGCTTTACAGCTTACAAAAGTGCGCAAAGACGGCACATTAAAATATTTAAGACCAGACGGAAAAACACAGGTTTCTGTAGAGTATGATGAGAATGGCAAGCCAAAGAGATTAGAGGCAGTTGTATTATCCACTCAGCATGACGAGGATGTAACACAGGAACAGATCCATGAGGATATCAAAAAATATGTATTTGATCCAATCCTTCCAATAGAATTAGTAGATGCAGAGACAAAATTCTTCATCAACCCAACCGGCCGTTTCGTGATCGGTGGACCACACGGTGATGCAGGTCTTACCGGACGTAAAATTATCGTAGATACCTACGGTGGATATGCCCGTCACGGCGGCGGAGCTTTCTCAGGAAAAGACTGTACAAAGGTTGACCGTTCCGCAGCTTACGCAGCACGTTACGTTGCAAAGAACATTGTAGCAGCAGGTCTTGCAGAAAAATGTGAGATTCAGTTGTCTTACGCAATCGGTGTTGCACAGCCAACCTCTATCATGGTAGATACTTTTGGAACAGGAAAACTTTCTGATGAAAAACTGGTTGAGATCGTTCGTGAGAACTTTGATCTCCGCCCGGCAGGAATCATCAAAATGCTTGACTTAAGAAGACCAATTTACCGTGGAACAGCAGCTTACGGACATTTCGGACGTACAGACTTAAATCTTCCGTGGGAAGCAACAGATAAGGCGGAAACATTAAAGAAATATTTATAATCAGCGTTGAGCAGATTAATTTATGAAAAGTTTAGAATCTTTTTCGGAAAATGTCATAGGATTTCGGATGGTTCATGCTATAATAGGTCATAGGGTTTATCCTTGTGACCTATTTTTATTCACAATAATAGAATGTTCACGAAGTGTGCATTCTATTGTTTCTATGGATACAAAAGTGGGTGAACAAGGGTAGAAACATAAACATTCATAGAAGGAAAGCGTATGAAGTTTAAGAATAAGATTATTATTTCATTCTGCATCATTATATTTGTACCGATTTTCCTTGCAACACTGGTTTTGTTCAGTATGCAGCACATTCAGATGCGGGCGATCGAGCAGACCTATGGTGTCGAAGGGGACGGATACAGTTATTTTTCCAATTCTGTCCAGCTTCTGAGCCGGTTTACAAGAGAAATCTATCGGGAAGTATACAAGGTGGCAGACAACCAGCCGGAGAAACTGGAGGATGGAGCATACCTTGAGAAGATCAACCAGCAGTTGGAAGAAAAAGCGTCCTATCTCATCGTTCGGAAAGGACAGGAGCTGGTATATATAGGAAAAAGCGCAGGGACATCGCTTTTGACGGAGCTTCCGGAGTATGGAAGTGCCGATGGCAATGCGGATTCCGGGACATACATGGATGGTGAGGAGCAGGCACTGGTAAAACAGATTGATTTTGTTTATCCGGATGGTGCAAAGGGCAGCATTTTTATCGTGACCAGATTAGAGGAGATGGTTCCTGAATTAAAAAGTCTTCTGATCGATATTATGGTTTCCATTGTGCTGATCCTTGTTCTGACAGCATGTATGCTGACGGTATGGATTTATACCAGCCTGATCAATCCAATCAAAAAATTGCAGGCTGCCGCACAGAATATTAAGGAGGGTAATCTTGATTTTACGATCGAGGCAGAGAGCAGGGATGAGATCGGGGAACTCTGCACAAGTTTTGAAGAGATGCGGCAGAGGCTGAAAGACAATGCCGAAGAGAAAATCAATAGCGAGAAAGAAAATAAAATGTTGATCAGCAACATTGCACACGATCTGAAAACGCCGATCACTGCGGTAAAAGGATATGCGGAAGGATTGATGGACGGTGTTGCGGATACCCCGGAAAAACGGGATAAGTATATCCGGACAATTTATAATAAAGCAAATGAGATGGATACGCTTATCAATGAGCTGACGCTCTATGCGAAGATCGATACGAACCGTATACCGTACAATTTTGCCAAAATCAATGTTGGTGAATACTTCAATGACTGCATTGAGGAGATCGGACTGGATCTTGAGTCAAAAAATATCGGACTGGCATACTTTAATTATACGGATGGATCGACACAGATCATTGCGGATCCGGAACAGCTTCGCAGAGTGATCCACAATATTATTGGAAATTCCATTAAATATCTGGACAAGCAGAGAGGACTTATCAACATCCGTATCAAGGATGTGGGTGATTTTATCCAGGTGGAGATCGAGGATAACGGCAGGGGTATTGCAGCAGCGGATCTGCCATACATTTTTGATCGTTTCTACCGGGCGGATGCTTCGAGAAATTCTGCAACCGGAGGCAGCGGAATAGGATTGTCAATTGTGAAAAAAATTATCGAAGACCACGGAGGTAAAATATGGGCGACCAGCAAGGAGTCCATCGGAACCGTTATGTATTTTGTAATCAGAAAATATCAGGAGGTGCCAAATGAGCAGAGTATTAATAGTTGAAGATGAAGAAGCGATCGCAGATCTTGAAAAAGATTATCTGGAATTGAGCGGATTTACCGTAGAGATCGAGAATAACGGAACAGCAGGATTGAAAAGAGCATTGTCCGAGGAATTTGACATGTTCATTTTAGATCTTATGCTTCCGGGAACGGATGGATTTGAAATCTGCAAAAAGATCCGTGAGGAAAAAAATACACCAATTCTTATGGTTTCAGCCAAAAAAGATGATATTGACAAGATCAGAGGTCTTGGACTTGGTGCGGACGATTACAATCATCAAAACCATTTTCTCCAAGTGAGCTGGTAGCGCGGGTGAAAGCACATCTCGCCCGATATGAGCGACTGATCGGAAGCAGTGAGGCAAAAAATGATATCATTGAGATCCGTGGTATCCGCATTGAACAAGACAGCACGCCGTGTCTGGGTGAACGACGAGGAAAAACAGTTTACAACAAAAGAATTTGATCTTCTTACCTTTTTGGCAGAAAATCCAAACCATGTGTTTACAAAGGAAGAATTGTTCCGGGAAATCTGGGATATGGAATCCGTCGGAGATATTGCAACAGTTACCGTGCATATCAAGAAGATCCGCGAAAAGATCGAGATGAACACCAACAAACCGCAGTATATAGAAACAATCTGGGGGGTTGGGTACAGATTTAAATTATAAAACAAGAAGCAATGTGTTTTGTGGCACATTGCTTCTTGTTTTATAAAGGCTTTCTCGCCTTGATTTTCGTAAATTCTATAATTTCTTTTTTGTCTTCATCAGATATCTTATCAAAATAGAAAAGTAATTCCCGTTCCAAATTTGTGTTAAACATATATTTTTTCTTATTAGAAGGATCATTAAAAAATTTCAAGAAATTCTGATAAATCGGTGCTTGCCTGTGTTGGCGCAGGCGCATCGTAAGATTCCTCCCTGTCAATATCAATTGTCAGATGAAGCAGATCATCAACGGAAATATTATAAAGCCCTGCTAATTTGTAAAAGGCTTCCGCATCCGGTGTGCGTTTTCCGGTTTCATAATGGCTGTATGTCTGCCGTACAACACCCAATACCTCCGCAACATAATCCTGTGTGTAATTATTGACTTTGCGCAATTCTTTTAACTTCTGTGGAAGTAGTTTGTTTTTCATGTAAATACCACCTTTGCTATTAGTATATTTTTATTTGTGCCTTAGATGTAGCAAGGTGTAGCATATCAGACAACAAAAGTTAAAATGTTAACGTTAATTAACATTGCAATTGTAACAAAATGTTGCGGAAAAATTAAAGTTACTATTAATTGTGCACAAAATAACAATCTTTATTCGCGGTTAGAATAGATTGTTTATTGTAAAAATGTAACAAAGTGTAGCAAAATATAAAAACAGATGTTAACAAATTGTAGCGAAAAGACGATATAAATGATACAAAACGTAGCAAATGGAATTGCGATGAAAAACAAGGAGGTTAAATCCTCTCCTCACCAAGAGGGCAAATTTTACTTCGTAAAATTGGATTTTTCCTTCGGAAAAACAAGGAGGATTATGTTAAAGATTTCACTGAAACAAGGTCAGTATGTAAATATCGGAGACAACATCCGCGTAGTTTATGTGGGTGGAACTGGAAATCATGGAAGGCTTATGATCGATGCTCCAAAAGAGGTCAAAATCGCAAGGAGCACCGTGGAACAAAATCCGGAGCGCAGAAAAGATACTTATTATCCGGAACCGGCGATCTCAAAAGAAGCACAGGACGAGATCAAGAAGATTTTATGGAATGAACGCATGAAAGCGGAAACAAAAAAAGATGCAGAAAGAATGAGCCATTAAGCTCATTAAAAACATCGCACAATCATCTGGTAATAGACAGGGCACAACCCGGGACGCTCTGTTTGTTATAAATAATGCCGGAAAAGGAAGTCCGGTCAAAAACATAATAACTCATCATAAGGATGAGACAAGGAGGATTATATTATGGTAGTACAACACAATTTACAGGCAATGAATGCTAACAGAATGTTAAATGTAACAACAGGGGCACAGAGTAAATCAACAGAGAAATTATCTTCTGGTTACAAGATCAACCGTGCAGCAGATGATGCAGCAGGTCTTTCAATTTCTGAGAAAATGAGAAAACAGATTCGTGGTCTGGATCAGGCATCTTCTAATGCACAGGATGGTGTATCAGCAGTTCAGACAGCAGAGGGTGCGTTGACCGAAGTTCACTCCATGTTACAGAGAATGAATGAACTGGCAGTTCAGGCTTCCAACGGAACAAATTCAGAGTCTGATCGAAAGGCTATTCAAGATGAAGTGGATCAGTTGGTAACAGAGATTGATCGTGTAGCAGAAACAACAAAATTTAACGAGACTTATTTGTTAAAGGGTGACGATTCTAAAGCGGCAGTTCAGGATACTGTATACAAAAAATATGATATTTCGTCACTGAAGAGTGTTATTTCTGAGTCATCAAAATTAAGTGAAAAAAACGATTTTGATTCATTGACAGGTAAATTTACGATGAATTTCACAACTGGTTTGGTAGAAGGTGGAGTGTGGAACGGAAAACGTATTAATTCAACCAATACAACTGCAGACGAGATTTCACTTGACGATGCAAAAGCAGCTGAATTAACTGCATTAAAAAATGCAATTACGAATAGTGGAGCAATTACTGGTACTGCAACTAATGATGGCGCTGATATTGCTATTACATCAACAAATGCACAGAAACAGACATTTACAAAAGCGGCAGCATTGGATATAAGCATTCATGTAGGTGCAGATTCTACAGCTAATAACAAGATTACACTTAGTATTGAATCAATGAGTTCTGCAGGTCTTCATTTAACTGGTTTAACTGTTGCAGGAGCAGATGCTTCTAATGCAACATCGTCTATTAATCAGATTGCAGATGCTATTCAACTAGTATCAGATCAGAGATCTAAATTGGGTGCTGTTCAGAACAGACTTGAGCATACGATCGACAACTTAGACAACGTTGTAGAGAACACAACAGCAGCTGAATCCCGTATCCGTGATACAGATATGGCTGAAGAGATGGTTAACTACAGCAAGAACAACATTCTTGCACAGGCAGGTCAGTCTATGCTTGCACAGGCTAATCAGTCTACTCAGGGTGTACTCTCTCTGTTACAGTAATTTGTGTAAAATGTATCAAAAAAGAAGCTCGCAGTTTTGTGGGCTTCTTTTACTAAGTTATTGCTGTAGCTTTTTCAATTCATCAATTGATAGACCAGTAGCACGAGAAATATTCTCTAAAGACAGCAGATTAAGCTCCAATAGATGACGTGCAGTATTAAGGACACCCTTTTGAATACCAGCCTCATACTCCGCTTTCCGAAGTTTCTTCTCTTCTTCTTCCTTGTCATATTCAAATATACTCATACTGATAACCTCCGCGCGGTTCTTTCGAAGAAAATCCGCAAGAATATTTTCTTTGATACATTCATCAACAGCGCATTCCACTGCCTCGTTCAGAGACATGTCGGCTGTGTATTTTCGCACCTTTGCAACATATTGTGCATATTCCCTTAATGTTTTGCAATGTTCCATAAGAAGGGCATTGTGCCCCTCGTTGATATTTAAGACAGTTACGATCAGTTCCAGTTTTGGCTCACCCGACAGATGTTCAAAAGCAGAGGAAAGTCTGTGCTCAAAAACATCGCAAACTGGATCAGAACCATTATAAAACTCAATAAAATTAGGAGTAGGTATCTTTTGCAGGCTGGATGAGTATAAAGATTTTTGATCCAGCATTTTTTGATATTCACTGCTAATGTAAAATAAATCACGAAGTGGCATATTTGGATTGTAAGTCGACTGATGTTCGTACAGGTATAAATTCGTGTCAATGATAAATGCCAGATCGTTTTTCATTCCCATATAGATAGCGTTTTCCAAAGTAACAATCTCTAAATCATCCGGATTCGTATAGTCTCTGCTGTTTACTGCATTGTAAAGCGAGAGCAGATTCTTTTTGTCTGAAAATAACATCCGGAAAACAGTATCTTTGTAGTTGCGATTTGCAGAAACTGCTCCTGCTGTAGTTGATTTGTAACGATCTTGTGGTCGCATTGCCATAGGCTTTCCTCCTTATCACGGTGGACGGCAGATGCACATAAATGCATCGTGCCTCCGGCAGGAGAATAGAGCATTGTAAAAATAGTTTTCATCCGTTTCCTGCTTTTAAATTGGTTAATGGGTAATAAAAGCATAGATACGAAATGAATGACACCGATTGTTTTTGATAATCGAGTGCTTCCTAGAATACAGATGGCTCATCAGCCACAAAGATTTTGTAAAATATGCTTTGAGATATTGTATCATACCAACATCAGAAAATGCAATGGAGAAAATAGTAAAATTTTAAATATTATGAGTACTAAAAAAATGAATAAAAGCATTCATTCAAATCTCCGCAACAGTAGCCCAAACAAAAGAATCATGCTACAATGAACAAAGGAAGATAAAAACAGCAGAAATGCCATAGAATAACGAAGGAGATCATCAGACATGAACATAAATATTTTATATGAGGATGAGGAGGTTATTGTCTGCGAAAAACCGGCGGGGGTTGCGGCGCAGACAAGACGGTTAGGACAGGCGGACATGGAAAGCCTTCTGAAAAATTACCGGGCAGGAAAGGGAGAACAGCCGTATATCGGGGTGGTACACAGGCTGGATCAGCCGGTGCGCGGAGTGATGGTTTTTGCCAAAACAAAAGAAGCTGCGGCGGATTTAAGCCGTCAGGTGCAGACAAAAATGGCAGATAAATTTTATTATGCGGTGACAGACGGTGTGCCGGAACAGAAAAAAGGTACATTGGAAGATTACCTGCTCCGGGATGGAAAAACAAACACTTCAAAAGTGGTATCTAAAAGTACGGAGGGCGCAAAGTCAGCAAGGCTGGACTATGAAGTGACCGCACAGAATAAAACGAACGCCATTCTCCGGATCCGGTTAGACACCGGAAGGCATCATCAGATCCGGGTACAGTTAGCAAATGCAGGAATCCCGATCGTAGGGGATACGAAGTATAATTTTAAAGAGACAATGACACGGAGTGGAAACGGTCTTTTACTCTGCTCTTATAAAATCGGATTTAAACATCCAAAGACACATAAAAAAATGGAGTTCGAAATCAGGAATCCATTTCTCATCTGAGACAGAAACGCAGGAGTTACAAATAACTTCTGCGTTTTTGCTATAAAAATAGTTACTGTTCACTCAGCAGTAAAACACTTGCTGTTTTGCTGCGTAAGAAAGTGATTCAGGAGTGAGCAGACTCCTTTTGTGAAGCAAAAACTGAAATGAGTCAGCGAATCGTTACTGGAACGAAGTATGAGTGAACAGTAACGAAAAATAGAATAAAATCACGAAAAATGTCGAAAATAGAGTGGTAAAATAAGCATAATGTGCTAAAATACAAATAGGATTTAAAATTGGGTTCATAAAATAAAAAAGATGTAGTAGGAGGTATGGGTATGAACAATATTAAGGTGAGAACAAAATTAGTTATTGTAATGGTGATTGCACTGATCGCACTGGCACTATGCACCGTCATTTCCAACACAAGCCTGTCAGGACTTGGAAATAATGCGTTAGACATTATCGAGAATGATATGCGTTCCTCGTATGATGAACAGATCAAGGCACAGGTAGATAATGTAATATCTCTTTGCCAGAGCATTTACAATCGGTATGAAAAAGGTGAATATACCTTAGACGAGGCAGAAAAACTTGCAGCAGACCAGATTCGTGATCTGCGTTACGGCAATAATGGATATTTCTGGGTAGATACCTATGATGGAACAAACGTAGTCCTTCTCGGCAATGACACAGAGGGAACAAATCGTATGGATGCAGTGGACACCAATGGATTTGCGTATATGCAGGCAATCATCAGTGCAGGAAGGCAGGAAAACGGCGGTTTTACGGATTATGTATTCCCGAGAGAGGGTGAGACGGAACCATCTCCAAAACGTGCTTACAGCAAGGCATTTGAACCATTTGGCTGGGTACTTGGAACCGGAAACTACACGGACGATATTGATGAGGACGTATTGGGTGTGAAAAATGAATTTTCTTCCTATGAATCCAACAGCAGAATGGCGATCATCGGAATCGCTGTTGTCATGGAAGTAATCTTAATTTTAGTTCTGACACTGATCACAGCCAGCATTGTGAAGCCATTGAAAAAGAGTCTTACCCATATTGACGAGATAGCGCAGGGCGATTTTTCAAAAGAATTTGAACAGGATCTGTTAAAGAGAAAAGATGATTTTGGACAACTGGCAGATTCACTTGAGAAAATGCGCTCTGAGATGAAGGAACTGATTGGAGAGGTAAAATCAGAAGCATTAGAGATCACCGGCATGGTGCAGGAGATTGATACAAGTATTCGGGCATTAGATGATCAGATTGAAAATGTATCTGCGACAACGGAGGAGCTTGCGGCAGGTATGGAGGAGACAGCGGCATCTTCGGAAGAGATAAATGCAATGTCACATGAGATTGAGAGCGCTGCGAAGAGTATTGCAGAGAGATCTCAGGATGGCGCTAACGAGGCAGATGAGAATCAGGGAACGTGCTGTGAAAATCAAAAAAGATACAGACGAAAATGACAGACGTACCAGATCGATTCATGAGGAGATTAATGAGAGCCTGACCAAAGCACTCGAAGATATTAAGGTTGTGGATCAGATCAATGTTCTTGCCAAATCAATCATGGATATTACCGGACAGACGAACCTTCTGGCTTTGAACGCATCCATTGAGGCTGCCAGAGCGGGAGAGGCAGGAAAAGGATTTGCGGTTGTTGCGGATGAAATCCGAGTATTGGCAGAGCAGTCCAAAGCAGCAGTTGCCCATATTCAGGAAGTGACTGGCAATGTGACCGCAGCCGTTGAGAATCTTGCAAATGATGCAGAGAGGCTGCTGGAGTTTGTCGGAAATGATGTTGTGGAGAGTCTTGGAGGATTTGCAGAAATGGCAAATTCCTATAATAGTGATGCTGCCAATGTAGATTCCCTTGTAACAGATTTCTCAGCGTCATCGGAGCAGCTGCTCGCATCCATTAACGGAGTGATGGATGCTATCTCCGATGTCAGCAAGACTGCGACAGAGGGAGCTACCGGAACAACGGATATTGCTGAAAAAGTAGGAAACGTTGTGCAGGAGGCAGAGGCAATTAAACAGAAGGCAGAGACAACCTATCATTCTGCTGAAAAACTACAGAAAAATGTGGAACGTTTTATTGTTTAACGGATATGGGATATTGATATAGAATGTGACAAAACAGCAAGCGTGTTTTGGGAGCAAAAGGGAATCGTATGATAGATAAGTATTATAACGGGGTTATTGAACAGGTTGTAAGTGGAATTGGGAATGTAGAACATAACAGTATCCTTGTGCGGTATAGCAATGATTTTTCCATATGGGATTTAGAGAGTGTCAATCATTACAAGGATCAGTCAGACATCTTTTTTACCTGTCATGAGTTTTCTTATAACAAGATTGCAGAGGCTTATGAACCGTATCTGGGACTGATCCGGCAGATGTTTCACAGGTATTGCAGTGGCACACTGGAAGAGTTTATGGAAGAATGTGATGTCTACAAGCTTCAGAGACCTGTATTTGAAAGTTATTTTGAAAACGGATTTTGCGAGAGAACGGAACAGATCCTGATCGATGAGGTAGAGTATGAGCAGGAACGCATGCGCAATTCGATCGTGACGATGCTTCAGAAATTATCAGAGATCCGTCCGGTCGTCATTGTGTTGAACCGCTTTCAGCTGGCTTCGAAAAGTACCATGCAGCTTACCAACAGACTGCTTCAGACAAAGAATAAAAATATCGGCATTGTCTTGGGAGTCAATGATGTGCAGTCGATTCCGGAATTTGCACATGAAGAGTGGGATGCAATCTGTGAGAGTATGGATGACCGGAACATGGTGTACCATATCGGAAATGCAGGCAGGAACATGGAACCGGATGTCATGGACTATTACTCTGATTATGAGAGTGACGATGGCTATCGGAAACTGAATAATCTGGTATACTTTCTGGATTTTGACCAGGCAGACCATCATCTGAGCAAGATTGAGCGCCGGATCAAGTTTGATAACTTTACGATTTCTGAGAAAAAGCATTATCAGCTTTTGCTGTTACAGATTATGGTGTCGGTACTGCAAAGAGATATTGCGAAGGCTCTGGAATCCTGCGAAGATCTGGAAAAACTGCAGGATCAGGAGAAAGAGGGAGCATTTTATTATAATTTCTGGATGGCAACTTCTTACATGTATCTTGGAAAGTTAGAGGAAGCCATGATTTATGTACAGAAGGCAAAGGAGTGCGGAGAAGCGCTGGGGGATGATTTTTTAGTGTTCCGTGCAGAACTTTTAAAAGCGCAGAACCAGATGTCCGGCTGGTGCAATATTTTCTTCTGTGCCCAGGATATTGAGATCAGCGATAAACTGATCGAGAAGCTGAATGCGTACCATTACAAAAATCATCTGGCGCATATTTATATTTATGCATACGACAATAAACCGGAGATCGTGGCAAAAGCGTACCGGTCGGAAGCATTTCTGATTTATTTTTCCAAGGGCGTTGCGCTTGCAAAAGAGATTGGCAATGAGCAGCTTATCAGCATTGCATATCGGAAAAATATCATGATAGCATCCACAAATGGCGAGTACGAAGTTTCCCTGTTATATTCGATCCGTACCTATGAGGCGATGAAAGATGTTGACAGCGTGGAGGGCGGAAGGATCTATTCCGGTATTGCGTATAATTTATGTGCAATGGGAGAAAATGAGAGAGCCCAGAGCTATTACAACAAGGCAATTAAGATATTATGTAAACTGAGAAAGCCGGAGGATATTGCAGAAGTACATTATAATATGTCATTGAACTGCGTTATGCTGGGGCAGTATGACAAGGCGCAGGAATACCTGACACAGTGTATGAAAGCGATCGAAAAGCTGCATCTGAACAGTCTGCGTGTCTGCAACCTGTCCAAACTGTATGGATTGTTTGCTCTGGTTTCCATTTTACAGGGAAACCGTTTTAACTGTGAGCGGTATCTGTATAGCTGCCGCCAGTTTTTGAATTATATTTTCGAGAAGGAAAAGACAGAAAACAACCTCGCCACTGTGCATGACTACGCAAAGGCAGATGATGATATGTTCCTCTATACGTTTTCCAAGGCATTATTAGCACAGCATGACGGAGACAACGAGGAGGCGCTAAAATTATATGAGCAGGCAGATATTTATTTAAAGAGAGCAGAGGGAAACCAGTTTTTCTGTTATGTGCTGTTCCGAAGAAACAGGATGGAATGCTTCAGGAATGCAGGAAAAGAGATCCTTTATGAGCAGGAAGAGTTTATTTTAAAACAGTATGAAGAGACACATCGTATCATGTTCCATGAGTACGCGGAGGATATGAAAGATCTTCTGCCACCGGTAGATGACGACTGTGAGGAATTATCAACCAGGGAAATCGAGGATCTGTTAAAGCAGGAGAGCGTGGAGCGGGCATATAAGAGTAAGAAAGAACAGCTCGACTTTATTTCTATCTGGCAGAAACTGATCGATGTAAATGGTATCACTGCAAAAGAGATGCTCAATATGGTCATGAAGACATTTTTAAATCATTTTGACGTCGACCGGGCAGTCTATATCCGCTATAGCGAGAGGGTGCCGCAGGTACTTTACAATGACACAGAGAAAGAGATGACGCCGGAGATCATGAAGATCATGGAAAAATCCATGCGGAAAAATGCGGGTGGATTTGTGATCTCCAAGATCAGCAGCAATTATTCTGAACATCAGGATATCACATCGATTTTTGGTGATGAAGATGTGTGTTCTATGGTGGCGATCCCATTTTTTAACAACGCAAAAATCGAGAATATTGTCATCACCTATGTGCTGATGAAGGATAACTGGCATTCCTCGGTGAACCGTTATATGCTTGATGAGGACGATCTGAACTTTTATCAGCTTCTGTTCCGTGAGGTGCGTTACGCATTGAACAGGCTTGATGCCTATGACAAGATTTATGAGATGAATACAAAACTGTATATGTCGGCAGTTACAGACCAGCTGACAGGGTGCTATAACCGTGAAGGGTTCTACCGCAAATTAGACGCACTTCTGAAAGAGATCGCAGGGGAAAAAAGAAAACCAAAGCTGGGAGTGATGTTTATTGACCTGGACAATTTCAAACACTATAATGATACGTACGGACATGATGTGGGCGATTTCGTTCTGATCAAAATGGCTGATATTTTTACGGAAGTCTGTGGAAAAGATGGTTTTGTGTGCCGTTATGGCGGGGATGAGTTCCTGATCTTCCTTTATACAGATGACAGGGATATTTTCAAAGAAAAGGCAGAGCGTATCTATCAGATTATTGATGAGGCAGACGGATTTTCGGCGGAGATCAGTGAAAAACTCGGACAGTCATTCTCAATCGATAAACAGCATCAGATCTCCTGCTCCATCGGTATTGCAGCCGGAGACCATATCTGTACGGAAAATGATATGACAGAGATGATCAAGAGGGCGGATGATCTGTTATATTCGATCAAAACAACGACAAAAGGAACCTATCGTATATGAAAATCGTTTTACCTGAGAAAGTAACTTATATTATTGACACACTGACACAGCATGGCTTTGAGGCCTATGCTGTAGGTGGGTGCGTCCGTGATACGATGTTAGGACGGATTCCTATGGACTGGGACATCACGACATCAGCAAAACCGGAACAGGTAAAAGAGTTATTCCGACATACCATAGATACTGGGATCCAGCATGGAACGGTTACCGTGATGCTTGAACATGAGGGATTCGAGGTGACCACATACCGTATAGACGGGGAATATGAGGATGCAAGGCATCCTAAGGAGGTACAGTTTACTTCCAATCTGTTAGAAGATCTGAAGCGCCGCGATTTTACGATCAATGCCATGGCTTACAATGATAAGGATGGGCTGGTCGATGCGTTTGATGGTGTGGGAGATTTAGAGCGCGGTGTGATCCGGTGCGTGGGAGCTGCTGTGGAGCGTTTTACGGAGGACGCGCTTCGTATGCTGCGTGCAGTGCGGTTTGGAGCGCAACTTGGCTTCTCTATTGAAGATGAGACAAGAGAGGCGATTGTTTCCCTGGCACCAAACATTGCAAAAGTGAGTGCAGAACGTATTCAGATCGAAATGGTAAAACTTCTCACGTCCGGACATCCGGAACTGCTGCGCACGGCCTATGAGACAGGACTTACCGCAGTTTTTCTGCCGGAATTTGACGAGATGATGAAAACACCGCAGAATAATCCGCATCACTGCTATTCTGTGGGGGAGCACACGCTGCATGCCCTGATGGAGATACAGCCGGATAAAGTGGCGCGTATTACAATGCTGTTACATGATGTGGCAAAACCGATGTGCAGAACCACGGACGAACATGGCGTGGATCACTTTTATGGACACCCACAGGAAGGAAGTCTTGTGGCAAGGAAGATTTTGCGGCGGCTGAAGTTTGACAATGATACAACCGACCGGGTATGCAGACTGATCTTATGCCACGACGATAATCCGCCTTTGCAGGAGCGGACGGTCCGCAGAGCAATCTACCGGAACGGTGTGGATCAGTATCCGCTGCTTTTTGCAGTAAAAAGAGCGGACATGCTGGCACAGAGTGCATACAGGCGGGAGGAAAAAGCAGAGTATTTAAAGGAATACGAAGAAATATATGAGCAGATCATGGCGAAGCGGCAGTGCCTTTCCATAAAGGAACTTGCGGTTACGGGAACGGATCTGATCGCAGATGGAATGCAGCCGGGAAAGGCGATCGGCGAGACGCTGAAACAGCTTTTGGAGTATGTGCTGGAACACCCGGAGGACAACACGAAAGAAAAATTAATGGAACAGGTTCATAATATCGCATCCCCTCACATATGATGAATTGACACGGCAGGAGAGCATTTTGCTCTCTTATCGCAGATTCATCGTATGGAGGGGATTTTCATGTATATCAGGCCGGAACAGATAGCAGAACAATATGAGATGGAGGTAAAGTCTATTTCGAAGGGAAGGGACTGTTTTTTGTGTGAAACAGATCTCGGAATGCGCGCACTGAAGGAGTATAGGGGCTCTGTGGAGCGTGCGGAATTTCTGGCTGGAATGCTTGATTTCCTGAAGGGGCAGAATATTGTGGCAGAGCAGATCTTTTATACAAAAGAAGGGGAAATTTTTGCCAGGGACGAAGAGGAACAGAATTATCTGCTATTGTCAGTTTTCCGTGGAGCCGAGTGCGATACGAAGAGCAGGGAGGACATGGTGTATGCGGTAAGACTGCTCGCTGGTTTACATAATGCAACTGAACAGTATCCGGACGAGGTGCCTGAGTTTGTAAAAATGAATCCTAACGCCCTGCTTTTGCTTTATGAAAAACATAATCGTGAATTGCGGCAGGTGCGCAACTATATCCGTGGCAGAAAACAGAAAAATGAGTTTGAGGAAATGTTTATGCGTCAGTTTGCAGGCTTTTTTGAAAAGGCACAAGCTGTCACAGAGCAGTTACAAAATATGGAGATTCGTGAGGAGTTGACTGGCTTCTGCCATGGGGATTATAACCAGCACAATGTCATTTTTTCGAGAGAGGGCGTGGCAATCGTCAATTTCCTTAATTTTTCCTATCAGATCCGGGTGAGTGACCTCTCAAATTTTGTGCGGAAGATGATGGAAAAAAATAATTGGAACACGTCGCTTGGAATGGAGTTGATCGGGGCATATGATTCCGTGCGGAAACTAAAGCCACAGGAATTGTCCTATCTGTATTTTTACCTTGCGTACCCCGAGAAATTCTGGAAAATTGCAAATCATTATAGTCATTCCCACAAAGCATGGCTTTCCGGCAGAAACACAGAAAAACTCAGCAAAGTGGTCGCGCAGGAAGGGGCAAGAGAGCATTTTTTGCAGACGCTTGCAGGGAAAGTGGGAAATAGGATATAATTAGGTAACAGCGAAACTCCTCATAGGTTATGTCGAATTGTGGAATACCAACAAAAACATTCAAGACACGCTCTCGCTAAGTGCCGGCGGCTCCCCAGTGTCTTTCATGTCTTTTGTTGATATTTCACAATTTAATTCACATTTTTACGAGTTTCGCAATTTACATGATTTGTATGACACATAAGAGGTGATATGTTGAGAAAATTAAGATACATGTATTATAGCATTATTTTAAGTATGATTTTATTAGCGGGGTGCGGACAGCAGACAAGACCGGTCTCGACTGCACAGTATTATAATCCGGCGAAAGAGACAGCGGCAGATACTGAGGAAGCAGAGGGCGCAGGGGCGGAGACATCGATCGGAACCGATCTCTATCTGATCATTGGCAATGACATGACCAATGAACAGTTAAATTTAAAGCAGCTTGCATCAGGAAAGCAGTATCTGTATGTTTATTCATTGTCTACAGACTTTCTGGATAAATACGGAAACAGTGCAACAACGATGGATTTTGAGCCGGGCAGGGTGATCCATATTGGAAAAAAAGATGGCGAAGGACGGCTCTTGCAGGCACAGATCGCGGATGAAGTCTGGGAATATTCGGATATCACAAAATATTCGGTAGATACAGAGCGTGGGATTTTCAAAATTGCGGATTCCAAGTATTCGTATGACGCAGATTTGTTCGTGGAATCGAATGGAGAAAAAATCCGTCTGTCCGACCTGAACGAAAAAGATGAGATCCGTGTCGTTGGAATCGGAACAAAAATATTATCCGTATCCGTCACTACCGGACAGGGAACTCTGGAGTTAAAGAATACATCCGTATTTGAGGGAAGTTTTATTCAGGTGGGAAGTAAGATTTTTGCACAGATCACACACAATATGAAGCTGGAGATCCCGGAGGGAACTTATACGGTTACCGTTGCAAATGAAGGATATGGCGGCAGCACAGAGGTGGAGATCGCAAGAGGGGAGAACTGCACGCTTGATCTGGATGAATTAAAAGGTGAGGGCCCTAAGACTGGAAGTATCATATTTTATATTGATGTGGAGGGAGCAACGCTTTCCATTGACGGGGATACCGTGGATTACAGTGCACCTGTGGTACTCACCTATGGTGTGCATGAACTGCATGCGGAGGCAGAGGGATACGACGATTTTGATAAAAAGCTTTTTGTTAACTCTGCGGCAGCGAATATCGATATCTCTCTTACCGGAGACGGTACTACGTCAGACAATGACATGACAGAGGGCACAGAGTCTGTGGAGGAGACCGAAACTGCTGAGACAGAGACAAAAGACAGTGAGGAGGAGACAAAGAGTACAGAAAAAGATTCGGAGACGTCAGACAAGTCCACGGACAAAGATGTGACATCTGATTATCTGTCCACACTTTCTGATCTCATCACGTCGTTGAATAAGTAAGAAGATGTAACTATTCAGAACCTCATTCGCAAAATCGTTCTCTCAGAGCTTTCCTTGAATAACAAGCATGCTTGTTATTTGCTCATTGTGGTTACTTCGCCAAAGAAATTTTCAAAATTATGCTCATTCATGCAAGCATGATTCGCAAATTTTTGAAAATTGCCCTGGCTCTGAATAGTTACAAAAAAATAACTTGAAAATAGCGGCTGACAAAGCTAAACTATAAACGAGATCAATACAGGGAGGAAATAATTATGGGATACAAAGAAATGTATGAAGAATGGTTAAACAATCCATACTTTGACGATGCAACAAAAGCAGAATTAAAAGCGATCGAGGGGAACGAAAAAGAGATCGAAGACCGTTTTTATATGGATCTTGAGTTTGGTACGGCAGGTCTCCGCGGCGTGATCGGCGCCGGAACAAACCGTATGAATGTCTATACAGTCCGCAAGGCAACACAGGGGACTTGCAAATTATATCAACAATGTGCATGCACAGGAGAAAGGGGTAGCAATTGCGTATGATTCCAGACATATGTCGCCGGAATTTGCAGATGTTGCGGCTTTATGCCTTGCTGCAAACGGAATTAAGGCGTATGTGTTCGAGTCGCTCCGTCCGACACCGGAACTTTCCTATGCAGTCCGCAGATTAGGATGCACCGCAGGAATCAATATCACAGCCAGCCATAACCCACCGGAATACAATGGATACAAAGTATACTGGGAGGATGGTGCACAGATCACGCCACCTCATGATACCGGAATTATGGCAGAGGTGAAGAAAGTCACAGATTATGCGGCCGTTAAGACGATGGACAAAGATGCCGCAGTTGCAGCAGGTCTTTATCAGGTGATCGGAGCAGATATCGATGATCCATACAT
>ENA-OQHF01000679-OQHF01000679.1-human-gut-metagenome-genome-assembly--contig:-NODE-679-length-20115-cov-4.269412_pt1 | contig 20115 bp, 22 predicted proteins | sample MGYA00242559_ERZ504709 | MGnify/ENA primary metagenome ERZ504709 (study PRJEB26092, sample SAMD00036203) | human gut metagenome | host: Homo sapiens | study: EMG produced TPA metagenomics assembly of... | reverse complement strand
ATCGGAGCGGACTCCTGCACACCCACAGTGCCCGTTCCGGTAAGCTTCTCAAGAATCTCGCATTCCACATTTTTCACATAAAAGGCAACCTGATATGACTGTGCGTCCATACTTTCATTTGCCAGATACACCTGCATGATATCCCCATCCATGCACATACTCACCGCCTGTGGCCCATAGAATTTTTTTGCCATATAATGAAGTGCCTTCCAACGGCCAAAGTAGTCGATACTTGCCCAGGATGCCACCGGCCAGTTGTCATTGATCTGCCAGTAAAGGGTACCCATACAGCGGCCTCTGTGACGTCTCCAGTGGTCTACTCCATACTTCATGGCCATTCCCTGAAGGATCTGGCTCACATAGAGAAGCTTGCGGAAATTCTCCGGATAACGGAAATTCTCGGAAAGATAATACAGGATCTTTCCGTTAGCTGCAGGATTTTTCTGGTGGTTCTCCATCACCCTGGAAAAATTATTCCTGTCTTTCTCTTCCGTAAAGCTCTCCACAGTTTTCAGGCACGGAAAAGACTGGAAGCCAAACTCCGAGCAAAAACGAAAATAATGCTTCTGATAATCTGTAAAAGGCTTCTGACCATGCCATACATCCCAGTAGTGACAGTCTCCTCTGTTCTCATCGTCCGGATCATCAAAGCAGCCTCCGGAGCTTGGGGAAGACTGCCAGAAAAAGGTCTCGCTGTCTGCCGCCCTCACTGCTTTCGGAACTATGTACTCAAACATTTTTATGTAGTCCGCACGGAGATATTTCGACTCACTCTGTACCTCCGGCCAGTGATCCCAGGCAGACTCCATCTCATTGTTTCCGCACCACAGGCCAAGGGATGCATGATGACGGAGACGTTTTACATTTTCCGTGATCTCCTTCGTGATATTATCTTCAAATTCTTCTGTAAGATCATAAACATTACATGCGAACATCAGATCCTGCCATACGATCAGTCCCATCTCATCACAAAGATCATAGAAATGATCCGAAGGATAATAACCGCCGCCCCACACACGGACACAGTTAAAATTGGCACGTTTGCAGGATTCCAGAATATACTTCTGGACCTCCGGTGTGATCCTGGAATAGATGCAATCCTCCGGAATATAATTTCCCCCCATGGCAAAAATTTTCACGCCGTTGACACAGAACGCGAACTCTTTTCCCCAGAGATCTTTTTCCTGGCTGATGGTAAGGGTACGGAGACCGATGCGCTTCGTTATGGTTTCCAGAACTGTGCCATACTCGTCCAGAAGTTCCACCTGAACTTTATATAACGGCTGATCGCCGTAGCCGTTTGGCCACCAGAGCTTCGGGTTGTGGATCGAGGATGTCAGCACTGCTGGATTATTATTCGCTGATACAGTCTCCCCCACTTTGCATACATGGGCTTCCGTTTTTCGGTCGTTAGCACCTGTTCTATGTCCACAGACGCTCTCTGCATCCTCCTGGATCGTCACCCTCACCTGACACTTATCCACAGCATCTCCGCTTACAGCCACAGTTGTACACACATCCACAGCATTATCCCCATGCACCTGTATGATCTTCACATCCTCAATTCTCGGATGACTGTATGCTTCCAGATAAATATCCCGAAAAATCCCGGCATCAATGGTCTGGGGGCCCCAGTCCCATCCAAACATACAATGAGCCTTCCGGATCAGCTGGTTTCCTTTCATTCCACCGCAGGGAACATAGTGGATCTCTTTATTATCTTCATACTCATAAGCTTCGATATACTTGAATACCGACCGGAATACGATCCGGATCTGATTCTCCCCGGAATGAAGAAATTCTTTCACATCCAGCTTCCAGGTACGATGCATGTTATCTGCAGATCCGGCTTTTTGCCCATTGATATAAATATCTGCAAGAGTATCCAGCCCCTCACAGACCAGTATTATTTTTTCTTCTTTCAGGATATCCTCTGCAGCCACAAATGTTCTGCTGAATTCATAATCCTTCCGGAACAGTTCCCTTGTCACATCCTCATTTGTCCGGTAAAAAGGATCTTCGATCTTCCCGGCACCATAGAGCCCGGAAAGCACAGATCCCGGAACCTGTACCTCACATAATCTGTCATTTCCTGCTTCTGCCAGCTCCCACTGGCCATTTAACATTATTTTCCTCATAAAATATATCTTCTCCTGTAAAAATCCCCTTCGCACGATCTTATATACAGGGCTGTTGTATTAGCCGTACTGTATTTTATTTATAGCCTTCCCCCATAATTCCGGTAATTCTCAATATAATCCAGGATCTCCTCCGGGTCTTTCATGAACCGGCACATACCCACAACATCTCTGGACATAAATTTTTCCCCTGCTGTGTATTCCAGGAGTGCCTGCATGCTGTCGTAATATCCCTGAATATTATAAAGAACGATCGGCCTGTCGATCCGTCCCAGACTCTTCAATGTCAGAATCTCAAAAAACTCCTCATAAGTACCAATTCCCCCAGGTACCACGATAGTCGCATCCGAGCGGCTTTCCAGCAGGTGCTTCCTCTCACGCATATTTTCAGTAAAAATGAACTCTGTACAATGCTCATACAACACTCCCGGCTGGTCAAAAAATCTCGGTGCGATACCTAGGATATAACCTTTTTCTCTGTCAACACCCCGGGCTGCCGCCCCCATCAGCCCCTCTTTTCCACCTCCGAAAACAAGGCCGTGGCCACGTTTCCCCATCAGCTGTCCCAGCTCTTCCGTTTTCTCATAATAGATCTTTTTCAGCTCTGCGCTGGACGCTCCATAGATACAAATATTCATGCTTCCGTCTCCTTCCCTGCTGCCTCCGCAAATGCCCGGAGAAGCTTCAGCTGTTCTGAAGAATCATACATCATCTCCGGATGCCACTGCACAGCTACTGCAAATGGATGATCGTTTATCTCTGAATATAACTTTTGCCGGCCTCTGCACATGATACTGGCAAAGACCGGCTTTCCGTCATTTCCGATACATCTGGAATGCATCCGGAAATGCCTGTTATTTTATTATAATCTGACATACACATGGGGTCAAGCAATTGCCGCTGCCTGAAGCTCCCGTTTTGTTGCTGCTCACTCCGCGATCAGCAACACATTTTTATATTGAGAAATTTTTATGCTTATACAAGAACTTTTTCTACTGCGTTTTTCCATCCGCTGTATTTCTGGTTTCTTTCCTGCGGATTCATGGAGGGGATGAACTGATTGCGGTTCTTCACCTCAAAGATGCTTTCCATCTTATAAAGTCCACAGCTTAAGCCAGCCATCAGACCAGCTCCCAATGCGGAAGACTCCTCACATCTTGGAAGGCTTACTTTTGTTCCGAGGATATCACTCTGAAACTTCATCAGGTATTGATTTCTTGTAGGGCCACCATCTACACAGAGTTCTTTTACAGTCATTCCATCTTCTGCCTTCATCATCTCAACGATATCTGTGATCTGATAAGCAATAGATTCCAGGGCTGCTTTTACAACCTCTTTCTTTCCGGTTGTTCTGCTCATTCCATAGATAATAGCTTTTGCATCGGATTTTCCAGTAAGGTGCTCCCAGACCGGAAAATGCAGGAACCAGATATGTAGTATCGTTTTTTGTTTGCCTGCTCTGACATTTCCTGAGTCTCTCCCGGAGACGTGATCAGTTCCCTATGTCATCCTTCAGCCATGTGATCACTGCCACCTGTGTAGTTGATATTTCCTTCCAGTACATAGGTAACTTTGCCGTTAAGTCCCCATGCAAGAGAAGTCACAAGACCAAGATCTGACATGATCGGTTCCTGTTCCTGCGTTCATCATAACGGAGGAACCGGTCCCGTATGTAGCTTTGACCATTCCTTTTTTCGATGCAGCCCTGTCCGAACAGTGCACCTGGGAATCTCCGATTCACACCACAGATTGGGATCGGTGTCTGAAAATATCCATCAAAATCTGTCACACCGTATTCTCTGCTGGAATCACATACTTCCGGAAGCATATCCGCGTTGATGCCGAACCAGGTACAGATCTCTTTATCCCATTTCAGGTTGTGGATATTGAAAAGCTGGGTTCTGGATGCATTGGAATAATCCGTTGCATAAACCTCGCCTTTTGTCAGTTTAAACAGAAGCCAGGTGTCGATGGTTCCCAGGCAGAGATCGTTATCTCTTTTTGCCTGTTTTACTTCCTCCACATTCTCCTGAAGCCATGCAAATTTCGCTGCCGGGAAATATGGGGAAAGGTGCATTCCTGTCTTCTGACGGATGATCTCTGCCACACCGCCGTTTTTCTTCTGCTCACGGTCCGGATCGATCATCACATTTGTCTTGATCCGCTCACAGATCTCGGAAGCTCTGGAGCACTGCCATACAATGGCAGGTGCCAGAGGCTCACCTGTGCTGCGGCTCCACGCTGCGGATGTCTCTCTCTGATTACTGATTCCAAGACACGCGATCTCTTCTTTCTGGATTCCGGCCTTCTCTACGAGATTTTTTACAACCTGGATCGTATTGCTGTAAATCTCGGAAAGATCATGGGAAACCCATCCTTTTTCGTTGATCAGCTGTCTGTGAGGAAGGTCTGTCCTGCAGACCAGATCACCGTTCACATCGAACAGGATCGCTTTTGTTCCCTGGGTACTCTGATCAACCGCAAGAACATATTTTTTTTTCCATAATTTTCACCTTATTTCAGCGCGTCTTTTACAGTTTTTGCGATTCCTTCTGCGTTCATTCCGTAGTAGTCAAATACTTCCTGGGAGGTTCCACTTACAACCGGAGCATCCGGAAGTGCGATATTCAGGACTTTGCGTGGGCACTCAGCACCAACAACCTGACTTACCATAGAACCAAGTCCGCCAAACGGCGCATGCTCCTCAGCAGTTACAACAACCTTTGCATTAGATGCCGCTTTTACGATTGCTTCCTTATCCAGAGGTTTTACACAATACATATCAAGAACTGTTGCGTGGATGCCGTCTTTCTCAAGAAGTTTGGCAGCCTCGTAAGCCGGGCGTACCATTTCGCCGCATGCGATGATCGCTGCGTCTGTTCCTTCTGCAAGAACAGTTGCCTTATCCATTTCGAACGGGCAGTTGTCCTCTGTATAGATATCCTCAACCGGATTTCTTCCTACACGGATATATGCCGGTTTCTCATCCTTCAGAAGCGCCTCGATCAGCTTTGCAGTCTGGAAACGGTCACTTGGAAGGTAAACTCTCATGTTCGGGATTGCGGACATAGCTGCGATATCCTGTGCGGAATGATGGCTCATTCCAAGGGCACCATAGCTGATTCCACCACTGATTCCGATCAGTTTTACATTTGTGTTGGAGTATGCAACATCGATCTTGCACTGCTCATAGCTTCTTGTGGAAAGGAAGCATGCAGGAGAAGCTGCAAAAGCTTTTTTGCCGCAGTGTGCAAGACCGGCGGACACGCTGACAAGGTCCTGCTCAGCGATTCCCATCTCAACGAACTGCTCCGGATACGCCTCTGCAAAAGGTGCTAAAGATGCAGATCCTCTGGAGTCACTGCAGAGAACAACGATATCTTTATCTGTTTCCGCTTCTTTTAAAAGTACGTCACAAATTGCTTTACGGTTTGGAATCTTATTCATAATTACAGCTGCTCCTTTCTCTCTTCAAAATCCTTCATGATCTGCTCATACTCTTCCTGACTCGGTACATGATGATGCCAGGATGCTTTGTCTTCCATAACTGCGGAGCCTTTACCTTTAACAGTATTTGCGATCAGAACTGTAGGCTGGCCCTTTGTCTGTTTCGCTTCCTCAAATGCTGCATGAAGCTGCTCAATGCTGTTTCCGTCAGCAACATCGATCACATGCCATCCAAAGCTCTTGAATCTCTCATGAAGATCGTCATGTCCCATAACGTCCTCTGTATTTCCGGAGATCTGGAGTCTGTTGCGGTCAACGATCGCGCAGAGGTTATCCAGCTTGTACTGATGTCCTGCCATAGCTGCTTCCCATACAGAACCCTCTGCAAGCTCACCATCACCCATTACTGTGTATACACGGTAGTCTTTCTTGTTCATTTTTCCTGCAAGTGCCATACCTACGCAAACCGGAAGTCCATGTCCCAGAGAACCGGAGTTCATCTCGATTCCCGGGAGCTTGTTGTTTGGATGTCCGATATACTGTGTTCCGAATTTACTGAATTTCTCGTTTACTTCTTTGATATCAAGGAATCCTTTCTTTGCAAGTACTGCATAGTAAGCTTCTACGGAATGCCCTTTACTCATAACAAAAAGATCTCTGTCCGGATCATTCATATTCTCCGGGGAAATATTCATCTGATCAAAATACAGTGTGACCAGAGTCTCCATAACACTCATATCACCACCGATATGTCCGCCTTTACCGGCAACGATCATATCTACGGTGTCTTTTCTGAGATCATACGCAAGTTTGCTTAATTCTCTAAAATCCATGCTGATTCCTGTCCTTTCTTTTTTCAGTTTATATGTCTCACAGCTTTACGCATATTTTTCCTTTATACCGGGGATTTTCCCTGTCCGGAAAAATATGCTGCTGTTTTTTATTTATATCATTCTCCGCGAAGATAAGCTTTTACATCTTCCTCGATCGGGTCATACAGATCCGGTGTTACGCCGATATATTTGCATGCCTCGTAAAGTACCGGAACAACGTTCTTGTGGATACCGACACAGTGATGGATGTATGGTCCCTCAACCAGTTTAGCCTCAAGACGTTTGATATTCTCAACCTCAACCCAGAGATAAGTTCCCATACCTTTCGGGCCATCGATACCTTTTGCATTTCCAAGAAGAAGAGAATACTCTCCGTTATCTCCGTCAAAACGAACCAGAGAAACATCGCCATGTTTTGCCTCAGCTGTGATGCTTCCCGGATGATCGAATGCCAGCGGGTAAGTAAGCTTCGGTGTCTCTTTTGCAATGGAGATCGGCCATGGTCCGCAATGCTGAAGAAGCTCGCCGTTTTCTACATCAGGATGGCGGATGGTCCAGTCAGCGAAGAAGCTTCTGTTTCACCCATACCTGCTGCCTCTACCATAAGAGCTGTGATCGCACCGTGGATATCTGTCTCACATACAGTCGGGATACCCTCGTCATTTAACAGGGAGTTTGCTGCACATGGCATGATTCCAAGCTCGCTCTGAAGCTGATTCCAGCACTGGATCGCAATAGCTTTGCAGCCATATTTCTCTGCCAGATGCTTCATGGCAACCTTAAGAGCAGCTACATTCTCAAGTTCATTCTCTTTGACGCAGATCTCCATGTTGTCGCGGCAGTACTGCATAACCTCCTGAACCTCTGTCTGCTCTGCTTTTGCTTTCTTTACTTCATCAGTAAGCTCCGGCATCGGGATCGGTGCAAGCTGAATATTAAATTTCTCAAGGAGCTCGCCCTCGTTGCACATGGTTGTCCAGAAATCGAACGGTCTTGTGGAAATCTGAAGGATACGGATATTTTTGAATGTTTTTTACCCACATTACAGACAGCAAGGAAATCTTTGATTCCCCCTTTCGAATACCGGGTCATTCAGTCTGCAGTTTGTCATGTATGTAAATGGAACGCGGAATCTTCTTAAAACTTTACCTGTTGCAAAAAGTCCGCACTGTGTATCACGAAGTCTTGTTCCGTCCGGCTCAGGTCTCTCATCCAGAGGTCCCCACAAAAGGACCGGAACATCAAGCGCTTTTGCAAGTCTTGCACACTCATACTCTGTACCGAAGTTGCAGTGCGGAAGGTAAAAAGTCCGTCAACCTTCTCTTTTTAAATTTGGCGATGATCTTCTCAAGACCCTCATCATTGTAAAGAAGACCCTCATCATTAATGTCTGTGATATCTACGAAATCAACGCCAAGCTCCTCAAGTCTCTTAGCAGTAAGTCCGCGATATTTTACTGCATCCGGTGCGCTGAAAATACTTCTTCTGGTTGGTGCGTAACCAATTTTGATCTTGTCCATTTTTGAACTCCTTTCGTGAATCCAGGTTTACTGGTTTGCGTTTATTCTTATATGATCCATTTGCTCTGTTCTCTTTTGTTATCTGCATGATATCTTGAAATTCACTTTATTTATACACATAATAAAGTTATTTATACTTTATTTTCCACTTTATTATTGTAAATACATGTGGAAAAGATTATAATTGAAACAATTTCAAGGACACACTACCGTGGATAAAGGAGAACTATATTATGGGAATCACAGCAAAAGAACTGGCCGCCAGACTGAACCTCTCAGCCACAGCTGTCTCCATGGCACTGAACGGAAAACCTGGCGTCAGCACAGAAACCAGAGCCATGGTCATCCGGGAAGCAGAAAAAGCCGGCTATGACTTCAGCCGACTTTCCATGAAAAAAATGCGTCCGGAGATATCTACTGCATCATCTGCCGGGCACACAACGCGATCTTAAATTACACACCTATTTTTTCAGAACTTACCGACGGCATCGAACAAGAATGCCGAAAAAACGGATACCATCTAAAAACCTTCCAGCTTTATGAAAAAATCGATGATCTCCAGAAATATATCGAAGAACTCCGCATTTCCCAGTGTGCAGGTGTCATCCTTCTGGGAACCGAAGTTTCTGCTTCCGTATGTCATGAATTCCTTCAGCTCTCCGTCCCTGTCATTCTTCTGGACTCTTACTTTGACTCTGCCGACTGCAGCTGTGTACTCATCAACAACGCACAGGGAGCCTACCTGGCCACCAGCTACCTCATCGACCGCTGTGGCCGCCAACCGGGACACCTCTGCTCTTCCTACAGGATCACTAACTTCCGCGAACGGACACATGGTTTTCACCGGGCAGTACGCGAACACGGAATGTCCACTGCCAAATCCATCATTCACGAACTCTCCCCATCCATCGAAGGAGCCTTCTCTGACATGCTGGAGATCATAGACAGCGGAACCCCTCTTGCCGGCGCATACTTCGCAGACAACGACCTCATCGCCATCGGCGCCATCAAGGCCCTGAAACTCCGCGGCTACAAGATTCCCGAAGATATCACCATCGCAGGCTTCGACAACATCTCCGAAGGCCGCGTCCATAGACCCCGCCTCACCACCACTCGACGTCCCCCGAAAATTCATGGGCACAGACACCGGCCGCCCAGCTGATCCGGGAGATCAAAACCCCGTCCCCACTCCGTAAAATCGAAGATATCCACCACATTGATCAAACGGTTCTCTGTATAAAAAAAGAACACCCCAGGCGATATCCCACTTGCCCGGGGTGTTCTTTTCAAACGACATGGGATGAAAAAGACCCTGTATGATCAGTCATGCAAACCATTCTGCTCAAAATCTCTGAACAAGCTGGCTTCTCCATCATCAGCAAATGCATCTGCATCCCCCTGATCGGAGTCATCCTGTCCTCCCTGGATATCTGCATCCTGGGAATCCTGGCTATCCTCAGAGCTGTCCTTGCTATCCTTGTTGGAACTGTCATCCTTACCAAGTTTTACAGTAAGTGTCTTCGTCTTATACTCATTGCCATCCAGAACTGCAACCGTCACATCGATTTTTTCCTTCGGCTCATAATACTGAAGCAGCTCAACCAGCTGATCGATGCTGGTGATCGTTTTACCATCAAACTCTGTAATGACCATATTCTTGGTAATACCTGCATCATCGGCAGGGCCGCCCTCGGTTACTTCCGAAACAAATACTCCCTGTGGGATACCATAAATCTGTACAGCCTCAGTACTTACCGTACTGCCTGTAATACCAAGAATACCATGATTATCCACTTTATCTCTTGCCTTGGCATTCATCATGTTCTCAAGAGAATCCGCAACATCAGAAATTGCAATGGCATAACCCATACCTTCAACCTCAGTAGAAGCAAGCTTGGAAGAGTTAATACCAACAACCTCACCATCCATATTCAGAAGCGCACCGCCACTGTTACCGGGATTGATAGCCGCATCTGTCTGGATCAGGTTCACGCCCTTGTTGATACCGCTGCTGTTATCTGTAGAATCACCAGACTCGATCTGGCCTGATGCATCTGTCTTACGGTTCTTTGCACTGACAATACCGGTAGTAACAGACTGTCCATAGCCAAGTGCATTACCAATGGCAACAACCTGCTCACCGATCTTCAGATCATCAGAGCTTCCGATCTTTGCAACAGCAATTGCATCCATTGTATCATCAGAAACATCCTTCGTTGCAACAGAAACAACTGCAAGATCCTCGTTTTCATCAAATCCCTTTACCGTAGCCTCATAAGCATTACCATCTGCAAAGGCAACTGACAAGGTATCGGCACCATCCACAACATGATAGTTTGTGGCGATCAGTAGCTCAGAATCTGTTTTTCCGATGATAATACCGGAACCGCTTCCTTCAACTTCCTGCTCCTGGCTCGGCGCATACTGGGAACCAAACATGCTGTAATAATCCTGAACCTCCTGAACGGACTTGGTTGTGATGGCAACTACAGAAGGCATTGCCTTCTCAGCAACATCTGATACATCCAGACTGCCCTTTGTATCGGAGGATTTTGTAGCCTCTGTATCTTCGCTGTCTTTATTTGATTTTTTATCAGACTTCATAAGAGTCAGATTCTCGGAGCTATCGGTTGCCGCCTGTACGGACTGTGCACCGGAGAAATAATTTATACCTTCATATGCACCAACTCCAATGCCGCCGGCAAGTACTGCACACAGGCTGATGGTTGCACCCTTTTTCATCATTTTCTTTATTTTTAATTTTCTGTTGTTGTTCATGGTTAAGTCCTCCCTGGGAAAAAATTCTTCTCTGTTTCCTTTTGATGCTTCAAAGTATATGGGTTAATTGTGTTTACTTTGTGGGAAAAATGTGTTTTATTTGTTAAAACTTTTCACTGTCATCACAACTACAAACCACGCAACCTCAAGAAGAACGATCATTCCACCTGGTTTCAGTCCGGCATAATAGGAAAGAAACAGTCCGGCAATGGTGGTACATACCGCCACGATAATGGCACAGATCAGTGTACCCTTATAGCTTTTTGCCATCTGCATCCCACACGCCACCGGAACTACCAGCATGGAGGAAACGATCAGGGTCCCTACTGTACGGGACGCAATGGAAACTGTCAGAGCCGTCAGAATAGTAAAAAGAAAATTAATATTCCGCACGGAAACACCGGAGATCCTTGCCGCATTTTCATCAAATCCGATATAAAACAGTTCCCTGTAAAAAAACAGCACTGCTGCCAGTACCAGCACACTGATCACAACTACCAGTGCCAGCTCTCCTTCACTGATGGACACAATACTTCCGAACAAAAAGCTGTTCAGACTGGCACCGTTTTCCACAAAGCCGGACAGCACACCAGCCAGTCCGATCCCGGCAGACATGACGATGGAGATCGCCACCTCCGAATAACGCGGGATTTTTTTGCGGATAGCCTCAATTCCAAGAGCAGCTACGATGCACATCACTACTGCACCGGCTACCGGATTCACTCCAAGTATCAGTCCCAGCACAACACCGGCCAGTGAAGAATGGGAAAGCGCATCTCCGATCATGGACATCCGTTTCAGAACAATGGTGATCCCGATGCAGGGCGTAATCACAGCCAGAAGGATTCCCACCAGAAAAGCCCTCTGCATAAATCCATACTGTAAAATACTCATACTTCGTCGATCCTCCCCTCTTCCGCTTTAAAGAACCGGTTTGCTCCTTTAAACTCACCGGAATTTCCATGAGTAACCATAAGAATCGTCAGCCCCTGTTCCTCATTCCGCTTCCTCAGAACTTCTGCAAGTGTTTTCACAGAAACCATATCCATTCCTGTGGTAGGCTCATCCAGGATCAGGATCTTCGGTTTTCCTGCCAGTGCACGTGCCAGCATAACCCTCTGCTGCTGTCCTCCGGAAAGATCTCCGATCCTTCTTTTCCAGAACTCTTCCATTTCCATTTCCGCAAGTGCGGCTTTCAAACGCGGGATCTCTTTTTTTGCCCGGAAACGTGCCTTCCAGGAAGAGGAATACACACCTGTCATCATGATCTCTTCCACAGTCGCCGGAAAATTCTGGTTTCTGCTGATACTGTTCTGTGGAACATATCCCAGATCTCCCTTTCCGAATGTGGCAGAAATATCTTTTCCATTTACAGTGATACTTCCCTCCTGCGCCTTCAGTTCGCCCAGAAGAAGCTTCAGAAATGTACTTTTTCCACTTCCGTTTTCACCGGTAAGGATGGCATAATCGCCATCCTTCACCTCCAGGTTCACCTGATCCAGCACAGGTGTCCCTGTATAGTGAAACGAAAGATTTTCTATCAAAATTCCCATAATTTCTCCTTTTTTGTTACAGCTGCTGTCCTGCACCTTCAGTTCAATGCCTTCCTGAGTGCCTCCAGATTCTTCCTCATCACAGAAAAATAATCCTCTCCGGCCTCTATATCCTCCTCACTTAATCCCTCGATCGGATTCAACACAGCAGTCACCGCATCCACTTCCTTCGCCACTGTCTTCGCCACCTTGGGACTTGCCAGCTCCTCAAAAAATATGGTATGGATGTCGTATTTTTTCGCATACTCGATCACTTCCTGCATCTTGGCAGGATCAGGCTCTGAATCCGGTGTCAGCCCTTCAATAGCCAGCTGCTTCAGATCATAGGCATTGCACAGATATCCAAAAGCCTCATGCGCCACTATGATATCCCGGCTCTTCGTACCTTTCAGACCATCTCTGAACTCCTGATCCAGCTCATCAAATTCACCGGCATATTTCTCATAATTTGCTTCATAATAATCACCGTTCCCAGGATCAGCCTTTACCAAAGCATCCCTGATATTCTTCATTTCCTGCTTTGCACGCATAGGATCAAGCCAGACATGAGGATCTTTTCCTTCATCACCATGAGCATGGTCATGTCCTCCATCCAGAAGTTCCACACCATCCGATGCCTCAGACACAACCAGGTCCTGATTCTCCAGAGTATCCAGTACATCCTCCGCCCAGTGCTCCAGATCCGCACCATTATAGACAAACACATCTGCATCCTCAAGATTCCGGATATCCGTTGCCGCCGGCTCCCAGTCATGAGGCTCCGTTCCCGCCGGAACCATATCCTTCACCTGAATCCTGTCGCCCCCTACCTTCCGGGCAAAATCATACATGGGATAAAAGCTGGCCATCACCTTCAGTCGGCCATCCTCCACAAATGGCTGTCCCACCGTTCCGGCCCTGTGCAAACCATATCCGGTCACACCGCCCACAACAAGAAGCGTCACCGCCAGAACTGCTGCCGCTGTCATCTTCCCTCTGTTAACATTCATTTTTTAAGCCTCCTGCAGCTGTCACAATATCCATAAAAGATCGTCCGGCTCTGATCGATCTCAAATCCGTGTTCATCCAGCACATGTCCCACAAAATGATCGATACATCCACACTGCAGAGGAATCGTATGCCCACATTCCAGACACACAAGCTTACCGTAATTCTTCCGCTCCTCATCACGTATAAAACGATACTGGGCAGGCGCTCCCTCCACAGACGGAACCTTCAGCACCGCTCCCTCCTTCTGCAGCCGCTCCAGTCCTCTGTATACCGTTGTCCTTCCGATCTGGATCTCTTTTCCACGAAGGAGCTCCATAAACTGATCTATGGTATAAAATGTATCTCCATATTCCTGCAGGCATTCCAGAATTATTTTCTGCTGCCTGGTGCTGTATTTCATTTTTTCTTCCATTATATTTCCTACTCTCTTCTATCGACTGCACCTTACATGGCAGATTTGAATTTGAAAACCGTTTTCATATTACATTCAAATAAGAATTTCGTCAAGATATTTTTGAAGGGAAATAATTTTTGGTATGTTCTTATAAAAGCACTTTATCTCTACCTTCTTTTATGATAAAATATAACCAAGACTTAACCAATAGAAAGAAGGTAGACCTCTATGAAATCACAGCGACTGGACATGATCGAAGAATATGTGCTGGAGCATAAGAACGCTTCTCTCGATACATTATGTGAGAAATTCAACGTATCCAAAAACACCATCAGAAGAGATGTCGATATCCTTCTGAAACGTGGCAGTATCATGAAAGTATATGGCGGTGTCGCAGCACTCGAAACTCCACAGACTCTTCCCCTTCTGTCTTACGAAGAGCGTGGCGGACGTTTTCCTGACGAAAAGAAAGAAATCTGCCGCCGTGCCGCAGAGCTTGTGGCAGAAGACGATACCATCTATATCGATACAGGTACAACCTGCCTGAACCTGGTTGATTTTATTGCAGATAAGCACTGTACGATCCTGACCAACAGCCTGCTTATTTTCAACAAGGCAGCATCCTATCCGAACCTGGATATCATTTCCGTTCCCGGAAAGCTGAACCGCAAGACCCTGTCCTTCACAGGACCGGATATCAATGATTATCTGCAGACCTACAACATTTCCATGGCTTTTATGGCCTGCACAGGTGTAACCATGAAGAGCGGACTTACCAATGCCAGCGCCGAGGAATACATCACCAAAAAAGCCATTGCAGAGAATGCCAACAGCATGATCCTTCTTGCAGACCATTCCAAATTCGGCCGGATCTCGCTTATGACCTATTCTTCCATGGAAAAGCTGGACGCCATCGTAACCGACCAGCCACTTCCCGAAGAATACGACAGCTTCTGCCAGGAGCACGGCATCCGTGTTATGACGATCGATTAAATCGGATATTGGCCCTAAAAAACGGTGCATCTGCCGGAAATCCAGCAGATGCACCGTTTTTGAATATGCTCATTTCATTAGAGGATTTTATCTGAAAGGCAGATCTTACCCGATCTGCCTTACAGTGTCATAAATTTATTTATGAAGCTTTCTTAAGCCTCAGTACTTCCTTCCCATGTGCCGACCTTTCTCTTTCCGGCAGCTTCATCGAACCAGTGTGTTGTAACTGTTTTTGCTCTTGTGAAGAAACGATAGCCGTCTTTTCCGAGAACGTGCAGATCACCGAAGAAGGAATCCTTGTTTCCGGAGAATGGGAAGTATGCTGTCGGAACCGGGATACCTACATTGATTCCTACCATACCGCCATCTGTCTCCATAGCAAATTTACGGCTGTAATATCCGCTCTGTGTAAAGATACAGGAACCGTTTGCAAATGGATTGGCATTCATGACTGCGATGCCTTCCTCGTAATCCTTTACTCGTTTGATACAGGTTACCGGTCCGAAGATCTCACGGTTTCCAACTGTCATCTCCGGTGTTACATGGTCAAGAATTGTTGGTCCTACGAAGAATCCGTTCTCATATCCCGGAACTACTACATTACGTCCGTCAAGTACAAGCTCCGCACCCTCATCGATACCCTTCTGGATCCAGTTGCAGATCTTCTCCTTGTGGCCTGCATTTACAACCGGGCCGAGATCGGTATCTTCATCATATGCACAGCCAAGCTTCATAGCCTCTGCTTTTTTCTTAAGAAGTGAAACAAATTCGTCTGCGATACTATCCTGTACGCATACAACCGGAAGAGCCATACATCTCATGCCTGCGCATCCGTATGTGGAGTTGATGATCGCATTAACAGTAGCCTCAAGGTTGCAGTCCTCAAGTACAAGTGCATGGTTCTTTGCCTCACACTGTGCCTGAACTCGTTTGCCATGAGCTGCAGCTTTGGAATATACCTGTTTACCAACACCTGTTGTTCCTACGAATGTAACAGCCTTTACTCTCTCATCTGTAAGAAGGATATCAGCCTCTACACGGCTGCAGGTCACAAGGTTTACAACACCCTTCGGGAATCCGCCCTCTGTGTAGAAAAGCTCCATGATCCTCATAGCTGTAAGTGGTGTCTGAGAGCTTGCTTTCAGTACTACTGTATTTCCACATGCAATGGAAAGCGGAACCATCCAGCCCCATGGGATCATTGCCGGGAAGTTCATCGGAACAATACCAGCAGTTACTCCAAGTGGTTTGCGATATGTAGCTGTATCATATCCTGTAGTTACCTGCATTGCAGCATCACCCTGGATCATTGTCGGAAGTGCACATGCCTCTTCTGTAGGCTCAATTGCTTTCTGAACATCTCCTCTTGCCTCTTTGATGTTCTTTCCGAGCTCTTTTGCACAAAATACGGAAAGTTCTTCCTTATGAGCATAAAGAACATCTCTCCATCTGAACATATACTGCTGTCTCTTTGCAAGAGAAAGCGAGGACCATTCCGGGAATGCAGCCTGTGCGGAAGCGATCGCCTCTTCTACCTCATCCGGTGTACAGCAGGGAACCTGCGCGATCACCTCACCTGTACTGGAATCTGTAACATCCATGTATTTCTCTGCCTTTGACTCTTTCCACTCACCGTTTACACAGTAACCCATTTTTTTGATCTCAGCCATTTTAAGATACTCCTTTCGTGCTTACCTTTTTATTCTTAACTTCATAAAAATTTTAGTCATTCTCGTTTTGTTATGGTCACATATTATCATTTATTTTAAATTTTGTCAATATAGCATGGTTATATTTTGAGTATATTTTTCAAAATTATGTGTTAATTTATTCACATTTCATGGAATTTCGTGTTTCTTATATAAACTCTTGAAACACATGCATTTACAGCCATAAAATCGCATAGTGTCTTGTCGTTTTTTATTCCATCACAAGAGCAACAGTTACTCATTTTTGTTATTTTCATAACACACCAATCCACACACACTGCTTATTACTTCCAGCTACGCTGAGGCTTTTAAACCTGTGCAATCAGATTCACAGACAAGTGAGCAGATTACAGATCCCGCTGATTCCGGCGTATTTTCTCTATATTTTCCAGGAGCAAAGAAATACATCTGTGCTCACCCTGCGGACACGCTCATTTTCGCGATTGCTCGCTTCTTTTCACGGCTTATTATACTTTCACACTCCTGCGCCTGCTTATCTGTTCTACAGCATTTTCATAAATTACTGCTGCAGTCAAAAAAAACAGGATACGGTTATCGTATCCTGCCCTGGCTTTTCATTTTCTGTTTTTCATATATTTCTGCCTAACTAAATATGGTCTGCACCAGCACCATATAAAACACCGTTCCCCCTCCTATGCTGAGCAATGTACTCTTCTTCCATTTATGTAATGCCACAATAAACAGTATTGCGATCAGCTCCGGCAGTCCGTAATGAGTACTTTCCGGCACATCCTTCAGGCAAAATACCACCAGCAATCCGATCACTGCACAGGGCAGCACTTTTCCCAGATAGGTGATCACAGCCGGCGGTTCCTTTCCTTCCGGTGGATCTACCGTGCAATTCACAGTAAATGACTCATCACACATTCCAAAATAAGATAAAACTTTTTCCATCCGGTATTTTTACAATTTCCACAGCTGATGCTGCCCGTCCATGGTAACAAGATCTCCCTCATTGATATCTCTTTCATACAGAAGTCCGTCATCATGTCGCAGACTTGTTTCATTTCCATTCTCATCTTCCACCAGCACTACTGACATAAGTGCTTCACCCGGCTGCCGCTCTTCACAGCCGAAATCCATGTCTTCTTCTATCTTCAGAACCTTGTACTGCATGATCAGATTTCCTCCAGCAGCACATCGTTAACGGCCTCATAAGCGTCCTCAAGCGCATCCAGTGCCTCTGTCAGCGTGTCCATCTTCCGGCTGTCCGCATTTTCTTCCTCATAGGCTTCTATCACTTCAGCCATTACATCCTTCAGCTCTTCCAGTGAATTTGCAATGTCCTGCAACTTCTGATCTTTATCCTCTTTTGATGTGATATTTACGATCTTACTCATGATCCTTCCTCCTGTCGCTTTACTCTCATTCTTTATTCTGATCCTTTATCCTGCATATATCATGCTTTACATGTCATACTCCACATTTACCCATTGTACCATATCCTGCACGCAGATGCATCGGATATGTTTTCTATCTGCTTTATATAATACCACCAAAATCATAAAAAATTTGGTAAAATCTTACCAAATTACCCGTCTTAGTCTGTTTATACTGATTTTTCCACTCCGGTCTGGTATAATCGATCTAAAGGAGTTTTTCAATTTACAAACCACTCCTTTCCCATTACAAGGAGGCATATTGCCATGAAAGAAAAAACCGAAACCTTTAACCAGGGAAAAAGATATTTCTTTTATATTCTGATGTTCGCCATCCTTGGCTGGTTCATTTTTATGCAGATCTTTGGTGCGGATGAACGTTCTTCCGACACCTCAGCAGCCTCTGTGATCTATTCCGGTACCGTTACCTGGCAGAAACCGGATGGAACCACCCAGGAAATCTCCGTTCCGGGCACCTACAAGGTTCCCGTCGGTGACACGATGGTCCTCACCATCCAGCTTCCCGATGATCTTACAGATACCTGCTTTGCCATCCGTTCTTCCTTGCAGGATGTGGATTTTTATGTAGGGGACAACCTCAGGACCAGCTACTCCACGCATAAAACAAGGCTTGTGGGCAAAAACTCCGCCAGCCGTTATGTTTTCTGCCCGGTTTATGCTTCCGATGCCGGCAAAGAGCTCCGTATTGAACTGACCACCTACACCTCCAATTACACCGGAGTTGTCAATCCTGTTTACTGCGGAAACAAGGCAGATATCTGGATATATATTTTCAGCAGATACGGACTGGAAACCTACATTGCTTTTTTTATCCTGTTTGCCGGAATCGTCACGATCCTATTCAGTTTCGCTCTGGGATTGGTCTATCATACACGATTTGACACGGAATATCTTGGATGGTGCATGGTTATGGGCGCCGTCTGGATGCTGGGTGAATCCAAGCTCCGTCAGTTCCTGGTCCCCAACGCTTCCGCTCTCGGATCTCTGTGCTTTGTTATGATCCTTTTGTGTCCGCTCCCGATCCTGTTTTTTGCGGACAGTCTCCAGAAAGGGCTGCATCACAGATTTTATGTCTGTCTTGGAAGCATCGCAATGGTAAATTTTGCAGTCTGTACGATCCTCACTGCTGCCGGTATCGCAGATTATATCGAAACCATGCCTGTAAGCCACGGAATCCTGGCTATCACCGTTACCACAATATTTGTACACCTTTTCCAATATATACGCACCGAAAAAAACAGGGCCGACCGGCTTTTGCTCGTTGGTCTGCTGACAGCGATCCTGTGTATTGCCGTTGAAGCAACCTCTGCATACTTTGTCACATTGATGTCCGGACTGTTTGTGGGCGCCGGCATGTTGATCCTGCTTTTTGTCAATATTGTAAGAGCCATCAAAAATATCCAGGATATAGAACTGAAACGCCAGCAGAGCGAAATCCGCAAAAACCAGGAACAGAATGAAAAAATGTCTCTGCAGATGATACAGACCCTTTCCACCACCATTGAGGCAAAGGATGCGTACACCCGCGGCCATTCCTACCGGGTTGCACAATATGCAGCCCTGATCGCAGAGGAGCTGGGCTGGACGCCGGAGGAAATCCTGAATCTGAAACGTGCTACTCACCTTCACGATATCGGTAAGATCGGTATCCCGGATCCGTTCCTGAACAAACCTGCACAGCTGACTGATGATGAATACAACCTTATAAAAAAACACACCGTTATCGGTGCCGAGATCCTGAAGGACATAACCCTGATCCCTCATGCGGCAGAAATCGCAAGAAGTCACCATGAACGTTATGACGGAAAAGGCTATCCGGACGGACTGGCCGGAACAGAGATCCCCATCCATGCCCGCATCGTGGCTGTTGCAGATTGCTACGATGCCATGAACTCCCGTCGAATCTACCGTAATGCGCTTCCACCGGAAGTTGTTTACGAAGAATTCCGTAAAAACCGTGGTACACAGTTCGACCCGAAGATCACCGACATTTTTCTGAAACTGCTCAATGAAAAGCGACTGCCTCAGTGGGATCCTTCCCAGGAAGAACCGGACACCTATAACCTTCCGGATATGCAGCTTACCGTCAGCAAATTCATCTCGGACATAATGGCCACCATAAAAGTCAGGAAGACGCAAAAAGCTATGATTTCCTTACCGGTCTTCCCATGCGTAACCTGGGCGAACGTCTTACCGCGGAATTTATGCAGACACATGATGGATGTCTAGGTATTCCTTGATATGGACAACCTGAAAAAGATCAACGACATCTATGGCCACAAAGCCGGCGACCGTGCACTGAAATGTCTTGGAAAGCTGCTTCAGAAACGGGCAGATCA
>ENA-OQHF01000678-OQHF01000678.1-human-gut-metagenome-genome-assembly--contig:-NODE-678-length-20116-cov-3.672620_pt1 | contig 20116 bp, 17 predicted proteins | sample MGYA00242559_ERZ504709 | MGnify/ENA primary metagenome ERZ504709 (study PRJEB26092, sample SAMD00036203) | human gut metagenome | host: Homo sapiens | study: EMG produced TPA metagenomics assembly of... | reverse complement strand
CCGCGCGCCGCGTGGAGGGAAGGATAGCCCGAAAGGGCTGCACCTTTTTCCCGCGTAAGCGCGGGAGGGAGAGCGGCTGCGCGCCGCGACACCAAAGGGGATATTCTCTCACGTGAGAGAATATCCCCCTTGGACCCCCCAAGAGAACGCAAGGGGCCTTGCCCCTTGACCCCGCATTGCAAGCGAGCAGCTCGAAGAACTGCAATGCTTGCCGAATCAGGTGCCTGCCTTGTTTTATATCTAAACGATTTGACTTACTTCTATCTTCGCTGTCGCTTTGCCTGCGATTCGTTACCCTTACATAACTGCGTTCTACTTCGGATTCTATCAATCCTGGTATTGCCTGCCGAAGCGGCATAGCTTCGCTCGCCGCAGTACGCATTATCGAAACGGTATGCATTGTTGGCAGCAGGAGATTAGTCTGTACCTCTACGAGATGGGCAGAGCGGCACCCGCAAGGGGTGTGCCGCATCCGTAAGGCAGCAGAGCCGCCAACGGCTGCGCAACAGCAGGTAGTAGGAGCAGAGGCAAATCGTATAGTAGCTCTAAACGCGGCATCGCCGCGCGCAGGCATTTCCATTCCGGAGGCAAAAAGGTCATTCGAGATTGAGACTGCCAATCTAAAACCTTTCTCTTGGGGGATTGAAAGGGGGGCTATTCTGCTTTTGTGAAATGAGAATAGCCCCTTTGCATGCTCGTGCCGCGCTCGGTGAGCGCGACTATTTACATCGAGATCAGCCGAACGCGCTGGCGATCGAGCTGATCAAAATGATCGCCGCGAAGAACGGGCACAGGAAGCGGATCATGGCGTTGAAGACCTTTCTTCTGCGGAAGGGCGCGCCGTTCAGCGTGACCTCGTCCGCGATGCGGTCGACGCCGATGACGCGGGAGACGAGGATGCAGCTTGCGATGGCCGCGATGGGCATCATCACGGAGTTGGTCAGGAAATCGAAGAAGTCCAAAAACTGCATGCCGATCACGGTGACATTTGCCAGCGGGCCATAGCCCAGGCTGGAGAGGCTTCCGAGGAGAACCATAGAGACGCCCATGATGCTCGTGGCCTTCTTACGGCTCCAGTGCAGCTCATCCTGCAAGGTGGAGACGGCACTTTCCGTCAGCGCGATGGAGCTCGTCAGCGCGGCGAACAGGACCAGCAGGAAGAACGCGATGCCGATCACCGTGCCGAAGCCCATGGAATCGAAGACCTTCGGGATGGTGATGAACATCAGCGAGGGGCCGGCCTTCAGCGCGCTGGGATCGCCGCCGGAGAAGGCGAACACCGCGGGGATGATCATCAGGCCCGCCATGATGGCGATGGCCGTGTCGAAGACCTCGACATTGCGGGTGGAGCTTTCGATCGGGACGTCCTTTTTCATGTAGGAACCGAACGTGATGAGAATGCCCATGGCGATGGACAGGGAATAAAACATCTGCCCCAATGGCGGAGACGACCGTCATCCAGGAGAAGTTGTCAAGATTGGGCACAAGGAAGTACTTGACGCCCTCCAGCGCACCGGGGCGGGTCACGGAATACACGGCGATGATCAGCGACAGCACCACGAGAATGGGGCATCATGATCTTGGAGACGCGCTCGATGCCGTTTTCCACGCCCGCAAAGATGATCGCCAGCGTCATGGCCGTGAAGACGAGGAAGCAAAGCTCCGAGGACACGCCGTTGGAGATGAAGGATGAGAAATAGCCGTCCTCCGCGACGAGGTGCGCCTTGCCCATCAGGTATTCCGCCAGATATTTGATGACCCAGCCGCCGATGACGGAGTAGTAGGGGACGATCAGAATCGGAATGATGGCGTTGATCCAGCCGCCCACGCGCAGCGCAGGCTTATCGCTGAAGGTCTTGTAAGCGCCGACAGGGCTCTTGCCGGTCATGCGGCCGATCGAAGTCTCCGCAATGATCATCGTGTAGCCGAAGGTCATCGCCAGAATGATGTATACCAGCAGGAAAATAGCGCCGCCGTATTTGGCGGCCAGATAAGGAAAGCGCCAGATGTTTCCGAGGCCGACGGACGCGCCCGCAGCCGAAAGGACAAAGCCAATCTTGCCGGAAAAGGAACCTCTTTTATGATCCATGAAGAATCTCCTCTCTTTTTATGACAAACAACTTACCCAGTATATCATAGAATAAAGATGAAAACAATCTGAAATCCGAAGAAAAGAAAGCTATTTGTCGTTGGCCGTGCAGAAAAATAAAAAAGGAAGACTCGAAAGAGTCTTCCTTTTTCCATATTTAAGACCAGAGCAGCTGCATCGCGACGATTAGCGCCGCAGCGGCGAGGATATACACACCTGCGATCAGCAGTCCCGCCTTGAGCGCGCCGCGGATGGCGGCGTTGCGCTCCTCGCGCGTCAGCTCACCGGCAGCGCTTTCCCACGGGCGGTCGTTCGCACGGGGCGCGTCGGGCGCGGAAAAGTCGCTGCGCTTGCGGTGAAAGTGTGGGAGAAAGGTCGGATGGCGTTCGATGCCGCTCATGTCGGCGATCGTGCGGCCGTCGTCCTCCTCGTAGAAGTCGTCCTTCTTCATCACTTATCGTACAGGTGGCAGCACACGAAGTGGCCCGGCTCGATCTCGCGCTGGACGGGTGCTTCCTCCTTGCAGCAGGCCATGCAGTTGGCGCAGCGGGTGTGGAATTTGCAGCCCTTGGGCGGATTGGCAGGGGAGGGGATGGAGCCCTCGAGCACGATGCGGTTCATCTTCACCTTCGGGTCGGGGATGGGGATGGCGGAGAAGAGCGCCTTCGTGTAGGGGTGGAGCGGGTTGCGGAAGATATCTTCCTTCGCGCCGTACTCCACAAGGTTGCCGAGGTACATGACGCCGACGGTGTCGGAGATGTGCTCGACAACGGAGAGGTCGTGGCTGATGAAGAGGTACGTCAGCTTGTATTTATCCTGCAATTCGTTCAGCAGGTTGATGATCTGCGCCTGGATGGACACGTCGAGTGCGGAGACCGGCTCGTCGCAGACGATGAACTCGGGGTTGAGCGCGAGCGCACGCGCGATGCAGATACGCTGGCGCTGGCCGCCGGAGAACTCGTGCGGGTAGCGGTCCTTGTGGAACGGCTGTAAGCCGCAGTTGTCCATGACCTGGTCGATATAATCGTCAAATTCCGCCTTCGGGACGAGGTTGTGCTCGCGCACGGCCTCGCCGATGATCTCGCCGACCGGCATACGCGGGGAGAGCGAGGAGAACGGGTCCTGGAAGATGATCTGCATCTTCGTGCGCAGGGCGCGCAGCTCCTTGTGGGAGAGGTCATAGACCTCCTGTCCGTTGAAGAGCACCTGACCGCCGGACTTGGAGTCATACAGGCGCAGGATCGTGCGGCCCGTGGTCGTCTTGCCGCAGCCGGACTCACCGACAAGGCCCATCGTCGTGCCGCGCTTTAAATTGAACGTGACGCCGTCGACGGCCTTGACATAGCCGACCGTCTTCGACACCATACCGCCCTTGATCGGGAAGTATTTCTTGAGGTGATTGACCTGCAGAATGTACTGCGGGTCATATTCCACGGGGTGAAATTGTTGTCGATGATGAGTGAGGACTTCTGCGCCTCATCGGCGTGCTCCTGCTTCTTGACAAATTCATCGGCATTCTGCTTCTGCGTTTCCTTCAGTTCATCGAGGACCTGATCGTCGTTCTTACCGGCTTTCCAAAACGGCATCTTATTCACCCTCCTTTCCGTTTTCCTTGCCCTCGGCCAGCTCTTCCTCCACGACCTCCTCAAGGTCGGGACGCTTGCCGTCGTAGTAGCGGTAGCAGCTCACCCTGTGCGTCGGCGAGATGCTCACCTCGCACGGGTAATCGCCCTCGCAGCCGTTCACGCACATTTCGCAGCGGTCCTTGAAATAGCAGTAGTTCGGCATGTTGATGGGGTTCGGCACCTTGCCGGGGATGGAGTAGAGCTTTTCGACCTGACGGCCCACGACCGGCTTGGAGGCCATGAGGCCGATGGTGTAGGGGTGCGCGGGATGGGAGAAGATCTCCTCCGCCGTGCCCTGCTCGACGATGCGGCCGGCGTACATGACGACCACATAGTCCGCCATTTCGGCGATGACGCCGAGGTCGTGCGTGATGAACATGATCGAGGAATTGATCTGATCCTTCAGATTGCGCAGAAGGTCGAGGATCTGCGCCTGGATCGTCACGTCGAGCGCTGTGGTGGGCTCGTCGGCGATGATGAGCTTCGGGCTGCACGCAAGCGCCATGGCGATCATGACGCGCTGGCGCATACCGCCGGAGAGCTCGTGCGGGAACATCTTGTAAACGCCCTCGCTGTTGGCGATGCCGACCATTTCAAGGAGTTCAATGGTGCGCGCCTTGATCTGCGCTTCGTCATGGCCCTTTTCGTTGTGCAGGGCCAGCACCTCGTCGACCTGGTCGCCGATGCGGAACACGGGGTTCAGCGCGGTCATCGGCTCCTGAAAGATCATGGAGATATAGTTGCCGCGTAAGTGCTGCATGACGCTGTCAGGTGCCTTCGTGACGTCGTAGGCCTTGCTGCCGAGGTTCAGGCGAATTTCGCCCTCCACGACCTGACCCTGCGGGCGCTGCAAAAGCTGCATGAGCGACAAACTCGTGACTGATTTGCCGCAGCCGGACTCGCCGACGACGCCGACAGTCTTGCCGATGGGCACGGAGAACGTGACGCCGTCGACCGACTTGACAACGCCCGTGTCGGTGAAAAAGTAGGTGTGCAGGTTGTCGAATTCAACCGCGTTGTTGGGGTCGTGCATCTCGGTCAGATACTCGGATTCGGGAACGTTCTTGCGCTTGCGCTTCTTTTCGAGCGCATTTGTGATCTTGCGGTTTTCTTTGGAAATGCGGCGGGATTCCTTTGCGGAAAGATAGCCGTCATTATGCTTCTTAGCCATTCAAATTCCCTCCTTTCTCAGCGCTTCATCTTCGGGTCAAACGCGTCGCGCAGACCGTCGCCGACGAAGTTGAAGCCGAGGACCGTCAGCATCAGGCAGATGCCGGCGGGGATCCAGATGAACCAGTAGCTCGTGAGGACGTAAGAGTTGGAAACGTCGTTCATGATGTTGCCCCAGGAGGCGAACGGGAACTTGACGCCGAGGCCGAGGAAGCTGAGCGTTGCCTCGGTGATGATGGTGGAGCCGAGGCTCATCGTGCAGTTTACGATGAGCTGCGGGATGACGTTGGGGATCAGGTGGCGGAAGATGCGGCGCGAAACGCTGATGCCGCAGGCCTCCGTCGCGGTCATGAACTCCTGCTCGCGCAGAGAGAGGATCTGGCCGCGGACGAGACGGGCGATACCCGGCCAGCCGAGGAAGCCCAAGATCAACATTAAGTAGAGCATTCGGATCTGCGGGTCGACGCGCATGCCGTCCATCGCTGCGCCCAGAATGATGATGAGCGGGGTGGAGGGGATGCAGTAGAAGATATCGACGATACGCATGATGAGGTTATCGACCCAGCCGCCGAAGTAGCCGGAGATGCCGCCGAGCACCACGCCGAGCGCCGCGGAGATGATGACGACGATGAAGCCGATCATCAGCGACACGCGGCCGCCGTACATCAGGCGGGTGAGCATATCCATACCGTTTTTATCCGTACCGAGCCAGTGCGCGGAGTCGGGGAAGGAATAGGCGTCGAACACGCGGGTGGACGTGCCCTCCTTGATCGACCACTGGTACTTGGCGGGATTGTATTCAAGCTTGATCTCGCGCTCCTGACCGGCGTCGTTCACATAGGTGTACTTGGTCTCACCGTTTTCGACGGCCTGCTGCACGCGCTCTTTGAAGTCCTTGGTGATGACCGTGCCGCTGACCTTGGACTGGATGACAAAGCGGCTGATGTAGGCGATCTCCTCGCCATTCAGCATGACGCTGTCTTCATCAAGCGTATAGGTTTTGCCGTTGGCCGTAAACTCCGCTTCGCCGTTGGCGTGCGCCTTGAGGGCGTTGAAGCTGAAGTTGAAGCCGAACTTCTGGCTGGGGTCGTTCGAGCTGATGATGTCCTTATAGGCGATGGCAAGGAGTCTGCCGCCGCTCGAGACGGAGTAAAGCGAGTCGCCCTCCTCGGTCACGTCGTAGGTGACGCCCTTGTAGGAGAAGCTGTCGTCCTTGCCCATGTGCAGCGTGAGCTGCGCCTGGAGGATCGTGCCGAACTCCTGACCGTCGGCCACGAGATAGCGGTACTCGGTGTTCTCGCTCATGGCGGCGTATTCCTTGAGCTGGATATCGTCGCGGTAGAAGACCTCGTCCTGCCCGTAGGGGCTGATGAGGCCGCCGATGAAGGAGAAAATGAACATCACGGCGAGGATCGTCAGACCCACGACCGCGAGGCGGTTGCGGAAAAAGCGCTTGGCGACCAGCGTGCCCGGGGAAAGGACCTTGACGCGGCGGTCGTCGTTGAGGGAAAGCTGCTCGGGGGAGCCGCTCTCCTGCTGATCGTTGATCTTCTTTTCTTCAGACATGGATTAGCGCCTCCTTTCTTACGCGATGCGCACGCGGGGGTCGACCACCGCGTACAGGATGTCGGAGATCAGGTTGCCCAGCAGGGTCAGGATCGCCAGGAACGTCATGTAGAACATGGAGAAGGGGATATCGCCCGCGACCATCGCATTGTACGAGGTGAAGCCGATGCCGGGGATGGCGAACAGCGTCTCTGTGATCAGCGCGCCGGCAAAAAGGCCGGGCAGCGAGCCGCCGATGAACGTCACGAGCGGGATGAGCGTGTTGCGGAAGGCGTGGTGATAGATGACCTTATGCTCGGAAAGACCCTTGGCGCGGGCGGTGCGGATGTAGTCGGCGTTGAGCACCTCGAGCATGTTCGTGCGCACATAGCGCATCCACGGGCCGATGGAGATGAACACCAGCGTCACGATGGGCAGCACCAGATGCTTTGCCATATCGAGGATCTGACCAAACTGGCTGAGGGAGTTGAAGTCACGTCCCGTCAGGCCGACAAGGTCGAACCAGCCGAGCTTGATGCAGAAGATGAGCTTTAAGAGCGTCGCGAAGAAGAACGTCGGCAGCGACATACCCAGCAGTGCGACCGTCGTGACGGTGTAGTCAGTCACGCTGTACTGCTTGGTGGCAGCCACGATGCCGAGCGGCACCGCGATGAGAAGCTCGAACACGAGCGAGATAGCGCCCATGATGAACGAGACCCAGATGACCTCGTTGAACTTCTGGATGACGGGCACGGTATACTTCCAGCTGTCGCCGAAGTTGCCGGTGCACAGGTTCTTGAGCTGGACGAAAAAGCCGGGGATGAGGCCCAGGTCCAGACCGTATTGTGCGTTGAGCTGTGCCAGCCACTCCTCATAGGGCTTGGAGCCGGGAGCCTGCGAGAGCTGCCGCGCCATATTCTCCACGTAGGAGCTGGGCATGCAGCGCATAAGCACGTAGATGATGAATGTCACAAAAAAGAGGATCACCACCGACAGCAGCAGGCGTTTTACCAGATATTTGCGCATAGAATCCCTCCGTTTTTTTGATAACGGCCGCCCCGCGCCCGGGGTCTTGTCGCCGTTTCGGGTTTGATATGTCTCTCTCTGCATATCAGCCAAATGCTCCGATGCACCGGGGCATTTGGATCATAGGCAGATGTGCCTGAGGCAGGCTACCCCGCGGCAGAAGCCGCAGGGTAGCCATGCGCCTAAGTAACGTTTTTGTGCAGCGACGGAGCTTACTGCAGGTCGAGCAGCTCGATGTCGTTGTACCAGGTCCAGTAGGTCGTGATATCAGGCGTCACGGTGTCGAGGTTGACACGCTTGGCGGAGAAGATCACGCAGTTCTGGCGCTGATAGATGGGGATCTCGACCGCCCAGTCGGCTACGATGTCAAGGCACTGCTTATACAGGGTCTTGCGGTAGGTCTGGTCGGTGGACTGACGAGCCATCATGATGAGCTCATCGAGGTCGGCATCCTTGATCCAGTAGGACTTCTCGTTGGAGCCGCCCTGGCTGTGATAGATCTGGAACATATCCGGGTCGGGCGTGGCCTGCCATGCCATGGCGAACATGTCGGCAGTACCGGCGTTGATCGCGTTGGTCATCTCGGCGAAGTTGGACATATCGGAGACGATCAGGTTGAAGCCGATCTCCTTGAGAGCGTCGGACGCGAGGGTCAGAGCCATGAAGGAGGGGTGGTCGCCCTTGCCGCTGCCGCCGACCATGACTTCAGCGTCCATGCGGCCGCCGGCGGGAGCAGCGGTGATCTTGCCGTCAGCGACGGTGTAGCCGGCAGCCTCGAAGTAGCCGAGAGCGGCCTGCTTGGCGGCGGCGTACTTGTCGTCGGTGCTCATGCCTTCGGTGTAGATGTCGTTGCCGTTGACGTCAACGGAGAAGGCGACCTTGTAGCCCTCATCGGTAACGCGCGGAGCGGCCCAGGAGGTGTCGGAGATGGGGTAGTTGATGACGTTGGCGAACTCACCGTAGTAGGAGTCGACAGCGACATCGCGGTAAACGGCGATAACCGTGGCGATGGCCTTACGCAGATCCTTGGAGGCCTCATCACCGCCGTTGCCGTCGCCGACCTTCACGCGGTTGGCGTTGAAGCCGACATAGCCGTAGCCGAGGTTGGCGACGAGGTCGGTCTGGATGGTATCGCCGGAGATCTCGCCGTTAGAGTTGGCTTCCTTGATCTGCTCGGCAGCTTCCTTGGAGTAGGAGGGGTCAGTTACGTCGATCGTGCCGGAGACAACGCCGGGGATCTTATCTTCGTCCGTCATCTCGCGCCAGATGACAGTGTCGATCTTGGGCTCGCCCTTCCAGTAGGTCGGGTTCTTCTGCAGGGTGACAGCGCCGTTGGACCAGCTCTCGAAGGTGTACGGGCCGGAGCCGATGGGGGTGGAGGTCACGGACTTGACGTGGGACAGATCGCCCTTGACAAAGCCGAACATGTTGTTGTCGTAGTCATACTTGTCAGTCTCGCCATAGTAGTGCATGGGGCACACGGTGACGGGGAGCTGATAGATGGCGGTGGCATTGACCTCGGTGAGGGTGACGGTCATGGAGTAGTCACCGGTCTTGACGATACCGGCAACGTTGGGAGCGGACTCGCCGGTCTGGACGGCGACGGTATAGTCGGTGTAGGCGTCGCCCAGCTCAGCCTCGAGGAAGGAGGAGATGCTGGTGCCGGCGGTCTCGGCGTTGATGCCGTCATCGGAGATGTCGTAGCCGTACTTAGCAACGATGGCAGCCCAGAAGTCTTCGACGGTCGCGTCATCGGCGAGCTCGAAGCCCCAGTTGCCAGCCTGCGCGGCGACGGAGTCGTCAGCGGTGGCGGAACCGGAGTCGACCACGTAGTCAAGGATCTCCTGGGCGAACTTCACGCCGGCGGCGTTGAAGGCGGCCCAGTAAGCGTTGTACTGCTCTTCGGTGTAGAAGTCGTTGGCGGCGTAGGCGTCAGGACCGGCGGAGAGGATCAGGTTCTGCACAGTGTCCATACCGCTGCGATAGGCTTCCAGACCCTTGATGGGCAGGGAGTACAGCGTGGAAACGCCGTCATAAGCGGGGTCAAGCAGGACATAGTAAGAGAAGATGACATCGTCGATGGTCATTTCCTCACCGTCGGAGAACTTGACGCCCTCTTTCAGGGTGATGTTGTAGTCGACCGTGCCGTCGCTGTTTTCAACGATGTCGCAGTCGGCAATGCCCTTGTAAGTATAGTCGGTGCCGTTGTAGGGACGGACGTCGCCCTCGATGCCCTTGAGGACGACAGAGCCCTCGCGGTCGACGAGAAACAGACCGTCGAAGACCATACCCATGACCTGGTTTTCATAGTCATTGGTATAGAAGAAGGGGGAGAACTTACCGTCGAAGTTCTGCGTGCCGACAACAAGCGTCTTGCCGTCGGTCTGGCCGTCGTCCGTCTTCTTGTCGCCGCAGCCGGCCAGAAGACCAAGACACATGACCAGAGAAAGGATCAGTGCAAGTGTTCTTTTCATTGAATCTACTCCTTTATAAATTTTTGCTAAAACGGGTCGCCCCGTGCAGCACAAAGTAAGATGCCCGCGCGTATACACGCGCGGAAAGGGAAGTACGCCTTCTATGGACATTTGTGCGCCGAAAAACAGAGCATGGAATTTTTTTAATTATAGCATGAAAAGATGAAGATTGTACAGAGTAAAATCTTAGGAGTTATTTTTTTTAGGCAATTTGTCCCATTCTGCCTGCATAATTTCGGCGCGCAGAACAAGGACACTCAGTAGGGCTATCAGCTTCAGCAGGACATAGAGCAGCGCGAAAAACGTCTGTCCTGCGTGGTCATTGACGAAAAAGAAGATCAATTCGCACACGATGCCGAGAAGAGAAAAGACCGCCGTGACCGCCGTTCGCACGGGCAGAACGGCCACGCTTTTTTTGTAGTTGTACTCGCGCACCGTGCTCCAGTCCGTTCCGAGCTTTGCAAGCGCCCAGATGACGCTCGCCGCGCCCAGAAACTCGCCGAGGTAGGGGAGCAGAACGTAAAAACAGTTCTGCATCCCCGGCGCAGGAATGCACCCGCCCGCGGCGACCGCAACGGTCAGAATGGCTGCCATTCCCCACACGGCGCGCTTAGATCTGCGCTGCTTTGCATCATCGTTTTGGCAGGCGTAGAGTGCCCCATCGTAAACATATTCGCCCGCGACGTTCAGATGAAAGTCGTTCAGGTGCTCGCGGCGGTTGTGCTTTTTGTGCTGTTCGCCCATTATTCGATGCCCGTGAGGTCAAAGTCCGCGAGGGCCTTCTCCGCCTCGGCGCACACGCCGCGAAGACACGCTTCGTCAAACGGGCTCTCGAGGCCGGCGTTTTTGAGAAGATCGGTGAACGTCCGGCTGCCGCCCTGCACGGTGTAGGCCATGTAGTGCTGCCAGGCGTTCCCCACGTCCTTGCGGATCATCGCCCAGAATTCGAGCGCCACGGTCTGGGCAAGGCAGTAGTCAATATAGTAGAAGGGGCTCGAATAAATGTGGTGCTGGCGCTGCCAGCCCATGCCCTCAGAGTAGAACGGGATCTCGCCGTCGAGCTTCATCCACGGCATGTAGACGCCGAGCAGCTCCTTCCAAACGGCGTGGCGCTCGGCGGGCGTCATTTCGGGCTTTTCATACACGATGTGCTGGAAGTGGTCGACCATCGTGCCGTAGGGGATGAACGTCAGCGCGCCGGAGAGGTGGCTGTAGAGGAACTTCTTCGCGTCGGGGCCAAAAAAGCCGTCTGCCCACGGCTCGGCGAAGAATTCCATAGACATCGAGTGGACCTCGCAGGCCTCCATGCTCGGCCAGATGTAGTCGATGGGGATGCGCTTGCGGTTCGTCCAGGCCTCGAAGGCGTGACCGGCCTCGTGCGTCACGACCTCGACGTCGTGCTGCGTGCCGTTGAAGTTGGCGAAGATGAACGGCACCTGATAGTCCATGATGCTCGTGCAGTAGCCGCCCGCCTGCTTGCCCTCGGTCGAGAGCACGTCGAGCAGCTCGTCGCGCAGCATCGTTTCGAAGAACTCCTTTGTCTCGGGCGAAAGCTCGCTGTAGAACTTCATGCCCTGGGCGAGAATGTCATCCGGCGTGCCCGCGGGGCGGGGATTGCCGGAACGGAATTCGAGCGCGTTGTCGGCAAAGCTCATCGGATACTGCTTGCCCAGGCGCCTGGCCTGCTCGCGGTACACCTTGTCCGCCACGGGGACGAGATACTTGACGACCGCCTCGCGGAACTTTTCGACGTCGTCTTTCGTATAGCAGTTGCGGCCCATGCGGTAGTAGCCGAGCGTGGTATAGCCCTCGTAGCCGAGCTTTTTGCCCATCGCGTCGCGGAGTTTTACGAGCTTGTCGTAGAGCTCGTCGAATTTTGCCTGATTGTCCTTGTACCACTGGCCCTCGGCCTTCCACGCGGCAAGGCGCTTTTCATCGTCAGCGCAGGTCTTGAACGAGGAGAGCTGCGAGAGGGTGTAGACCTTGCCCTCGAACGGGATCTGCGCCGAGGCGAGCAGCTTTTCATACTCCTGCGTCAGGTCGTTTTCCTGCTGCAATTCAGGAATGATGGCGGGGGAGAAGGTCTTGAGCGCGATCTCGGCATTGACGAACATCAGATCGCCGTATTCCTTCTCAAAGTCCGCGCGGAACGGGCTTTCGAGCATCGCTGCCGTCCACGCCTGATTGTATTCCTCCAGCTCAGGGTTGAAGTTGTTCCAGAATTTTTCCTCGCCGTCGTAGAATTTGTCTCGCGTGTCGATCGAGTGGCGGATGCTCGCGAGCGTCGCGGCGGTGGAGATGTGGCTCATCAGCTCCTGCTGCGAAAGGAACACCTTGCGAGCTTCCTCGTAGCTCTTGGCGGCCTTGAGTTCCGCCGTCAGCGCGGAAAGGCGCTGCTTGCTCGCCGCGGGATCGGGGCGGGTGTAGGTCATTTCGGAAAATTTCATGTTGTTTCCTCCATCAAATTTTTATTGTTACATTTCTTATTCTTGCCGGTTATAGATCGCAGACACGTCCTTGCGTCCGCCGCCGATGACGACGACCGCTGCGGCCGCCGTGACGAGCATGAAGCCCGTCAGCACGCCGCGCACGGGGAGAAACGCCACCAGCGCGCCCGCGAGCAGATTGCCCGTGAAGCTGCCGACGGTGTTGAGCATGTTGAACGCGCCGTTGAAGCGGCCCTTTTTCTCGTCGGGCACGTAGCTCTGCGTGGCGGAGATGCGGATGGTGTAGCTCGTCACGCCGAGGATACCCGTTAAAAAGCACGAGACCATCATCACCGGCAGCGGGCAGTAGAGATAGAAGCCCTCACACAGCGAGATGACGACATAAACCATCAGGGCAATGGAATACTTATGCTGCACAGGCAGCTTGATTTTATAATGAATGCCGCCGCCGATGGCGCGGCCGAAGATCGCCATGCCCCAGACGAGCATATAGATGTATTCGCCGTTATCGAATGTCGACTTGAAGTACGGCAGCGTGATGACCTGCGACGCGCCCGAGGCCAGCATGCTGAATGTGAAATAGATGGCCACGCGCAGAAGCCCCTTTTCACTCATCAGATAGCGAAAGCCCTCTTTGATGTCGCGCAGGAGCTGGCGGCCCGAGGAATGCTGCCCTTCGAGCGCGAGCGCGGCACGCTGCTTTTCGATGTAGTGTTCCTCGGCGCGGATCTGCGTCTCCGCCGTCGCGGCGATGAAGAAGCACAGCGCGTTGATGCCGAGCAGCGACGCAATGCCGAAGAGATTATAAAAGTACGTTGCGATCGGGATGATGAGCGCCGAGAGCGTCTCCAGCACGCTCGCGATGGAGTAGGCCTTGGAGTAGTTCCCCTCAGAGATCAGCAGGGGATAGAAGCTGTCGTAGGCGACATAGTAGATGCTGTTGATCGAGCCGATGATAAAGCAGAAGACCGCGAGCATCGGAAAGCTGAACCAGCCGCGGCTCAGGATCAGCGCAGCGACAAGGTAGACCCCGGAGGAAAGGAAGTCCAGCGTGTAGATCGTCTTCTTGCGCGAAAAGCGGTCGAGGATCGCGCCCGAGAAGATCGGCATGACGATCTGCGGCAGCGTAAATGTCGCAATATAGATGGCATAGAGCAGGTTCGAGCCCGTGTAGTCCAGCACAAGCAGGCTCAGCGCGAAGCCGGACATCGAATTGCCCAGCATCGAGATCACGCTGCCCAATGTGATGATAGTGAAATCCCGCGTCCACAGCGGTGAGACCGGAACTGGCGCGGGAGAAGAGGATTCGTTCATAGAAATAGCCTCCTTCCGGCTTAAGAGCGCAAACAAAAGCCCGCTCGATGCGGGAGGGGGGACGGAAATCAACTGTATTATAAAGGATTTCGATAAAAGAATCAACTATAATTCCACCAAATATGGACAAATGTACAAATGCTGCCCCCGTTTTGTGCGGCACAGAGGGAGTGTCCGCTTGCCGAGAAGCATGACGTGTGCTATAATACCGCCAAACAAAAATAAACTGTGGAGGACATCACCATGCAACATGCACCGGCAAGAGAACTGCTGCATTTTATCAAAAATAGCCCCACCTGCTACCATGTGACCGAGAACATCCGCCAAAAGCTCCTCGCAAACGGCTATACCGAGCTTTCCGAACGCGAACGCTGGGAGGTAGCCCCCGGCGGGAAGTATTTCGTCCGCCGCAACGGCTCGAGCACCATCGCCTTCCGCGTGCCGGAGATGATCGACGGCGGCTTCGCCATGGCTGCGGCGCACTCCGACTCGCCAGCGTTCCGTTTAAAAGAGCATCCCGACCGCCGCAGCGCGCATTATGTCCAGCTCTCGACCGAAAAATACGGCGGCATGCTGATGTCCACGTGGTTCGACCGCCCACTCTCCGTCGCGGGCCGCGTCTTCGTGCGCGCAAACGGCGAGATCGTCGAAAAACTCGTGAGCGTCGACCGCGACCTGCTCGTCATTCCCAATGTCGCCATCCACATGAACCGCACGGCGAACGACGGCATGAAGTACCTCGCGAATATCGACACGCTGCCGCTGCTCGGCGGCAAAGACAGCGGCGGCATCCTGCCCATCGTCGCCAAAGCCGCGGACGTTGCAGAAAACGACATCCTCGGCAGCGACCTGTTCCTCTACTGCCGCGGCGAGGGGACGCTGCTTGGCGAGAACGAGGAGTACATCCTTTCTCCCAAGCTCGACGATCTCGAGTGCGCCTGCGGCTGCCTCGAGGGCTTCCTTGCGGCGAAGGAGAGCGGAAATATCGCCGTCTGCTGCATTTTCGACAATGAAGAGGTCGGCTCGTCCACCAAGCAGGGTGCGGGCTCGACGTTCCTGCGCGACACGCTGCGCCGCATCGCCCTGTGCCTCGGAAAGGACGAGCAGGAGCTCCAGATGATGCTCGCGCGCAGCTTCCTCGTCTCGGCGGACAACGCGCACGCCCAGCACCCCAACCACGGTGAATACGCCGACCCCGACAACTGCCCGTATATGAACGAGGGCGTCGTCATCAAGTTCAACGCCAATCAGCGCTACGCGACCGATGGCCGCTCCTGCGCTATTTTCCGCGCCGTGTGCGAAAACGCGGGCGTTCCCACGCAGGTCATGTCCAACCGCTCCGATCTTCCCGGCGGCTCGACGCTCGGCTCGATCTCCGATACGCTCGTGCCGGTCAGCACGGTGGACATCGGCCTGCCCCAGCTCGCGATGCACTCTTCGTGGGAGACCGCGGGCGTGCAGGACTATGAATTCCTGATCCGCGCGATGACGGAGTATTTCGGCAGCGCACTGTAAGAGACCTGCCGAAACGGTAGACAAAAGCACGGAAACATGCTAAAATAAAACGATTTTTGATCAAATACGCTTTCAACGACAGAAAGGAAATATATCATGGACGTTAAGGAAATTCTCAAGCACGTTGACCATACCCTCCTCAAGCAGACCGCCACCTGGGAGGACATCAAGCAGATCTGTGACGACGGCATCAAATACGGCTGCGCGAGCGTCTGCATCCCGCAGACCTATGTGAATCACGCCGCGCACTACGTCGCCGAGCAGCAGCACTATGGCTTCGGCCAGCTGCCCATCTGCACGGTCATCGGCTTCCCCAACGGCTACACGCCCAGCGGCATCAAGTGCATGGAGGCCGAGTCCGCCGTCGCCGACGGCGCGACCGAGATCGACATGGTCATCAACCTCGGCTGGGTCAAGGAGGGCCAGTACGACAAGATCCTTCAGGAGATCAACTCTGTGAAAATCTCCTGCCACGGCAACATCTTAAAGGTCATCATCGAGACCTGCCTGCTCACCGACGAAGAGAAGATCAAGCTCTGCGAGGTCGTCTCCAACTCCCACGCCGACTATATCAAGACCTCCACGGGCTTTGCCGGCGGCGGCGCGACCCGCGAGGATGTCGCCCTCATGGCAGCCCACATGACCAACGGCAAGAAGATCAAGGCCGCCGGCGGCATCGCGAGCCTGCAGGACGCCGAAGATTTCCTCAAGCTCGGCGCCGACCGCCTCGGCACGTCCCGCATTGTCAAGGCCGTCAAGGAGCTCGAGGCCAAGGGCGAACTTTAAGAAAGGGGAGGGCTCAATATGCCGACTCCGCACAACAGCGCGAAAAAGGGCGACTTCGCCAAGACCGTTCTGATGCCCGGCGACCCGCTGCGCGCAAAATTCATCGCCGAAACATTTTTAGATGAACCAAAGCTCGTCAACAACGTCCGCGGCGTGCAGGGCTACACAGGCACCTACAAGGGCGTTCCCGTCAGCGTGATGGCCAGCGGCATGGGGATGCCGTCCATCGGTATCTACTCCTACGAGCTGTTCACGCAGTACGATGTCGAGAGCATCATCCGAGTGGGTTCGGCGGGCGCGCTGCAAAAGGACTTGAAGCTCGGTGACGTGGTCGCGGGCATGGGTGCGTGCACCAACTCGAACTACGCCGCGCAGTACGGCCTTGGCGGCACATTTGCCCCCATCGCGGACTTTCAGCTGCTCTCCGCCGCCGTTGAATCGGCGAAGGAGCTCGGCGTCCGCATGGACGTCGGCAACCTCTACTCGTCCGACACGTTCTACGACGCGTCGAACCCGTCGCTCAAGTGGGCGGACATGGGCGTGCTCGCCATCGAGATGGAGGCCGCCGCCCTCTACTGCAACGCCGCCTATACGAAAAAGCGCGGACTTTCCCTCTGCTCGATCTCCGACAATATCCTCACCGGCGAGGAGCTTTCGCCCGAGGCGCGGCAGACGAGCTTCACCGCCATGATGAAAATCGCGCTCGAAACAGCCGTGAAGATGACGGCAGAATCCAAAAAGTAAGGAGATTATCATGCCATGCGCGTGATCGACATTGAAAACATTGTGACCAACATGAAGGACGACACCCGCTTCGTCCTGCGCTGCGAGGAGGTCTTTCACGACAAGATCAGCTCCGCCGCGGCGAGCATTTTAATGAACAAGGGACAAAAGCCCATCGTCTGCCTGACGGGCCCGAGCGGCTCGGGCAAGACGACGACGGCGATGCGCCTTCGCGAATACCTCGAAAACCTCGGCGTGAAGGTGTGCATGCTCAGCATGGACAATTTCTTCCTGCCACTTGATCAGCGTCCGCCCGAGGCGAGCGACTGGGAGTCGCCCTACTGTGTGAACCGCGATTTACTCATCGAGGATATCCACCGCCTGATGGACGGCGAGCTCGTGGAGCTGCCGGTCTACGACTTCAAGGCCGGCGGCGTCGGCGGCTACAAGCCCATGCAGGGCGACAAGGACGCCGTCATCATCGCCGAGGGCATCCACATGCTCAACCCGCTGATTTTCGACCAGCTCAGAAGCGAAGCTACGGGCGTTTACGTTGCCCCGCGTACGCGCATCATCACGCACAAGGACCGCATCGTTCGTCCCGAGCAGCTGCGCGTGGCGCGCCGCATGATCCGCGACTATCAGGGCCGCGGCCATTCGCTGCGTCAGACCGTCGAGCGCGCCGAGAGTGTCGACCGCGGCGAGCTCAACTACATCATGCCGAACAAGCCGAACGCGAGCATCCACATCGACACGTTCCACGACTACGAGCCGTGCATCCTCGCGCGGTATTTGAAGGAGATCCCCGAGTTTTACAGCCAGCTCGACGATCAGTTTATCGCCGAGCACGGGCTGAGCGACCTGATGGACGTTGTCAACTCCGTGCCGTCGCTGCGCACGGACTATGTCCCGCGCGACTCCATCGTGCGAGAGTTCGTCGGCGGCAGCTGCTTTGAGTATTAAATCGGCAAAATCCGACAACGAACTGTAATTTCTGATTTTGATAATACGAAACGTAATCGAAATTTGGCGCTTTTGCGCGAAAAGGGGAGGAAGAGCGAATGCATTCTGACGAGCGGCGAAAGGCCATTGCCGACGTGCTGCGCGCGGCGGACGCGCCGGTCAGCGCCTCCGCGCTGGCGGAAAAATTCTCCGTCTCGCGCCAGATCATCGTGGGCGATATCGCGCTGCTGCGCTCCTCGGGCGAGGAAATTCTCGCCACTCCGCGCGGCTATGTGACGCCGAAGGAGGCACACGGCATCCTCCGCCGTGTCGCCGTGAAGCACACGCCGCAGGAGATGGAAGCCGAGCTCAACGCCATCGTCGACAACGGCTGTACGGTCATCGACGTCATCGTCGACCACCCCATCTACGGCCAGCTCACCGGTCCGCTGCAAATTTCGAACCGCTACGAGGTCAGCCAGTTCATTGAGCGCTGCAAAAAGGCCGAGCCTTTATCGAGCCTGACCGATGGCATCCACCTGCACACGCTCTCCTGTCCCGACGAGGCGGCGTTCGAGCGCACGAAGAGTGCGCTGCGCGCACTGCGCGTCCTGCTGGAGGAAAACGGAAATTAAGGGTTGACAATCCTCACACAAGCGATTATAGTGTCATATGCATGTGTCAAGACACCTGCATATGACACTATTTTATTTTTAGGCTGTGAGGATATCATGGAAAAATTCAAAGCGTTCTGCAAACGCAAAAACATTGAAGTTTCGGCCAAGCGCTACGGCATCGATGCGCTCGGCGCAATGGCGCAGGGCCTCTTCTGCTCGCTGCTCATCGGCACGATCATCAAGACGCTCGGCGCGCAGCTGGGCGTTCCGTTTCTGACGGACATCGGCACCTATGCGATGTCCGTCTCCGGCCCTGCGATGGCCATTGCCATCGGCTACGCGCTCAAGGCTGACCCGATGGTGCTCTTCTCCCTTGCCGCGGTGGGCTGGGCAGCCAATGCCGAGGGCGGCGCAGGCGGCCCGCTCGCCGTGCTCATCATCGCGATCCTTGCCGCCGAGTGCGGCAAGGCCGTGAGCAAGGAGACGAAGATCGACATTTTGGTCACGCCCGCCGTGACCATCCTGGTCGGCGTCGCGCTCGCCAAGTGGATCGCGCCGCCCATCGGCACAGCCGCCTCCGCCTTCGGTTTCGTCATCGACAACGCGACCAGGCTCCAGCCGTTCTGGATGGGCATTGCCGTCTCCGTGCTCGTGGGCGTCGCGCTCACGCTGCCCATCTCCTCCGCCGCCATCTGCGCGGTGCTGAAGATGACCGGTCTTGCCGGCGGCGCGGCCGTCGCAGGCTGCTGCGCGCAGATGGTCGGCTTTGCCGTGATGAGCTTTAAGGAAAACCGCTGGGGCGGCCTTGTCTCTCAGGGCCTCGGCACATCGATGCTCCAGATGCCGAACATTGTCAGAAATCCCCGCGTCTGGATCGCGCCGACGCTCGCCTCCGCCATCACCGGCCCCATCGCCACGTGCGTGTTCCATCTTGAGATGAACGGTGCGCCGATCAACTCCGGTATGGGTACCTGCGGCCTGTGCGGCCTCATCGGCGTGTGGACGGGCTGGGTCTCCCCGAGCGAGGAGGCTGTCGCCAAGGGTGCGGCGGCCATGAGCCCAACGGGCTTTGACTGGCTGGGCCTCATCCTCGTCGCCATCGTGCTGCCCGCCATCCTCGCCCCGCTCATCAATATGGTCTGCCGCCGCCTCGGCTGGGTCAAGGACGGCGACCTGAAGCTCGACTGAGAAAATAACGTGTAAAAAGTGTGGACTTTTTGTAAAGAATCCCATCAATTATCACAAAAAAAGTAAAATTGGGGAGAATCGGACTTGATTCTCCCCTTTGCTTTTGCTATACTGTCAGACGAGGTGCGTCCGCACTTCAAAATAAACCGGAGAGCGGCCCGCCGCCGACCGGAAAATAAGGAAGGATAGAAGAATGAAGAAGTTTTTTGCGCTGCTTCTCGCTCTCGTCATGGTTCTGTCCCTCGTTGCCTGCGGTGATAAGAAGACCGACGACAACCAGGATGCCAACAACACTGACGATCAGCAGGGCGAGACCACCACTTACACCAATCCCGACGATATCGACGACAACATGACGTCCGAGGACGGCAAGTATGAAGTCGCTTTCGTCACCGACGTCGGCCAGCTGAAGGATAAGTCCTTCAACCAGGGCACCTTCGACGGCGTGAAGCTCTATGCCGCCAACAACGGCCTGAGCTACAAGTACTATCAGCCCGCCAACGGCGATCAGGCTACCGATGATGACCGTTCACGACGCCATGAAGGCTGCCGTGGACGGCGGCGCCAAGGTCATTGTCTGCGCCGGCTTCATGCAGGGCCACGGCCCTCGAGCAAGGCCGCTAAGGAATCACCGACACCAAGTTCGTCTTCATCG
>ENA-OQHF01000676-OQHF01000676.1-human-gut-metagenome-genome-assembly--contig:-NODE-676-length-20127-cov-3.206850_pt1 | contig 20127 bp, 20 predicted proteins | sample MGYA00242559_ERZ504709 | MGnify/ENA primary metagenome ERZ504709 (study PRJEB26092, sample SAMD00036203) | human gut metagenome | host: Homo sapiens | study: EMG produced TPA metagenomics assembly of... | reverse complement strand
CACATCGAAGGAGTGGTAGCCCAGCACTTCCTGCTTGTCGAGCAGTGTGTTCTGAACCTGCTTGACGGCCGATTCGGGCACGGTGAAGGAGATGTCCGCAGTGCCGACGGATGCGCCGGCCTGCACGATCATGTCCACGTTCACGCCGGCGGTGGCCAGCTCGGTGAACACCTTGGCGGCCATACCCGGCTCGTTCGGCACGCCACGCACGGTGGCCAGCGCCTCGGAACGATCGTGGGCAATGCCGGAAATCACCGGTGCCTCGGGGCCCAGGTCAGGGAACAGGTCGCCCATGGATTTCGCTTCTTCTTCAGTCATGTCTTGCCTTGTCTTGCTTGAAATTACTTACGATTATCGTTCGCTGTAGCCGCGCTCAGTCGAGGTTCGGCAGCGTACGCGGGTCAATGCCGTCGGGCACCACCAATGTGCCGGGGCGACGGGAGAACGAGGAACGCACGTGCAGCGGCATGTTGAAACGCTGAGCGTATTCCACACAGCGCAGTGCCAGCACCTTGGAGCCGCAGGACGCCATCTCCAGAATGGACTCGTAATCGATGGACGGAATGCGGCGGGCGGAAGGCACGATACGCGGGTCGGCGGTGAAGATACCGTCCACGTCAGTGTAGATCTCGCAGATATCGGCACCGAGCGCCACGGCAAGCGCCACTGCGGAGGTATCCGAACCACCGCGGCCGAGCGTGGTGGCGTCACCCTTGGCGTTGATGCCCTGGAAGCCGGCAACGATGGCGATGTCTCCCAATGAGAGCGCGTTCTTCACGCGGTCCGGTCTCACGGCCTTGATGTGGGCCGCGCCGTAACGGGCGTCGGTGAAGAAGCCGGCCTGCTGACCGGTGAAGGAGTGGGCACGGCTGCCTTCGGCGTGAATGGCCATGGCCAGCAGGCTCATGGAAATTCGCTCGCCTGCGGTCATCAGCATGTCCATCTCGCGCTCGGGCGGGTTGGAGTCGATGCTCAGCGCCTGATCGATAAGGTCATCGGTGGTGTCGCCCATGGCGGAGACCACCACGGCCACCTTGTTGCCCTTCTTTTCCGTCTCAACAACGCGCTTGGCCACACGTTTGATCGATTCGGTATCGGCGACCGACGAACCGCCGTACTTCTGCACGATGAGAGCCACTGCTGTCCTTTGTTCTTCTCTTAGGGGGAGTTTGCTCAATATTCTACGCAAACGCAACGATTATAAAGGTTGCCGCGTTCACCCCGCGACCCCGCGCCGACATGTGGACACGGGCATGGCCTACGTTGTTCAGCAAATATTCAAGTTTTCACCGGTGGTTCTTTGAGGCAGCCGCATCCATCCTTTGAGATTCGAGCGGTTAACTATCAATTACCGGCAAACGAAAGCAAACCGGCGAGGTTTCCGCAGACCCCATAACTGAATACCTTCTTCTTCCTCTCTCCTTTTCAAGGCCCGGTCCCGCAGCCCGGGCCTTTTCCTTTTGTGTTGGGAACGATGGGTCAAACGCACGATACGAGCTCACGGAGCAAGCGTGGCCAACGGCACTACCAATACCCCATCATCCCGGCGATAAGCGGCAGCCGTAGCGGTCAGCACCATCAAGAATGACGGACGGCCTTCGTGATCTTGATCAATTCTGTCAGCCAACTTTTTCAAATGGGCCGCCGCAATATCAACCTGCTTTTCTCCGAGCTTGACCTCAATGAGAGCCCATCGTCCATCATGCAGGCCAATGACCGCATCAGATTCCAATCCCGTCTTATCCCGATAATGGAACACATCTCCGCCAAGCGCATCAGCATACACACGCAGATCGCGAATACACATGGACTCAAACAGCAAGCCAAAGGTCTCGAAATCATTAAGGAGTTTCTCCGGGGTCGCGTGCAGTACCGCACAAGCTATCGACGGGTCGCTGAAGTGTCTGGTTGGGCTCGTTCTCACTGCAGTCTTAGAACGTAAACGAGGGTTCCAAGCTGGAAGATCTTCAGTTACGCAAGCTCGCGACAATGCATCTAAATAATCGGAGAGTGTACCTTCCGAAGGCGGTTCACCCTGCATATCCGCCGCGATAGTGGATTGCGACGCCTGAGAAGAAATATTGCGCGCATACGAGCGCATAATCAGACGCATCCAAGTTTTATTGCGCTTTATACCATCCATACGATTGATGTCAGAATCAAGTAGTTCTTCGACATAATCCGCGGCCATGCGCAAGGCAACATTTACTCGAGATTCGACTACTGCTTCAGGCCAGCCACCGCGGCATAGCGCAAACGCGGTGTTTTCAATATCGAAATCGGAGAAACCCGAAACATCATGGTTGCCATCGAACAACTCTCCCAACGAAACAACGCCCGTCGATTCCTGCGATTCAAATAAGGACATGGTACGCATGGTTAATCGGGCAATTCTTCCCACTCCGGAATGAGCTGGTTCCTGTTGAGGAGTCGCCGATCCAGTTAGGATGAATCGGCCACGACCGCGCCCTCGATCGATGGCGAAACGCACCGCGTCCCACAATTGCGGGGCCATCTGCCATTCATCAATGAGTCTCGGCTCCTCACCTCGCAGGATGAGAGAAGGCTTTGTATCAGCCAAGGCCAACAGCGTAGCACTGCGATCCGGGTCCTGCATGAAGACCTGACTCGCCGACTGCCTTTCTGCCGTTGCAGTCTTGCCACACCATTTTGGACCTTTAATCTGAACGGCACCAGAAGACTGCAATGCCTGAGTCAGCAACCCATCAGCCACTCGAGGAAGGTACTCGCCACGTTGAATCTCCGAGCTCTCCACTGCCATATGTGCCCTCCCGCAAACCGTCGAAACATCAACCTATAAATCACTCTATTGCGGAAGTTGGACCATTCTAATTGTGGAAGTTGGACTATTTTCGTTGTGGAAGTTGGACCATTCCTATTAGGGAAGTTGGACACCAGATTACGAACTAGACTTTTCCTTTTTGCAGCAACAGTGCCACCAACACGATGGGCGTCATCACCGCCTATCGCCAGACCCTTTTCCTTGACCTAAAAAGAGAGATGCCCAGACAGTGCCATCTTTTCTCTGATCACACTAGCCAATTCGGAACGCAGCGGCGAATCCGTGATCCGCGCATCCTCTGCAACCGCGCCTTTGACGTTCGGCAATCCGGCGAATGAGCTTTTGCTCAGGCGTTCTTCGTGATTCATTTCTTTGGTCGGAAAACAGAATACGCGGGAACGCCCCTCACGCCTACGAAACCAACGGCTCGACGACGAACCGACATCCACGAAAACAGCAATAGCGCCTCTTTTTATCGAGGTAACATATTCCCTCTTTATGCATTCATACCCCCCTATTTGAAAGCTCTGCCAAATATTGCCGACGCCGCGACTTATCATGTTGCCATACTTTGCAATCCTTTGCAGCCCCTTGCATCTCAACGGCTTGTCCGAAGTAAGCCGCATCACTGACAGCCGTAGCAACGTTGTTCGTATCGCATTTTCAGACTTCTTATGCCCCCTACATTGCTCCCCATATGGCCCCGTCGGCATGTTGCATGAAAGGCTTGGTGCGGAGTAACGTTTCGCAGTGTGGCGCGTGCGGTGTTGCCATTTGCGACAGCACCTATGCCATGCACGACTAAGACGGACCCGGCCGTCTTGTATAAGCAAATCATGAGCAGATCAAGCGAAGGAACAGGCGACTATGGCATTGCTGCATCGACGTTCGACGAGTAAGCGTGCCTCACAGAAAATGTGGGAAAACAACGCGGCCATGCCGGATGACGCATCTGCAAATGACAACGTTTCCTCAGCGCGGCCCGAGCCCGCAGCATTCGTTCCAACACCATTTGACGAAGTCATCGATATCAGCGATCTCGTGGCCGAGCGCCGACGCCTGCAACGCAACCTGTGGGCGATGCGCATCATCACCATTGTGCTGCTGATCGCCGCAATCGCCGTGGCCTGCTTCCCGCTAGCGTTGCAATTCGAGTCCGACCGCAACTTGGCCGCCACCACAGCCACCACGGCCAAAGAAGTAGCTGGCTGGCCTTACCCGCAGGCGGAAGACAAGCTCACGGCGGCCCGCGCATACAACAAGAAGCTCGCTGAATCCGGCCAGCCTATCTTGGGTGAAGCCGTCGATCCGTTCGCCGCCGCTCAAGGAGGATCCCAAGCCAGCGGCGAGGATTCCGCCTCAAAGAAAGACAAGGAATACCAGTCACTGCTTAATACCGGCAACGGCGTGATGGGCACAATCAAGGTGCCCAAGCAGTCCATCAATCTGCCGTTTTATCACGGCACTTCCGAGGAAGCACTGGCTTCTGGTGCCGGCCACTTGTACGGCACGTCGCTGCCGGTGGGAGGTAAATCCACCCATTCGGTCATTACCGGGCACCGCGGGTTGGTTGAAGCGCTGATGTTCACCCGTTTGGACGAGGTGAAAGAGGGCGACTTCTTCTACATCGAAGTCATGGGCGAAACTTTGGGCTACAAAGTGGACCGCATTTCGGTGATTTTGCCGGATGACACGTCGAAGCTCAAGATCGTGCCGGGTGAGGATCGCGTCACTTTGATGACCTGTACGCCATACGGCGTGAACACGCACCGACTGCTTATCTCCGGGCACCGCGTGGCGATTCCGATGCCGGCCCCCGAGCCGAATGACGTGCTTGACGCGCGCAATATCGCCCTTGGTGTTGGTCTAGGCATACTGGCGGCAGGACTGTTCATTATCTGGTTGGCACGACGCCACAAGGCCGCGCGCATCATCCGCCACGGCGCATTCTGGCCGTGGATGCGCCGCAAGGGCGAAAGCGCCAATGATACGCTGGCTTAGGCCTCGCGCCGACCGGCCAGTGCCCTGCCCAGCGTGATTTCGTCGGCATACTCCAAGTCGGAGCCCACCGGCAGGCCGCTGGCAAGTGCGGGTGACCTTGACACCTACGGGTCGCAATAGCTGGGTCAAGTAGCTGGTGGTGGCCTCGCCTTCAATATTCGGGTCGAGCGCCATAATCACTTCCTTGACCTCATCGCCTTCTAAGCGTTTGAGCAGACCGGGAATACGCAGGTCGGCAGGGCCAACGTTGGCCATTGGGTTGATTGCGCCGCCGAGCACATGGTATAGGCCGTGGTATTCGCGCGTGCGCTCGATGCTCATCACATCCTTGGGCTCTTCGACCACGCAGATCACCGAACGGTCGCGTCTCGGGTCGGCGCATACCGGGCAGGGGCTGGATTCGCACACGTTGCCGCAAATATCACAGAAGCGGATCTTGGCCTTGACCTCTTCGATGGCCTCGGCCAAAATCGCGCGCTTCATCTTCGGGCGCGGACAGCATGTAGAAGGCGATACGCTGCGCGCCCTTCGGCCCGATGCCGGGCAGCCGCCCGAAAGCGTCGATCAGTCGTTGTATTGCGCCGTCATAAGCAAGTGCCATGGGTATTCCTCGTTATTCGTCCTCATTATTCATCCGAGTGCTTCTTGGCAGGCTGGATGTTCTTGGGGTTCTTCGGATCATCTGCCGCGAATTGCTCGACTTTTTTGACCTCGAATAGCTTTTTCAGATCGTCGAGATTCATGGCCGTCGCCTCGCCGAGCGACTGGTCGCTCATCGAGTATTCGTCATCCTCGGCCGCGACTTGCGGTTGTGGTTTCGGCTGGGGCTGGGGCTGGCTATTCCACGGGTCGGCATTCGGGGTCGGCTGTGCGGGTTGCGGTTGATTCCACGGGTCATCGCCGGCAGCCGGCTGCGGAACCGATTGGGGCTGGTTCCACGGGTCATCGCCCGACATATTGCCCGACACTGTCTGAGGAACCGAAGAAGCCGGAGTCTGGGACTGAGGCTGATTCCACGGGTCGTCTCCTGGCTGCGGAGCCGCCTGAGCATGGTTCCCCTGCGGTTGATTCCACGGATCATCGTGAGGAGACTGCTGATATGGCTGGTTCCACGGGTCGGCTTCGGCCGGTTGCGACGCCGGTGAGACCGCGGCCTGAGACTGCGTCTGATTCCATGGATCGTCGCTCGCGCCGGCAACTGCCGTAACGGAAGATGCGGTGGCTGGCTGCCCAGTGGACTGTCCAGTGGGTCCAGCGGACGCAACGGACGCAGTGGGTGCAACAGGAGCAGCCGGAGCGGCCCACGGATCAACACCGTCACTGATGTCCGGAACCGCAACATGCTTCTTGTGATGCTCTTCGGGCGCAGGCGTAGCAGCGGGCTCGTTAGGCGCGAACCCGTCTGCAGATTGCGGCGAAGCGTTGCTTACGGCCGGCTTGGCCCAAGGGTCATCGTCACTCCAGTTCTTCGCTGCCGTGGATGCACTGGATTGTCCGGCTCGATGGCTGTCGTCTGCGTCCTCGGCTTGGCCTGTTGCAGTCGGCTTCGGAGCTTTCGTCTCGCTCCCCATATGAATGCCCAGGCTCGCGCCCAAACTCGACGCGGCCAATCCAGCCTTGGCCATGGCAATCTGCTGCTTGACCTTGGCCAATTGCTCCGGGCTCATACGTTTGACGGATTCGACTCGCTCGCCATTCGCCGCGACCGCAGAAGGTGCAATAACCGCATTGGCGCCGAACTCGTTGCGCACGGCATCCATCACCACGGCCGCCGCCTTCTTACCGCTGTTATCCACGGCCAAGGCGAAAGCGTGCTGGCTCAGCGACTTGTCGAACGTCATCGACAAGCAAGGCAGACCCTTACGGTTGGGGCCGAATTTTACGGTCGGCACCTTGTCTCGTGACACATATTCACGAATGGTTTCCGGCAAAGCGGCGACGGCTGCATCCCACTTCTCGTCGATGGACCGATTATCCGATGCCGCAGGCGAGGTCACCGGTTGAGCCGGGACGGCCGGCGACGCGGCGGGCGCGCCCCACCCGGCATTGGCGGCAGGAGCGGCACCGGCAGCAGCAGTTGCTACAGCAGGTTGCACAGACAGAGAGCCCGCGGGTCGGTCGCTGACCGGGCCGTTGACAGGGCCATTGCCTCCAACAGATTCATGGGAAGCGGTGCTCTGAGGCGCGGCTGCTTGCTGGTTGCGTGCAGCACCGGAGAATCCGCCATGTGAGGCTCCGGCAAACCCGCCTCGCGATGCGCCGGCAAAACCACTGGCACCCATACCGGAAGCGGCTGGCGTAGTCGAAGTCGAAGAAGCAGCCGCAGGCGGCATACCAGAAGAAGCTGGCGCGGGAGCGGCTGTTGCAAAGCCTGATTCACTGCCGGCCAACAATCGCGCGGCCAGCAGTTCCAAGCGCATACGCGGAGAAATGGCTCCGGTCATGGCACCCAACGTAGTGTTGATGATGTCTGCCATTGCGGTCAGTGCGCCCAGTCCCAGCGCCTTGGCTTGGCGGTGCAGATCGTCCATATCCTCGGCCTCAGCCGTGTCGGACAGCACGGATTCCGCACGGTCCCCGGCCAACGTAAGCACCAGCAGATCACGCACACGAGCCAGTAGGTCTTCGACGAATCGTCTCGGATCGAATCCGCCGACCACGACTTTCTGGATAACGCCGTACAGGGCTTCGCCGTTGTGATCGATTACCGCATCCACGGCCTCACCGATCAGTGCCTCCGGCGTGAAGCCGAGCAGGGCTACAGCGGCATCATGGGTGATAACGCCTTCGACCGAACCAACCATCAGCTGGTCAAGCACGGACAGGGTATCTCGCATGGAGCCGCCACCGGCGCGCATCGCCAGTTTCAGCACACCGGGCTCGGGCTTGATGCCTTCCTTGTCGCAGATCGTCTCCAGGTAGGGACCCATGACTTCCTGCGGCACCAGACGGAACGGATAGTGGTGGGTGCGCGAACGGATGGTGCCGATCACCTTGTCTGGTTCGGTGGTGGCGAAGATGAACATCACATGTTCAGGCGGCTCTTCAACGATTTTAAGCAGCGCATTGAAGCCCTGCTGCGTGACCATGTGGGCCTCATCGAGAATGAAAATCTTATAGCGGTCGCGCGCAGGGGCGAACCCAGCGCGTTCTCGCAATTCTCGAGCATCATCCACACCGTTGTGCGAGGCCGCATCGATTTCGACCACGTCGATGGAACCCGGACCGCCGGTGGCCAGGTCCTTGCAGCTTTCGCATTCGCCGCAGGGGTGGGAAGTCGGCCCTTTGGCACAGTTGACGCAACGGGCCAGGATACGCGCGGAGCTGGTTTTGCCGCAGCCTCGCGGCCCTGAGAACAGATAGGCATGTGTGAGCTTGCCCTCGTCCAAGGCGCGCATCAGCGGGACCGTGACTTGGTCCTGGCCGATGACCCCTTCGAAGGTGTCCGGACGATAGCGACGATACAGTGCAAGTGCCATAGCTACTAACCTACCTTTGCCCTCAGAATTAACCGATAAAAAGTCAAGATAAACCGGGCTCATAGTTGCCGAATCGGAAAACTCTTTATATTCCAACGACATTCACCTGACAACGGTTACCGCATTTTTATTGTTATTAACCGCTTTCTTTGTATTAACATAGTGTCAATAACGGTTGTGGTCAGGAGGCACCCATGAGCGATATCCTCGACGAGAAACGCCCCACCCGCGGCGATGCCCGGCGCGACGCCATCGTGCAAGCCGCGCGCAAGGTGTGTCTGGAAAAAGGCTTCTCCAAAATCACCGTTTCCGACATCGCAAGCGAAGTCGGTATGACGCGTTCGCTGTTCTACCACTACTTCGAAGACAAGGAAGCCGTAGCTGACGCAGTACTCGATAACGTCATCGACGAAATCCTCACCACGTTGAAGCAGTGGAACCAAGCGCGCGAAACAGGCAACGTGAACAAGGCATTAGACGACATCGTGCATGTGCTCCGCTCCCTGATCGCCGACGAGAGCCCCTTCTCAAACCGTATGATCCAAGACGGCAACGCCGAACTGTATATCAAGTTCATTGACCGCGCGGCGGACCGTATTGCCGACTACATTGCCCAGACCACCGTACGTGATTTCGAGCAGATGCATGGCCTGCCAATCACCAACGTCCATGAGACGTTCTTCACACTGATTGTGGGGCTTATCTCACTGATTCGCTCGCATCCGAACATCAGCGACCGAACCATCAAAGAGGTCATGGCGCAGACGCTGCATATCGAAAGCTATGTCGTCTGAGGTCTGACGGCCATTGGCTCTGGTACCCGCTCTCCCCGCACTCCCCCTCAGTCCGCTTCGCGGCCAGCTCGTCCGCAATTGCGGACAGCCTACGGCTGACTTTCTTCTGGTTCGACTATCGTCGAACCCTCGCCTACAAACAGCCCACTGGGCTGTTTGCTTTACGGCTCAGCCTAATGAGGGGAGCCAATATAATCGGGTCACGCGAACTGGCCGGTCACGGGATCGCGACCATCTCGGGCAATGGCGTTGAGCACTTCCTGTCGGGAATCCACCTCACGGGCGGCTACGGCCGGCGGCACTAGCACGCGCAACGCGCAGTCCTCGGCCACTACCCTAAATGGCAAATGCCCGATATATTCGCCGTCCGCCATCAGCACCGGCGGCTCGTCTCCTTCCGTTGCCCGCGTGACTTCGATTTCACGGATACGTTTCCAGCCGAACACCTTTGAAGCAAGTAGCTTGCCGTTATAGGCATTCGAAATGGCCACCGCGCATTCGCCGAAGTTCGGCACGTGGTCCATCCACACCAGGTCCAACAATCCATCGGAGAAGCAGGAGTACGGCGAGACCTCAATGCCGCCACCGATATGCCTCGAATTCGCAATCGTCAGCAATGGTGTGATGATGTCTCGTTCATCCGTGGTCCCGTCCGCCAATGTGGCTTTGATGTGGTAACCATAACGCTTCATATGCGTCAGCTCCACCAGCACCGCCGCAAAGTAGCGCATGATGCCGGTCGGCAGATGCGAATGATTCGCACGGTCGTTGATGCTCGCGTCAAGACCACAGGACAGCATGCCCGCATAGTACCGGTCAATCGGATGCTCGGCGGACTTGCTCTCCTGGTACTCGTACTCCTCGCCAGTGGAGGGATCCACGGCATAGCCGCCGTCCAAAGAGGTCACGCGTCCCATGTCCACATCGATGTGTGATCCGCGCACGATAGCACCGACGATACCTTCCACTGCGGTTTCGATACGGTTGACCGGCAGCTTCAGTCCTCGTGCGAAATCGTTGCCCGACCCCGTGGCCACGATGCCCAACGGCTTGCCACTGCAGCCCACGGCGTTCGCTCCAAGTGCGATCATGCCGTCGCCACCGACCACTACGAGATAGTCGTACTCGTGCGCGCGTTCACGCGCCTGGTTCAGGGAATCGTCGAAACTCGTGCCGGTGATGTCGATGACGTCGAAGTTATGGGCACGGCCGGCTTCCTCCAGCAGACCCAATACCTGCGCGTCCACCTTAGCGCCACGGCCTTTATCGGAAGTGGGGTTGCCCACCATGGCCACCACGCGACGGCGCTCGTTGCGTTCACTCTCGCTCATGCTCTCACCTTAGCCAAAGGCCCAGAAGCCCGCCAGAGTATCGGTGCTTTACGGTCCATTATTGTGATAATTGTCTCCTTCCGTACAACTCACCGGTCCGGCCCGAGCCATCCGCTCCACGGATGATGCCACCAGGACCATGGTTTCCACCTTGATGGTTACCAACACGTCTTCATCCCGCACGGAGCAGGAGCCCAAAACTACACCATTCGCTTCAGCCATGTTGGCGGCGAGCGCACATGGATCACCGATATCCGCATGCCACAGCGCATACGCGGCGTCAAAGGCGATAAGGTCGGCGAGGGAACGCGCTCGGTTCTGGCAGATCATGAGGTTGCCCACACTTGCCGCCACCGCGAGCGCAATGCCCACCACCATAACCAGCATGGCTCCAGCCATCGTGCCCGATCCCTCCTCATAACGCATTCCCTGCACCGCAGTTCCTTTCTGTTGCGGCCGCCCAGCCAGCCGACCGTTATTGGCTTATCGCCGTAGCGTTGCCGGTAACCCGCGTTGGAGTTACATCCAGCGGACCGGGCAATACCGAACATTCGACCGTCACACTCGTCGATTGGCCGTCGTGGGCAATGCTGACGTGGGGCTCTCCCCCGGCAACGTCCGCAGCTATGCTGCGCGCGGATGATTCGTCACCGGTAACCACAAACTCGCGTGCAGCCGCTGCCGCGGCACTTTGACAGTCCATGGAAACGATGACCACACGTCCTATTGCCAATATCAGCCCGGCGATGGCGATAATGCTGGGCAATACGATTGCGAATTCGGCGGTGGCCGATCCCGTGCATAGGTCTGGCGGCAGTCTGGCGAGCCGCCACCGGCATGTCATGGTCTTCATGGCTGTCACCCGACTTTCAGAGCCTGTTTGATGATGTTGGTCAGCAACGTCTTGATGGCATCCGACTTCAGGATGGCGACCAGCACCGCCGCAAAGCCTGTAGCCGCAACGAGTACGACTGCGTATTCCGCAGTGGCCGCGCCTTCTTCGGGCTCAGCCATGAGGGTGCGGATGCGTGCGTCCATGAGGCATAGCCGTTCTTTCGCCTTGGCGTTCAGCGTGGCCACACGAGCCTTGCTGTGCGCAAAGATGCCGGCCTGCCCGTCGACGATGACGGGGATAGGGGTATTCATTGGCGTTCCTTTCGGTAAGGAGGGGAAGCTGCGCAGTGGCTTCGCACCTTCCCCATGCGTGTGTGAGTGGTTGGCCCCCGCGCCGGGTTGACGCGGGGTGCATACCACTGTGGACTATCAACGCTTCATGCACCAGGGAAAACGGGGTATGTGGTTCTAGCTTGCCGAGTTATCCACACCCCGACGTGTCGTCCACCACCAATGTGGATAACCAAACGCAGCCAAGTGCAATACCGAGCAATACAACAAGATTCACCCTAAGCGCACTCAGTTCACGCCTATATTCACATCATGAAGGACGCAATCGCCGGAATGACTCCTACCAGCACGAATGCCGGCAGAAAACATAGCCCTGTAGGCATCAGTAGCTTTACCGACAGCTTCGCGGCATTCCGTTCGATGGCGGCACGCTCGTCACGGTCCAGCTGTTCAATGGCGGATTCGAGGCGCACGCCAGGCATATCGCCATGCGTCCATGACGATTCCAAAGCCGATTGCAGCAGGCCAAGATCTCGTTGCGTTCTGCTGGTACGTTTTCCGGATGAACTATCAGCTGGCGCACCCTCATGCTGAACAGCCATAGCGGCATGCCACGCATCAGCCCAGGGAACCCCTCTGGCCAGGGAGCTCCCGACCTCGCTCATGCGAGCGCCGCAGTCGCCGCCGACGGCTTTGCCCACCATGTCAAGCGCCCGGGGAATCGAGGAGCCCTGACGCAAGGACACCTGCAACATACGCAATATGAGTATGGTCCATGACGACCCGCAATCATGCGCTACGGCCGGTTCCTCGCCCGGCAAGCGGCTGTCATGACGAGACGGAGCCTTATACAGCCAACTAGCGATCGCCGCACAGCCTGCCGCGGCGTGTACCCACACCGTACTCATAATCCGCTGCCTTTCAACAATGCCCGCATCCATGCCAAGCCGGCAGCATAACAACATCCCCCTAATACCAAGCAGACCACACCGCGTGGCGATCCAAGCAAGAACGCCAATGGTCTAGCTCCCAGAAGCTCGCCCAATGCCACAGTGACGGCCGGAAGCGCGCTCAGCAGCCCCACAGTGGCTTTAGGAACGGCACATGCTTGCGATCGCAGGTTCTGCATCAGCCTCATCTGCCGGTAAGCAGTCAATACCGCTTCCAGACATGGCACTGCTTGGCAACCGAGCTCATCGCTCAAAACCGCTGCGGCGGTGACCCCGCGTGCAGCTTCAAGTACCTGCGCTGGTGATTCGTCGGGCAGACGCCGCTGTTCGAACACCGTTATGAGCCGTTCCACAGTAATGCGCTGAGTGGCGAAGCGTCTGCTGGATTGTTCCTCGAATGCTTCAACCAATGTGCCGCCACCTCGCAATCGCGCGATGGCGGACGTAATCACCTGCGCAACGCCCACGCGAGGTGAGCCGGCATATCGAGGTTCGTTTATGGCTGCGGAATCGACCGCACGCCCGCGGTAAGCCAGCCGATACAGCCTCCCGGACTTGTTCCCCGGCCATATCAGCACGGCGAGCGCCACCAGAACAGCACACCGCATCATCACCCACCACCACTCGGCCCGGGAACGATGCCCCATCGTTCAATGAAGTGCCCCCATTCGGCGGCATACCGAGGAGGATGGCAGCCATTCCATACCGCCAGCGGTGTTCCTGCCAGTTCACCATGTGCTACACGCAGTTCGCCGATCTGCGTGATACGCCGCTGTCCGTTCACTCGCTCCAAATGCACCACCGCGTCGAAAGCGCCTGCCGCCAGCATGGCCAACGCCTGTGGACTGACTCCGGCGAGTAATCCAAGCGAAATCAGCCTGGACGGTACTCGGTTCACGCCGTCCGCATGCACAGTGGTCATGCCACCGTGATGACCAGAATTGAACGCGCGCAATAGGTCGACGATTTCCGCGCCACGGCATTCGCCCAGCACCACGCGGTCGGGGCGCATTCGCAACGTCGCTTTGACCAAGTCCGTCAGACTTATGGCTCCGACGCCCTCCACATTCGCCTCGCGCGTTACCAACGACACATGATCGCCACGCCCCAGTTCTCCCAGTTCACGAACTTCCTCTACGGTGACGATGCGCTCGTTCACATCGCATTGCGCCAGCAGCGCCTTGAGCAAGGTGGTCTTGCCCACGCCTGTTCCGCCGGTAATCAGCACTGTGGCATGTCTGCGCACCAGTCCCACGAACATCGGCAGCCAAGCAGCCGGGAATACACCTAATTGGCTCAGATGTCGCAACGATGCCATGGTCCTGTCAGGGAACCGTATGGAGATTGCGGCACCTTGTGGCACCAATGGGGCAATCACCGCATGCACGCGGATGCCGTCTGGACTGGCGGCGTCCGCTATCGGGCAGGCATCATCCAGTCTGCGCCCAAGCTGCGCGCACAGTTGGACGGCGTATTCTCGAACTACTTGCGGCGAGCGAAACGGCACACGCAATACTGTTTCTCGCATGCCGTTGCCGCGGTCCGCCCAAACGCGGCCATCACAGGTCACCGCCAGATCGGTAACCTGCGGGTCGGATGCCACATCATTCAATAGACCGAAGAACACAGTTCTGGGCACTGCGCCGGGCTCATCAGCCCGAGTGATTACGGCAGCCATACCGCATCACCGGTCCTTGCAAGAAGCTCCCGAAACCGGGCGAATGGCCTGCTCGACAAGATCGGCAAGCAAGCTCACGGCTTTGCGGCTGCCTTTGGTCACCGATCTGATGCCGAGGCCTTCCAGTACGTCTCCACACAGATTGACACTTGGTTTGACAGGCCCCAATACCGTGGCAGTCAAATAGTCCTGCGCCTCACCAATACCCACGTGGCCTCTCCCACGTGGAGCGCCACGTGGTTCCACGCCGACGATATGTGGCGCTTCACAGCCCCATGAATCCAGTCTGGACCGGTGCGACTTGGCTCTGGCCAGCCCCATCACCGACAATTCCGCGGCAATCACCTGCATGCCACTGCGCAGATCGGGTACGGTCTCAATGAGTCCACCCTGACCGGCATCTACGATGACAACGTCGTTCGTTTCCGCCAAGGCTCGAATGGCCGCTTGAACTTCCCACCAGTCAGGCTGGCGCGCGCTCCAAGGGTCATAGGGAAGTACTCGCACACCCTCCCACATCATCAGCTCATGGTTCATCGCATCGCCCTCGATGCGGCCGAGGGTGCGTCGACTTGGCTGAATCGTAAACCCGGCTCTCGTTCTACACCCAGCAGCAGGTCAAGGCATCCGGCCACGAAATCAGCGTCTATGAGAGCGCAGCTGTGTTCACGTCTCGCCAATGTCCATGCAAGCATGGAAGCCATGACACTCAACCCCACGCCTCCATGACCTGACGTCATCGTCACAATGTTATGGAAGCTGGTGTCTGTAGTTAGGGCGAGTGCCGGAGCCTCGCCCGATCTCTGCCGTTCGCATGAGGCCAACGGCCTGGGCGGCGGAGTGTAGTAGCGATGCGCTGGAATCGGCGCATCGTCCGTGGGCAGCGGAATGCCCGGAGGTGCTACCGCTGGCGAGGTGATCCTACGCGCCACGCGGGGTGTGGTGTTGCTATTCATAAGCCGATTGAAACGTGTCCGAGTTCAATGCTCAACACGAATCGACCATTGTGGTTCTAGCTTGCTGAGTTATCCACACCCCGGCATGTCGTCCACGACAAATGTGGATAACCACGCTGTTGTTTCACGCCCATCTCATGCAGAAAAGGCCCTGACCTCATATGCACAGTCAGGGCCTTCATTTTCACGACGATTCCTTATGCGGTAATCTACATTCCTTGCTTACTTATCGAGGTTCTTGATGCCGTCTTCCATGACGTCCAACTGAGCATCGGTCACCTTGGCCGGCTTCTTCTTGCCGAACTTGGCCTTGAGCAGACCGATGATGGTCGGGGCGAGCGAAACCAGCAGAATCAGCACGATCACCAGTTCGAAGTGATCCTGCACGGCCGGAATGTTGCCGAAGAAGTAGCCCAGCAGCGTGAACAACGTGGACCAGCACAGGCCGCCGAGCACTGAGAACGGCGTGAAACGGCTCCAACGCATACCGGAAATACCGGAAATGAACGGCATGAACGTACGAATGAACGGGAAGAAGCGGCCCAGGAACACAGCCAGCGGGCCCCACTTTTCAATCATGCCCTCGGTTTTGGCCAGTCGCTCAGGAGTCAGCGCCTTCACCTTGCCGGATTGGATAATACGGCGGCCAAAGAAATGACCGATGAAGTAGTTGCACTGGTCGCCGATAATCGGCGCGCACCAAACCACCGGCAGCAACCAGAACAGCGGCAGCGCGGCCTTGCCGGTCGCAGCATCCGGGGCTGCGAACACGCCGGCCGCGAACAACAGCGAATCACCGGGCAGGAACGGGAAGAACACCACGCCCGTTTCGATGAATACGATGAGGAAGATGAATCCGAGGGTCGGCGCCACGCCCATGGCAATCCAACCGGCAATCGCGGCACGCGGATCCTTCAGCAGTTCGATGATGAAATTAACGAAGCCCATGTGTTTCCTATGAGTCCTAAATCTTGTATTGAGCTGCCAGCCCAATGAACCAGACAGTTATATGCAAACCGTCAAATACCCTACCAGCCGGCCTATAACATCAGGTCGACTGGGGTTTCCCACACAAACTCCGCAATACAAACGAAATTTCTACTCCCCCAAACGCTGCCGCACAAAGGCGTCCAGCGCGGCCGCATCGATGCCCTCATACGAGTCGATGGAGGCAAACTGGCCAAGGCCGGAAGTGTCGGTGCGAATCCAGCCAGTCTGCGCAATCAGTGTGGCCCCCGAGGCGGCGCCGGAGCGCAGACCGGATGAGGAATCTTCCATTACCACGCACTTGACCATGTCTTCAGGCGCGATGCCGAGTCTCTCAGCCGCGGCCAGATATGGGGCAGGGCTCGGCTTGTGCTCGTACGGATCATCGCCGCAGACGTAGCCGGCAAGCAATCCATCAGCCTGCTTCATGATGTTCTCGGCCATGCGGCGAGGCGAAGTAGTGACCAGCATGGATGGGATGTCGGCTTCCTTGAGCGAATGCAGCACGTCTTGCACACCAGGAATCCACGGCAGACGTTCGACCTCCGCCTTGAACACATAATCCTTGAGCTGCTTGTCGATTTCGGGAACGCTCAATGTGCAGCCATGCGCAATCATGACCTCTGCCACGTGTGGCACCGGAGTGCCGGAGCACTCCCAACCGAGGTCCTCGTTCCACTCGCCGCCATTGTTGTGCGCGATCTCAATCTCACCGTCATGCCAGAGCGGCTCAGAATCGATGAGAGTACCGTCCAAATCCCAGAACACGGCTTTGAGCAGCATAGTTACCTCCGTCCACATGCCCGCACGCCAATTGGCGCCTTTACTCTTGCTGCATTCCATTGCACCAACCGGATGCGACAACCATAGCGCGTCAGCACACCGCCCCTGCGCCTCAGCGCATGGTCAGCCCACCATCGACGTGCAGACATTGTCCGGTAATGAAGCCGGCCATGTCGGACGCCAACAACGCGGCCCCTCCGGCGATGTCATCGGGACGGGCAAGGCGGCCAAGAGGCGTCATGGCAATGATTCGTTCACGAACATCCTCGGTGGTGGCTGCGCTGGATGCGGTTCCGGCCGTCAAACCTGCGGCAATGGCATTAACGGTAATGCCGAAGCCGCCCAGCTCCTGGGCCAGAGAGCGGGTCATGCCGACCAAGCCGCCTTTGGCAGTGATATACGAATGGTAGGGCACGATGGGCGAATCGACCAGATTGCTGGAGATGTTGATGATACGCCCGGAGGTCTGGGCTCGCATCAGCGGCACCACATGTGAGCACATCAGATATGCACCATGCAGGCATCCCTCGATCTGTGCGCTAAACTCATCCCAATCGCCTCCAGCAAAAGTGGAACGGCGACGCGGGTCAAAGGAGAAGCGTCCGAAAGCATTATTCACTAAGATGTCCACGCCGCCGAATGAGTCGACAGCGGTACCCACTAGCTTGGAAGATTGCGATTCATCGCAAACATCCGCCTGTACAGCTATAGCCAAGCCTCCCAGCGAGTGGATGTCTTCAACGGTGCGCTGCGCGCTGGCGGCGTCATGTACGTAATTGATGACGACAGCGGCTCCGTGCGATGCCAGGCATTTCGCCACAGCCGCTCCTATGCCCTTGCCGGAACCGGTGATGATCGCTGTTCTGCCATCCAGATTCACCATTGGACGCCGTGCCATATCGCTTTGCTCTGTCATTACCCTTGCCTTTCGCCCTGCTACCAGCCTCTGCTGCCCGCAACAGCACAGGCCTATTCCATATCCATATCGAACGAATCGCTGTACGCGTCGCTGCCGCGTTCGACATCCACCGCGCGCAACAGATCGATGAGGTTGAAGCCCCCATCATGATGCCAGCCGGATTTCGCCCGATCCATCTCACCGAGCGGACAGATGCGATTCACACCGACCTCGGCCAATGTATCCGCAAGACCAAACAGTCTGGTTGAATCCACAGCGACACCGCAGCTCTGCAGCCAGCCACGGCAGGAAGTCAGTCTTCTGGCAGCGTCCAACAAATCTGGCACCGCCACCACGTTGACGGTGCGGTTCAACGGCGACATCAGCGAAGCAACATCCTCGTCGGCACCGCTACCGTCAAGTTCTCGATACAGCACCGACCATGCCGTGCTATGGCCACTGGCGAACACCGCGGCCTTCCCGCCCATCAAGGCTCTCATCTCAGCGTCGGTGCGCGCCCGCTGAATGGCCACGTTCTCGGCGTCACTCAATACGGAGCGCGGATATTTGCGCTGCTGATTCTCAAGCTCGCCACCGAGCAGCTGAGCCACTTCACGAGGGGTGAGGGCTCCATCAGTCTCCACGAACACGGTCTGCGGAGCCAGGCAGCTTTGCTGGCTCATATGTGGCGATGTCAACAGCCACACGATGCACGGTATCGGCATAGGTATCAGGACGCAAAGCCTCTCGGCCAATGAACGCCAACCCGACTTTTGCTCCGTAACCTAGACAGGGCTTGGATCCGGCGACTTTGCCCGCAATCAATTTGGTAGTCTGCGAAGAACCGTAAACAATCACGGCATCGGCCGCATCGATGGCTGAATCCTCGAGCTGCTGCGAGCCGCCCTTCCATGGAACCACCGCAATGGCATCAGCGAGGTCGGAATTGACCATCGCAATGCTGCGAGCAAAGAACGCAGGCATCACCGGCTCGGAAAATGAAGATTTGCCAAGAATCGCGCCTTTGACCAGCAGGGTCATCGCCATGCTCCACACGGGAATCCCCGGCACATTGCTGGAGAACACCTGATAGGTGAGCGCTGGGCCCACATATTTAGAGTATCCCCCCGCCTTGTTCGGCCGGAATTCGTCGAGCATAGACGGCTGACCGATTTCGGAGTCAAGGAACCGGAGCAGTTCACGACGCCTGAACTGGCGCATATACCGTTTGAGCTCAATCCGCACCATGTCAGGCTCATATCCGGTGATTGCGGGAATCAGCAGTTCAGCCTGACGCCGCAGCTCAAAATCCGGATCGGCCCATAGTTGGGCCGCGTCGGCCACGATGTCGAGAATATCGTTGACACTCATCGCGGCAAGCGTGCGGTTGCGAACATCGACAAGCTGCTTGGCAAGGGAAGTCACCTTTGAGCCATCCAGTCGCGGATAGCGCAAACGCTTCACCCCATCCGATGTGGCGACCTCATAGATTTCGTAATCCGAAACATCCACTCCCGAGGGCAGGTGGAAGACATCAATGGCCTGACTCACGGATTCATCAACGGTTGGCACTGATGACCTCGTCTACCGCGATTGAGCACCCACGAGCCTCGGCTCCCTTCGCCCTGCCCTGCAGCAGGAATCCGTCCGGGGTCCGATGGCCGAGGTCCTCGGTCAGAATACCGATGCATGAATTCCAATTGGCAAGGTCGTAATGGGCTATCACACCGGTCTCACCATCCTTGACGGGAGTCAGCGTTTCCGGATCGAGGAAGACCGTGCGCACCCAGGCGGGGTTCGCCTTGAGATAGTTGCTGGTGCCATCCGTATACCACGACAGAATATTTTGGTCATAGATCTGCGAGCTCAACTCGGTCATGCCATACATGTTGACACAGTGGTGGCGCGGCACCCCCAGTGTCTGTTCCAGCTCATCAAGCATCTGGTCTTCGGTGATGTCGCGCTTAGTGCTCTTGAAGCCGCCAGTGTCGAACAACCGGCTATCGGGGGCCAGCGCGAACGTCAGATCATGCTCATGCAGGTAATCGAGCAGATACAGATAGGACGACGAGACACCCATCAGCATCACCGGTTCACCGTCAGACACCGCACGGTTAAGGAAGGCGATGATTTCATCGAACTTGAGTCCATGCTCGTCGAAGAACACACCGCTGCCTTCGCTGCCGCAGCACTCCACGGCCTTGGTAAGGTAGCGCGACAGGGAGGAGTTCTGGTTCATGTCCCATGCCGGCGAAATCACGGCGATGCGGATACGCTCTCGATCCGGCATGATGAAATGGACGGAACGGCACAATCATTGATTCATCCCACACCTCAAGATC
>ENA-OQHF01000675-OQHF01000675.1-human-gut-metagenome-genome-assembly--contig:-NODE-675-length-20141-cov-5.315829_pt1 | contig 20141 bp, 18 predicted proteins | sample MGYA00242559_ERZ504709 | MGnify/ENA primary metagenome ERZ504709 (study PRJEB26092, sample SAMD00036203) | human gut metagenome | host: Homo sapiens | study: EMG produced TPA metagenomics assembly of... | reverse complement strand
GCGAACGGGAGTACTGTTTTGTGCGGCCTGCAGCAGGTTCAGCGGCAGATTGCCCCGGAGGGGCAGGCCATCACCGGGCAGATCGTACATCCACGGGGCCCGCAGAAGCACCGCCTCCGGGCAGAGCGCAAGGACCCGCTCCTCGGCCTCCAGCTTGTGCTGACCATAAGTGTTGGCGGGGGAGAGCGGCAGCGTTTCAGGCAGGGGGCCGGGCTGGGTCACGCCGGCGTACACCTGATCCGAGCTGAATAAGATCAGTTTGGCCCCGGTGTCCCGTGCAGCCTTTGCCATCCAGACAGGCAGTTCAACGTTGGCACGCCGGGATTCCTCCGGGTGCTGTTGGCAGTAGCCGGTATCGGACAATGCCGCCAGATGCAGGATGACATCCGGCTGCACGGTTTCCACAAAACGGCGAATGACGGATTCATCGGCAGCAGCCAGAGATCCGCGCGGGAAGGTGAAAAGCTCTGCACGGCCCTGCCACTGGTGCAGTACCCGGGAACCCACAAAGCCGGAGGAGCCGGAAATTAAAATCTTCATGCTCAGTGTACCAAAAACAGTTCCAGCACAAGCACCACGGCACAGCAGGAGACGGACACCTGAAACAGACTGGCTCCGAACCATGCGGCGGCGATGCCCACTACCAGCGCGGCGGCACCGGCAATGGGGCTCTGGGTGGCGTTGATGATGGCCGGGAAGGTCATCACGGCCAGCGTCACATAGGGCACATAGTAGAGGAAGGACTGGATGAACTGGTTTTTGATGGGTTTGCGGATAAGGGTCAGCGGCAGCACACGGATGGCGTAAGAAACGGCGGCCATCACGGCGATATAGACCCAATTATTGTAGGTCATGCCTGCACCTCCTCAGTTCCGGCAGTTTCCGGTGCTTCGGGTGTAACAGGAAACAGAACGGCTGCCCCGCAGGAGATCAGCACCGTCAGCAGGATGGTGCGGGTGCCGTCCGAAAGGGAAGCGATGCCGGGCAGGCAGCCGCAGGCGAAGCTCAGGGCAAAGCTCAGCATCACCAGCACGGCAACGACCCTGTTCTTCCGGGCGGGGGGAATGATGATGGCCAGGAACATGCCATACAGGGCCACGCTCAGGGCGCTGACCACACGCACCGGCAGCAGATTGCCTGCAATGATGCCCAGCGCTGTGCCCATGGCCCAGGCGGGTGCCGCCAGCGCAATGGCACCGTAGGTGTAGAACGGGTTCAGATAGCCTGGCCGTGCGATCGTGATGCCAAACAGCTCGTCGGTGACATCGTAGCCGATGATGAGCCGGTGGAAGAACGGCGTGCCTGGGGCAAATTTCTGGGCCAGAGCGCAGCTCATCAGCAGGTAGCGCGCGTTGGCGATCAGGGTGATGATGGCAACTTCCAGATAGGTGGCACCGGCAGCGATCAGCGAAAAGGCTGCATACTCACCGGCAGAAGCATTGTTGAACAGGCTTGCAAAAAAGCCCTGAATGGGGGTCAGCCCCGCATTGCGGGCTGCAATGCCCAATGAGAACGAGACGGCAAAATAGCCCAGCGCAATGGGCACACCATCCCGCATCCCTTCGCAGAATACCTTGCGGCTGAATGCGTAGGGCTTTTGAGTGGTTTCCATGAGTGGTTACTCCTTTCCTACTACAAGACACGAAAATAAGTATAGCACATCCGGTAGGAATTGACAAAAGAAAAAGGCTCAGGTTTCGATCAAAAACCTGAGCCTTTTTCAAAGAAGGGAGCGTGGTTTAATCCACTACATCCTCAAACTGGCTGTTGTACAGGTCAGCGTAGAAGCCGCCGGCCTCAATGAGCTGGTCGTGGGTGCCCTGTTCCACAATGTCGCCGTCCCGCATGACCAGGATCAGGTCGGCATCCCTGATGGTGGACAGGCGGTGGGCGATGACAAAGCTGGTACGGCCCCGCATCAGGTTGTCCATAGCAGTCTGGATGCGCTGCTCGGTGCGGGTGTCCACGCTGCTGGTGGCCTCGTCCAAGATCAGGATGCGGTTGTCGGCCAGAATGGCCCGGGCGATCGTCAGCAGCTGCTTCTGGCCCTGACTGACGTTGGAAGCGTCCTCGTTCAGCTCCATCTGGTAGCCGCCGGGCAGGGTGCGGATGAAGTGGTCGGCATTGGCGGCTTTGGCGGCGGCAATGACCTCTTCGTCGGTGGCATCCAGACGGCCATAGCGGATATTCTCCATGATGGTGCCCTTGAACAGCCAGGTGTCCTGCAGCACCATGCCGAAGCCCTCGCGCAGGGCACTGCGGTCAAAGTCGCGGATGTCGTGGCCGTTCAGGGTGATGGAGCCGGAATCCACATCGTAGAACCGCATGAGCAGCTTGACCATGGTGGTCTTGCCGGCACCGGTGGGGCCAACGATGGCGACCTTCTGGCCGGGCTGAACATTGCAGCTGAAAATCGTGGATGATGGTCTTTTCGGGCACATAACCGAACCGGACATGGTCAAAGGTGACCTGACCATCAATGCAGGCAGGGTCTGCCCGGCGGGCAGGGTCGGCCAGCTGATCCTCTTCGGGCTCGTTCAGGAACTCGAACACGCGCTCGGCAGCGGCGGCCATGCTCTGCAGCATGTTGGACACCTGTGCCAGCTGCTGGATGGGCTGGGTGAAATTGCGGACATACTGGATAAAAGCCTGGATATCGCCGATGGTGATGATGCCGTTGGCGGCAAAGATGCTGCCGACGATGGCAACAGCCACATAGCCCAGGTTGCCCACAAAGTTCATAATGGGCTGCATCAGGCCGGAGAGGAACTGGCTCTTCCAGGCAGATTCAAACAGTTTGTCGTTGGCGGCGTTGAAGTCCTCCAGCACGGCGGCCTCCCGGTTGAAGGCCTTGATGACATTGTGGCCGGAGTAGACCTCCTCCACCTGACCGTTCACAACACCCAGGGTGGCCTGCTGGGCCTTGAAGTATTTCTGGCTGAACCTGACCACCAGCATCACCAGTACCAGAGAAACAGGCAGGATGAGCAGTGCGATCAGGGTCATTTTGGGGCTGATGGACAGCATCATGATCAGCACGCCGATCATGGTGGTAATGCTGGTGATGAGCTGGGTCACGCTCTGGTTCAGGCTCTGGCCCAGGGTGTCCACATCGTTGGTGATGCGGGAGAGCACCTCGCCGACCGTCCGCTTTTCAAAGTAGGCCAGCGGCAGGCGGTTGATCTTCTCGCTGATCTGGCGGCGGAAATCATAGCAGACCTTCTGGGAAAGGCTGGTCATCAGCCAGCCCTGAATGAAGCTGAATGCCGCAGAGCAGAGGTACATGGCCAGCAGGATGAGCAGGATCTTGCCGATGTAGGCAAAGTCGATGCTGCCGATCCCCCGCAGCTTGGCGATCCAGCCGGTGGCAAGGGCCGTGGTGGCCTTGGCCAGAATTTTAGGGCCTGCGATATTGAAAATGGTGGAAAGGATGGCAAAGACCATCACAACGATGAGGGAGAGCTTATACTGGCGCAATGCGCTGAGGAGCTGCCGCAGAGTGCCCTTGAAATCCTTGGCGCGCTCGGTGGTCTGTTTTCCGGGTCTCGGCATATCACTCATCCTCCTTTCCGGTGTTCAGATCTTGCAGGTTGAGCTCCTTCTGGCTCAGCTGGCTCCTGGCGATCTCCTGATATTCAGGGCAGGTGGCCATGAGCTGCGCGTGAGTACCCTTGCCCACCAGCCTGCCGTCGTCCAGCACCAGGATCTGATTGGCGTGGAGGACGGTGGAAATGCGCTGTGCCACGATGATCACGGTGGCATTGTCGGTCTCTTCCTTCAGCGCACGGCGCAGGGTGACATCCGTCTTGTAGTCAAGGGCAGAGAAGCTGTCGTCGAACAGATAGATCTTCGGATCCTTGGCAATGGCGCGGGCGATGGAGAGCCGCTGCTTCTGGCCGCCGGATACATTGGAGCCGCCCTGTGCAATGGGGCTTGCATAGCCCTCGGGCTTTGCGTCGATGAACTCGGTGGCCTGTGCGATGGAAGCCGCCTTCTTCATGCCCGCATCGGTGATCTGTGCACCGCCGAATTTCAGGTTGCTCTCGATGGTGCCGCTGAACAGAACGCCCTTCTGGGGCACATAGCCCAAAAGGCTGTGGAGCTGCTCCTGCGGCATCTCCCGCACATCGATGCCATCAATGGTCACGCGGCCGCCGGTGACATCATAAAAGCGGGGGATGAGGTTGAGCAGGCTGGATTTGCCGCAGCCGGTGGAGCCGATGATGGCTGTGGTCTCGCCGGGGTTTGCGGTAAAGCTGATGTGCTCCAGCGCGTCGCTGTCGGCACCGGGGAAGCGGAAGCTGACATCCTCGAACCGGACCACGCCATCCCAGTCCTTCTTTTCAAGGGCGGGCTTTGCGGCGGCAGCGTCGGGATCATGGATGGAAGCCTTGGTGCGGCAGACCTCGTCAATGCGGTCGGCGGCCACACCGGCACGAGGAAGCATCACGGCCACCATGGCCAGCATCAGGAAGGACATGACGATCTGCATGGTGTAGGTGATGAATGCGATCATCTCGCCCACCTGCATGTTTCCTGCATCCATGGCCTTGCCGCCGAACCAGACGATGAGCAGGCTGGTGCCGTTCATGATCAGGGTCATAAAGGGCATCATGGCCACCATGGCGCGGTTGGTGAACAGCTGGGTTCCCATCAGCTCCCGGCTGGCAGCATCAAAACGCTTTTCCTCAAAGGATTCGCGGCTGAATGCACGCACCGGCATCACGCCGGTCAGAATCTCGCGGCTGACGAGGTTCAGCTTGTCCACCAGGGTCTGCATGATTTTGAACTTGGGCATGGCGATGCTCATCAGAACTGTGATGAGCAGAAGCAGAGCGGCTACATCCAGCACGATGATCCAGGCAAGGCCGGTGTTGCCCTGGGTGACGTGCATCACGCCGCCGATGCCCAGAATGGGGGCGTAGGCCACCATGCGCAGCAGGATGACACAGGTGAACTGCACCTGCTGGATATCGTTGGTGGTGCGGGTGATCAGGGAAGCGGTGGAGAAATTCTCGATCTCAGCGTTGGAAAAATGGATGACCGAGGAGAAGGTCTCTCTGCGCAGCTCCCGGCCGATGGAAGCTGAGACGCGGGAGGCAATCAGGCCCACCAGAATGGCAACGACCACCATCAGCAGGGTCAGGGCCAGCATCTGGCCGCCCACCCGGAAGAGGTAGACCATCTGTACATCATGGGAAACGCCCTGTGCCTCATATTCCAGGCTGACCAGCAGGGTGGCCTGACTTGCCATGCTGGAAAGGGTCGTCTCGTCCACCTGTTCCATGGCGCTGGCCAGCTGCTGCTGGATCATTTCCCGGGAAAAGCCGGGCGTCTGGGCCATAGCTGCGAACTGGGCACAAACGGCATCCAGATCTTCTGCCGTAGGAGCAGCGGTCATGGCTTCTGCTTCATCCCCGGCAGGGGCATTGGCATTCTGCGCCGCCGCCATATACAGCACGATATCCGGTGTGGTAACGGCCTCCTCCAGAGCGGTGCGCTCGGCATCGGTCAGGTCACTGCGGAGCTTCAGAACACCATCGTCCTGAAGATAATATCCGTAGGCATTCTGCAGTGCATCCGCATCCTCTTCGCTCATCAAAAGCGAGAGGGCATCCAGTGTGCTTTGGCGCACAGTCTCCGGCAGGGGGCTTTCAATGCCGCCCTGCTGGATGCCGGTGTCCACGATCTTGCTCGTGTAATCCGGCAGGGAAAGGTCGCAGTAGGCTTGCACGAACAGCAGAGCCACCACGGCAAGGCAGGCGGCCCAGTGGCGGGCTAGCTGCTTGAAAATTTTACCCATTTTCGTTTTCTCCCTTCAATTTTGCTTGTTGCTCCGCATTTTCCGCCTCCACGGCCTCCAGCAGCACACCGGTCAGGGAGAACAGCTGCTCCCGCTGCTCTTCCGGAATGCGGCGGATGACCCGCTCAAAGTAACGGCTGATGGCGGCCTCGACCTGGCGGCTGGCATCCAACCCCTTTTCCGTGGGGCACACCAGCGTTTTGCGGCGGTCATTGGGGTCTGTGATCCGCTCAATGAGTCCATCCTGCTCCAGCTGGCGCAGCGCGCGGGAAACAGCGGGCAGGGGCTGTTTGACGGCGGCAGCCAGATCGGAAACATAGATGGTGCCGTTTTGGCCATGCTCTTCAATGGTCATCAGCACGCCTTCCAGCATGATGAAATGACACTTGGGGCAGCTTTCCAGTGCCATTTTGGCACCGCGTTTGCCTTCCGTGCTCAGCCGATGCAGATAATGGACCACGGCGAACAGTTCCGGCGCACTCTTCTGCGGCATACGAATCCTCCTTATCACTTAACAGATACAAATACTTAACACATGATAACTATTTGCTGATGACAATAATATACCCGCCTGCATCGGAATGCAAGCGGGTAAAAATGAACTTTTTGAAAACTCTGAAGATCCTGCGCATCAAGGAGAAAAAATCACTCGTGGAGCTGACGTTCTTCCATCAGACTCTCTCGTTTGCTGCTGATACGTCCTAGCCCGTAGGCCAAAAACGTGGCGCAAAGCAGGTTCAGCCATGCCAGTGATGCACCGCTGAAGGTGTTGGTAACGCCGATGAGAAGGTTTGCCAGACAGAGCAGCCTCACCATCTGTCCAATTTTGTTCAGGTGGGAAATACGGGAATCCACATCCGAAAACATATCAAAGGGACCTAGCTGGGCGCTGCGGCGGAAATATCCCCAACTGAAGCAATGCCCAACGCTCTGTGCTTCCAACTCTTCCATGAAACTTTCAAAATCCGGGGAACTGTCCAGCATGGCAAGCCGGATGATGTACTGGCCGGGTTCCGTCTTTTCAAAGGTGTAGGTGCAGAACCCGGCATTCTGCAGGGCCCAGCCCTCCTGCGCCATTTCGTTGAGCCAGCGTTCTTCTTTTTCAAATTCCCAGACCCAGAAATTCCGATGCAGCGTTTTTGTTTCACTCATACCTGTTTCTCCTGTAAAATGGCGCGGCCATTGGCGGCAAGCTCCTCCAGCCGGACCAGCTCCTGTTTGAGCACCTTCAGCCCGGCGGAGGTCAATTGGTATTCTTTTTTGCGGCTTCCGCTTTCCATGGGCAGGGGAGAGATCCACCCCTTTTCGCACAGGGCATTCAGGGCACCGTACAGGGTTCCGGCAGCTAGCCGTACCCTTCCGCCGGAGAGCTGCTGGGTCTCCTACATGATGCCGTAGCCATGCCGCGGATGATAGAGGGAAAGCAGGATGTAGTAGGTGGTTTCCGTCAGTGCCGGATTTTCCATTATATCACCTCGCTTTGTATCGCTATGCGATATATCATGGATGCATTATATCGCTTCTCGATATAACTGTCAAGGGGCTGAAAATAAAAAAGCTCTCCCGGAGGGGAGAGCAAAGACAAACAACCAGAGAAAACCGGTCAACGATCGTGGAACAGTCGGTTATCCACCCAGATGCAGACGCAGGCACCCAGTACCGAGATAACAAAGGAGCTGATGCTGCCGGTGGCATGGATGCCGATGAGGCCGAACAGGAACTCGCCCACAAAGCTGCCCAGAATACCCAGCACAATGTTGCGGCCGGTGGAAGTCTGGGTGCCCATGAAGCGGTTGGCGATGTGACCGGCCAGAGCGCCTACCAGCACGCCCACGAGCAGGGAAGCCAGCAGGCCGATCAGAGAGAACAGGCCCATCAGTACGCCCACCAGAGCGCAGATCAGGGCAAGGACGATCAGGATAGACAATGTAATCATACAGAAGCCTCCTTGGTTTCTTTTGTAAGAACGGTGTTTTCTGCCGCGTACCGGCAGACATCGTTCAAACAGCACTTTTCACATTCGGGTTTGCGGGCGTTGCAGACAGCCCGGCCATGCATCACAAAGCGGTGGCACAGGTCACTGCCTTCCTCCGGCGGGATGATCTTCCACAGGGCCATCTCCACCTTCTGCGGCTCCTTGATGCCATCCACCAGCCCGATTTTATTGCACAGCCGGATGCAGTGGGTGTCTGTGACGATGGCGGGTTTGCAGAACACATCGCCCATGATCAGGTTGGCGCTCTTGCGGCCCACGCCGGGCAGTGCCAGCAGCTCTTCAAAGGTGGTGGGCACTTTGCAGTTGTATTTATCCCGCAGCACTCGCATACAGGCCGAGATATCCCGGGCCTTGCTGCGGCCCAGCCCACAGGGCTTGACGATGGCTTCGATTTCCTCGGGCTCTGCCGCAGCCAACGCTGCTACATTGGGGTATTTTGCAAACAAGTCCTGTACCACAATGTTCACCCGGGCATCAGTGCACTGAGCCGCCAGCCTGACGCTGACCAGCAGCTGCCAGGCGTGGTCGTAATCCAGCGTGCAGGCTGCATCCGGATATTCTGTTTTCAGCCGGTCGATGACCTGGAGCGCCAGCTCCTTTTTGGCAGAGAGATCTTCTGCCGCATCCGCTTTCTTCATCTGTACCCCTCGTTTCTCGTAAATGTACTATGATAATAGCATGTTTCGACCTTTTTGTAAATGGGATTTGCGGCATCCATCTGAGAATGATTTTCATTATTGCTCTTGCTGTTCGTGTAAAAATGAGGTATACTATTTCTATATAAGGCCCATGCAGAACAGCAGGGCAGTACAGGAGGGAACGCCCGATGAATGAACCGCTGGCGCAGCGTATGCGCCCCAAAACGCTGGCCGAAGTCTGCGGCCAGCAGCATCTGCTGGCCCCGGGGCGGGTGTTCCGCCGCACCATCGAGAGCGGGCATATCCCCAATATGATCTTTTACGGCCCATCCGGCACAGGCAAGACCACCGTGGCCCGGATCATTGCCGAGAACAGCGGCATGACGCTCCACAAGCTCAACGGCACCTCCTGCGGCACGGGGGATATCAAGGCAGTGCTCAAGGATATCGGCACACTGGCCGGGGCGGGGGGCATCCTGCTGTACCTCGATGAGATCCAGTATCTGAACAAGAAACAGCAGCAAAGCCTGCTGGAGTGCATTGAGGATGGCACAGTGACCCTGATCGCCTCCACCACTGAGAACCCTTATTTTTACATCTATAATGCACTGCTTTCCCGCTGCACCGTGTTTGAGTTCAAATCGCTGACAGCTGCGGATGTGGAGCAGGGGCTGCGGAACGCCCTGAAAAAGCTCTCAGAGAGCGAGGGTACGCCCATCCGGATGGAGGACGATGCCTGTGCCTATCTTGCAGAGAGCGCGGGCGGCGATCTGCGCAAGGCACTTGGTTGCCTTGATTTTGCAGTGACGGCGGCGGCTCCCGAACCGGAGGGAAAACACATCACGCTGGATATGATCCAGCAGGTCACCCGCCGCACTGCCATGCGGTACGACCGGGACGGCGATGACCACTATGATATCGTGTCGGCTTACCAGAAATCCATGCGCGGCTCCGACCCGGATGCAGCGCTCCACTATCTGGCCCGGCTGCTGGAAGCCGGGGATCTGCCCTCGGCCTGCCGTCGGCTCATGGTCTGCGCCTGCGAGGATGTGGGCCTTGCCTACCCGCAGATCATCCCCATCGTAAAGGCGGCGGTGGATATCGCCAACGCGGTGGGCCTGCCCGAAGCGCGGCTGGCCCTGGCGGATGCGGTGGTATTGGTGGCAACCAGCCCCAAATCCAACAGCGCCCACGATGCCATCAATGCCGCCATTGCGGATGTGCAGGCCGGGCGTACCGGGCCCATTCCCCGCCAGCTGCAGAACAAGCACTATGACGGCGAGGATGCGCTGGTAAAGGGCCAGAATTACAAGTATGCCCACGATTACCCCAACCACTGGGTCGAGCAGCAGTATCTGCCGGATGTGCTCAAGAATACAAAATACTACATCTTTGGGGAAAACAAGAATGAGCAAGCCTCCCGCGCATATTGGGCGCGGATCAAGGGCGAAGAGAACGTATAAAGGGAAGAGAAGGAGAGAGGAAGATGCGTTATTCCAAACAGCGGGAGCTGGTGCTGCGCACCGTGGAGCAGCTTTGCGACCACCCCACCGCCGAAGAGATCTTTGATAAGGCGGCCCCGGAGTGCCCGGGCCTGAGCCTGGGCACTGTCTACCGCAACCTGAACAGTCTGGTGGAGGCAGGCATGGTGCGCCGGGTGTCCATTCCGGGCAGGGCGGATCGTTTTGATCACACCCTGTGCTGGCACAGCCACCTCTACTGTACAGCCTGCGGTGGCGTAGTGGATGCCGATGTGGACGAGAAACAGGTGATGAGGCTGGTGCGCCGCCAGAAGGATGTTGTGGTGCAGGACTGCGCTGTGGTGCTGTTCGGCCTGTGTGAAGCATGCGCCAAAAAGCAGGCAGAAGGCTGAATTACCCCGAAGGATTCTGAAATTTGCGGTTTCCCACTTGCCCTTATGGCAGAAAGAGGGTATACTAAAAAGAGCTTTTAAAAAATAAGGATGGTTTTTATTGGAATACATTAACTTTGAACACAACGAGACGGCTGCGGAGCTGGTGCGTTCGGCTTACGACACCCCGCCGCTGGCCTTTGTACACAGCTATGGCTGTCAGCAGAACGTCAACGATGGCGAGCGCATCAAGGGCGTGCTGGTGGATATCGGCTACGGCCTGTGCGATAAGCCCGAGGATGCAGACCTCATCCTCTTCAACACCTGCGCCGTGCGGGAGCACGCCGAGCAGCGCGTGTTCGGCAATGTGGGTGCACTGAAGGGCCTGAAGGAGAAAAAGCGCGGCCTGATGATCGGCCTGTGCGGCTGTATGGCCAACCAGAAACATGTGGTGGAAAAACTGCGCAAGAGCTATCCCTATGTTGATCTGGTCTTTGGCGTGGATGGCATCGATACGCTGCCCCAGCTCATTGCTCAGAAGCTGCAGAAGCATAAGCGCGTGCTGATGGAGCCTGCCCAGCGCCCGGTCATCGTGGAGAACATCCCCATCCGGCGCGAGAGTGAGTTCCGCGCCTGGCTGCCTATCATGTACGGCTGCGACAACTTCTGCACCTACTGCATCGTACCCTATGTGCGTGGCCGTGAGAAGAGCCGCAAGCCCGGCGATATCCTGGCGGAGTTCCGGGGGCTGGTGGAAGCCGGATACAAGGAGATCACTCTGCTGGGCCAGAACGTGAACAGCTACGGAAAGGGCCTGGAAGAACAGGTGGACTTTGCTGATCTGCTCAATCTGCTCTGCGCTGTACCCGGCGATTACCAGATCCGCTTTATGACCAGCCACCCGAAGGATGCCAGCCACAAGCTGATCGACACCATTGCGGCCCAGCCCCACCTGTGCAAACACCTGCACTTGCCAGTGCAGTGCGGCTCGGATGAGCTGCTGAAAAGGATGAACCGCCATTACACCATCGGGCAGTATATGGAGCTGATCGAGTACGCCCGCAAAAAGGTGCCCGGTATCACCTTCTCCAGCGATATCATCGTGGGCTTCCCCGGGGAAACGGAGGAGGATTTCCAGGGCACGCTGGAACTGGTGAAGAAAGTCGGCTATATGCAGCTGTTCACCTTCATCTACTCCAAGCGCACCGGCACCAAGGCCGCGGAAATGCCCGACCCCACCCCTCGCGCGGAGAAAACCGACCGGATGACCCGTTTGCTCAAGGTGCAGGACGAGATCGCAATGGATCTGGTCCGGCAGCAGGTGGGCCAGACTGTCCGGGTGCTGGTGGAAGGCTATGGCCGCAGCGACGGAACCCTCTCCGGCCGGTTGGACAACAACCTGACCGTGGAGTTTGCCGCTGACCCCGCCCTGATGGGCAGCTATGCACAGGTGCACCTGACCGGTGCCCGCGCCACTGTCCTGCTGGGCGAACTGGAAACGTGATCCCGGGGCACACCGGCCCCAATGATAATGTAACTATAAAACAAACACATCAAAGGAGATTTTTGATTATGGATTGCATCGATCTGTTCAAGCGCGCCGCTATGGCACTGCAGACTGACCCCCGTTACCTGGCTCTGGATCAGGCCCGCAAGGCAAACGATAAGGATGAGGAGCTGCAGAATCTCATCGGGGAGTTCAATCTGGCCCGCATGGACCTGAACAACGAGATCAGCAAGAGCGAGCGCAGTGATGAGCGCATCGCCGAGCTGAACACCAAGGTCAACGACCTGTACGGCAAGATCATGGCTGACGAGGGTATGACTGCTTACAACGAGGCAAAGCGCGACTGCGAGAACCTGGTCAACTACATTGATGCCATCATCAACACCGCAATGAACGGCGGCGACCCCATGACCGTGCAGGAACCCAGCGAATCCTGCACCGGCAGCTGCTCCACCTGCGGAGGCTGCCACTAACAGGCAAAACGAGAACGCGGCTGCAAATCGCAGGCCGCGTTTTCCTTCCATTCGCAGTTACTTACTGCAAACCGACGGAAAGAAGCAAAGCGGCATAGCCCGCAGGAAAGGTGAACGATTATGGCAGAACTGTCGCCCATGATGCAGCAGTATATGGACATCAAGAAGCAGTATAAGGACGAGATCCTGTTTTACCGCATCGGCGACTTTTACGAGATGTTCTTTGACGATGCGCTGACCGCTTCCCGGGAGCTGGACCTGACCCTGACGGGCAAGCAGTGCGGCATGGAAGAGCGTGCCCCCATGTGCGGCGTGCCCTTCCACAGCTACGAGGGCTATGTGGCCCGCCTGATCGCCAAGGGATACAAGGTGGCGATCTGTGAGCAGATGGAGGACCCGTCCAAGGCAAAGGGACTGGTCAAGCGCGATATCATCCGGGTGGTCACGCCGGGCACTGTCATCGAGAGCAGTATGCTGCAGGATGACAAAAACAACTACATTGCAAGCATTTTTCTGAAAGGGAACGCGGCGGGCATCTGTTTTGCCGATGTTTCCACTGGCACGGCCCACATCACCGAGCTGAAACAAGAGAAGATCGTGCCTGCCGTGATCGCGGAACTCTGCCGCTACCATCCCAGCGAAGTGCTGATGAACCCCGGAATGCTGGACTGCCGCGAACTGACCGGCTATATCAAAAAGAATATGACCTGCTCTGTGGAGCTGGTGGAAGAGGAGCGCTACGCCCCGGGCCTGTGGCCATCTCGCTGGAAATCAGTTTGGACGCAATTGGGATGAGACGACCTCTATTGATAAAAAAAGGTCTGGTGCGGTTTGCCATGGCCGCGCTTCTGGAATACCTGCACACCACCCAGATCAAAGGTGTAGAGCGCCTGAAGACCGTCATCAGCTACAACGAAGCTCAGTATATGCAGCTTTCGCCTGTGACGCGGGCCAACCTTGAACTCACCGAGACCCTGCGGGGCCGTGAGAAGCGGGGAACCCTGCTCTGGGTGCTGGACAAGACCAGCACTGCCATGGGCAAGCGGCTGCTCCGCACTTGGATCGAGCAGCCGCTGCTTTCCAGCGATGCCATCAACCACCGTCTGGATGCTGTGGAAAGCCTGGTCAACCAGACCGTACAGCGCGGCGATCTGATCGAAGAACTGCATTACATCGCCGATCTGGAGCGTATGATGACCCGCACGGTCTACGGTTCGGCCACGCCCAAAGAAATCTATGCCATGGCACAGACCTGTGAGCGCCTGCCCAGCCTGCGCCAGCAGGCCGAAAGCTGCGGCTGCGCCGAACTCAGCGAAATCGTCTCCAGGATCGACCCGCTGAGCGATATCAAGGACAAGATCTATGCCGCTGTGGACCCTGACGCACCTTCTACCCTGAAGGATGGTGGTGTCATTGCCAAGGGCTACCACCCCGAGGTGGACGAGCTGCGTTCCATCCGCGATAACACCAAGGGCGTGCTGGCTCAGCTCGAGACCCGTCTGCGGCAGGAGACCGGCATCCCCAAGCTGAAGATCGGCTATAACCATGTGTTTGGCTATTTCATCGAGGTCAGCAACTCTTATAAGGCACAGGTGCCGGAGAGCTACATCCGCAAGCAGACCCTGACCACCGGCGAACGCTACATCACACAGGAGCTCAAGGAGCTGGAAAATAAGATCCTGGGTGCTCACGAGCGGCTGATCGCTCTGGAACACCGGCTGTTCAATGAGCTGCTGGAAAGCATTGGTGCCCAGCTCGACCGCATCCAGCGTACGGCCAACGCCGTGGCAGAGCTGGACGTGCTGGCCGCTCTGGCTCAGGTGGCAGCAGAAAACAACTACTGCCGCCCCACTGTGGATGAGAGCGACCAGCTGACCATCGTGGAGGGCCGCCACCCTGTGGTGGAGCAGATGCTCAAGGGCAGTCTGTTCGTACCCAACGATACCACCCTGAACTGCGGCGAGGATCGCTGCCTCATCATCACCGGCCCTAACATGGCGGGCAAATCGACCTATATGCGCCAGAATGCGCTGATTGCCCTGATGGCACAGATCGGTTCCTTTGTTCCGGCCAAAGAGTGCCATGTGGGCGTGGTGGATGCCATCTTTACCCGCATTGGCGCATCAGATGACCTTTCGGCAGGTCAGTCCACCTTTATGGTGGAGATGACCGAGGTGGCAGAGATCCTGAAGAACGCTACCTCCCGCAGCTTGGTAGTGCTGGACGAGATCGGGCGCGGCACGTCCACCTTTGACGGTATGAGCATTGCCCGTGCCGTGGTGGAGCACATCAGCGACCCGGCCAAGGGACTGGGCTGCAAAACCCTCTTTGCCACCCATTACCACGAGCTGACGGACCTTGAGGGCACCATCAGCGGCGTGAAAAATTACAACATTGCGGTGAAAAAGCGGGGTGAGGACATCACCTTCCTGCGCCGCATCGTCCGCGGCCCTGCCGATGACAGCTATGGCATTGAGGTGGCAAAGCTGGCCGGTCTGCCCGGCACCGTGACCCGCCGCGCCCACGAGGTGCTGCGCGCACTGGAAGCCACTGCCCCAAAGAACAAGGTGGAGCAGATGGACTTTGATGCGCTGCAGGAGTATAATTCTCCCGCAGTGCCCAGCGAGGTGCTGGAAAAACTGGATGCGCTGGATGTGGAAACGTTGACCCCCATTGAAGCGCTGAATTTCCTGTACGAGCTGAAAAAGACCTTGAAGGGCAGCCTGAACGGCTGATTTCCTGAAAAATCCTAAAAAACAGGGGAGGGAACGAATATGGCAGTCATCCATGTTCTGGACAAGCACACGGCAGAGCTCATTGCAGCCGGTGAGGTGGTGGAGCGGCCTGCTTCCGTGGTGAAGGAGCTGCTGGAAAACGCCATTGATGCCGGGGCAAGCCAGATCACCGTGACCATTGAATCAGGCGGCGTGAAGCTGATCGAGATCAGCGACAACGGCTCGGGCATTGAAGCAGAGTATATCCCTACGGCATTCATCCGCCACGCCACCAGTAAGATCCGGACGGAGGATGATCTGAACCATATCCACACCCTGGGCTTCCGTGGAGAAGCGCTGGCTTCCATTGCCAGCGTGGCGCGGGTAGAAGTACTGACCCGTACTGAGAACGACGAGTGCGCCTCCGTCTACCGCATCGAGGGCGGAGAGGATTATCCGCTGGAGCCCGGTGCACGCGGCGTGGGCACTACCATCCGGGTGCAGGATCTGTTCTACAACACCCCGGCCCGGATGAAGTTCCTCAAAAAGGATTCCAGCGAGGGTACCTTTGTGGCGGATATTGTGGCCCATGTGGCCCTGAGCCACCCCGAGGTCAGCTTCAAGTTTGTCCGGGAGGGTAAGCTGCAGTATGTCACCCCCGGTGACGGCAAGCTGCGCAGTGCCGCCTACGCGGTGCTGGGCCGGGAATTCAGCCGTGACCTCATGGAGCTGGACAATCAGGAAGGGGTGTACCGGGTGTGGGGCCTCATCACCCAGCCCAGGAGCTGCCGCGCCAGCCGCAGTATGCAGTATTTCTACATCAATGGGCGCTATGTCCGCAACCGCACCATGATGGCGGCCATGGAAACAGCGTTCAAGGGCACCACGATGCAGGGCAAGTTCCCTGGAGGAATCTTGCTTCTGGAAATGCCCGCTGACCTTGTGGATGTCAATGTCCACCCGGCCAAGACTGAGGTGCGCTTTGCCCGGGAAAACGATATCTTTGACCTCGTTTATCACGCTGTCAAGCTGGCACTGGCCCAACCGGGCACCGGAGAGCGGCGTTTTGCCTTTGAAGAGGATAAAAAAGATGAAGAATCCAACAAATCTGAAATAAGTGATAACGCGACAGAAAGTGATGTAAAGAAGAATAGCTTTACAGGGCTTTCTGCCATCATTCCGGGCCAGGCTGAGCCGGGAACGCTCCATGAGCATACCCCTCAGCCCCAGCGGAGCTTCCGGAGCTTCACTCCGACACCGGCAGCAGCACCGCCGTCCCGTCCGGCACCTGCAAGCCACCCGGATATCCTGCCTTTGCCGGGCACTGCCGAGGAAAAGCCGACAGAGCACAGCTGGACAACGGTTGCATCGGGCCTGCCCATCCGGCAGGATGCCACCCTGCACAGCCCGGCATCAGCTCCCACGGAGAGTGAGCCTGAAGCACCCGCCTTTGCCGCAGCGCTGGGAGAAGGTGCATTGGACATTGAACCGGACAGTGCAGATCTGCCCGAACATCAGGACCACATGGCGGCATGGGATCCTGCCCCCAAGGAGGAATTGCCCGCCGCCCCAGCTCGGCAGCAGACCTCTGCTGCCGAGGATACGCCGGAACAGCTGGGCTTTGACGTGCAGGAAGGCCCTGCCCCTCTGCGCTATGTGGGTGAGATCTTCAAGACCTACATCCTCGCTGAGCGTGGGGAGGAAATCTGCATCATTGATAAGCATGCCGCCCACGAGCGCCAGCTCTTCGAGAAACTGGCGGCAAACTATGGAGATGTTCCGGCCCAGCTGCTGCTGGAGCCGCTGGTGGTGGAGCTGTCGGCAGAGGAAAAGACTGCACTCCTCTCCAACCTTGAGCTGCTGGAAAGCGCCGGACTGGAGATCGATGACTTTGGCGGCAACAGCGTGTTCCTGCGCTCTGTGCCCGCGGATGTGGAACAGGGCAGTGCCGAGGATCTGCTGGTGGAGCTGGCAGATAAGCTCTCCAAGGGCAGCCGCGATGCCCTGAGCGAAAAGACCGAGTGGGTGCTCCATTCCATCTCCTGCCGCGCAGCCATCAAGGCGGGGGATAAGACCTCCCCGCAGGAGCTGATGGCACTGGCAGAAAAGATCCTCTCGGGCGAGGTACCGCCCTTCTGCCCCCATGGTCGGCCTTGTGTCCTTAAATTGACCCGGAAGGAGCTGGAAAAACAGTTTGGACGGATCGTGTAACAAAAAGCACCCGGTGCTGGCCGTGGTCGGCCCCACAGCTTCCGGCAAGACCGCGTTAGGTGTTGCACTGGCCGAGCAGTTCGGCGGTGAGATCATCAGCGCCGATTCGATGCAGATCTACAAAGGTCTTGATGTGGGCACCGCCAAGGTGACCCCCGAGGAGACTCGCGGCATTCCGCACCATGGGGTGGATATCCTGCAGCCCGATGAACTGTTCAGCGTGGCAGATTTCACCGCGCTGGCCGGGGCGCTGGAGCATGAGATCTCCAGCAGAGGACATCTGCCCATCCTCGTGGGCGGTACCGGGCTCTATGTCCAGAGCTTTTTGTATGGTGTCCGCTTTGCTGCTGAGAAAACGCCGGACGGTTTGCGGGAACAGCTGGCCGCGGAACTGAATAAAAAGGGTTCGGAAGCCATGTATGCGGAGCTGCAGGCGGTGGACCCCGAAGCGGCGGCGGCCATCCATCCGAACAACCATATCCGGGTGCTGCGGGCGCTGGAACATTACCACGCCACCGGCAAAAAGCTCAGTGAGCAGAAAGCAGACTCGCTTCCGCCCGAAAAGCCCTACCGTTCTCTGATCCTTGGGCTGGATTTCCCGGAGCGCGCCCAGCTCTACCGCCGCATCGACCTGCGGGTGGATCTGATGATGGAGCAGGATCTGCTGAACGAGGCAAAACGTGTGTGGGAACACCGGGATACCTATAAGACGGCAGCCCAGGCCATCGGATACAAAGAATTCTTCCCCTACTTTGCGGGGGAGAGCGCGCTTGCCCCTTGTGTGGAGAAGCTGAAACAGGCTTCCCGCAACTATGCCAAGCGCCAGCTGACCTGGTTCCGCCACATGGAGGGCATCTGCTGGCTGGATGCCTCTGCCCCGGATGTCCGGGAACAGGCTGCACATCTCACAAATGAATTTTTAGCGAAAGGATGAGCGATATGCAGGAAGAAAACCGCGAGGGCATTTCCGGCGCACTGAAAACGCTGGCCGCTGTCGTCATCGTGTTTTTGCTGCTGGCGGCATTGTATGTGGGCTATCAGGCAATGCAGGTGCTGTTTCCGCCCAATACCTACGAGACCGCCCTGCTGGCTACGGTGGAGGACACCGTGGATGCCGAAGGCGTGCTCCTGTTTGAGGAAAGCTACGTTGCGGGCGGCGGCACGCTGGGATATCTGGTGGCAGACGGCGAGCGTGTTTCGGCAGGCACAGCGGTGGCTGAGATCTACAGCGATGCAGCGCAGGCTTCTCTGCGCCAGCAGCTGACCCAGATCAATGACCAGATCGACCTGCTGCAGCGCTCCCAGAACACCACTTCGGTGCAGCTGGAATCCCTGCGCAAGAACCGTTCCGCTGCTCTGTACGACCTGATGGATTCGCTGGATGCAGGGGACTACGAGGATACCGATGCGGAGAAGGAAAATTACATTCTGGCCCAGAACAAGCTCTGGGTCATCACCGGCGAGGTGGCCAGCTTCTCCGACCAGATCACCGCGCTGACCCAGCAGGCCGCCACGGTGCAGTCCCAGCTGGGCAATCCATCCCAGATCACGGCCCCGCAGACAGGCTATTTCATCCGCAGCTCCAGCTCCGGGCGGCTGAACGCAGGTTCTGCCGATATCCTTGCCCTGGATGCGGCCAATCTGAAAGCCTACGTTGAATCCTCCCCGGAGATCGCGCTGGACGGCTGCGCGGGAAAGATCGTTTCGGGCTTTACCTGGTACTATGCCGGGGTGTGCTCGGCCAAACAGGCAGAAAAGCTGCTGGGCAGAGACGGCAAGCCCTTGACCAAGAGCGTTGAGATCCGCTTTCCCGGTCAGGTGGAAACGCCCCTCAAGGCAAAGGTCAACGAGGTGAACATCGATGCGGAGAACGACATTGCCCGTTTCGTCCTCTCCTGCGAGATCATCAACGGCGATGTGCTCCGGCTGAACTGTGCCGATGCCCAGATCATCGTGGGACGCAACACCGGCCTGCGGGTGCCTGCTGCCGCAGTGCACTACCTCAAGGAGGATGGCTCCGAGGCAGAAGGTCAGGGTGAGAACTACATCCCCGGTGTGTACGTGAAGTACGGTAACCTGGCCCGCTTCTGCCGCATCGACCCTGTGGACGATGCCCATCCACAGATCACAGACGGTGATGACCTCATCGTTTTGCCCAGCGGAACGGCTGGTTCTGTCAGTCAGGTTCGGCTTTATGACGAGATTATTGTCTCTGGACAAAATTTGTATGATGGAAAACTTTTGTAGTTATTGACATCTGCGGCAAAAAATCCGATAATAGTAAAAGCTATTTGCATCTCTTTTGCAAAAGGCGCCAGGCAGCTGCGGCTGCCCGAATGAAAGGAGCAGATACTATGTCTTTCGTGGATAGTCTCAAAAAGGGCCTTTTTGGCGGTGAGGACGATTACGACGATCAGTACATCGACGACGGCCCCCAGATGGTGAACAACAACAGCGGTCTCGGCGTTGGCATGGACGATGCAGAGGAAGAGCCGGTGGAGGGTACCCAGAAGAAGAATAAGGTGGTCAACATCCACGCCACCACCCAGCTCAAGGTCGTTCTGGTAAAGCCCGAGCGCTTTGAGGATGCCAGCACCATTGCAGACCACCTGAACAACAAGCGCACGGTCGTGCTGAATCTGGAGTCTACCAACAAGGAAGTTTCCCGCCGTCTGGTGGACTTCCTCTCCGGTGTGGCCTACGCCAACAACGGCCAGATCAAGCGGGTGGCCAACAGCACCTTCATCATTACTCCCTACAATGTAGACATCATGGGCGAGCCTGCTGGACGAGCTGGAGAACAATGGCGCGTTCTATTGATACCCAGCAAAGCGCCGTGCGGGGCTTCGTCCCGGCGCAGAACGATGAGGAACGCTTCCTCATGCGTCATGTCGAGGATCTGGCCCGCGCCGCCTTTGGCCGGGGCATCGCCCGTTTATTCGGCGTT
>ENA-OQHF01000670-OQHF01000670.1-human-gut-metagenome-genome-assembly--contig:-NODE-670-length-20248-cov-4.256250_pt1 | contig 20248 bp, 17 predicted proteins | sample MGYA00242559_ERZ504709 | MGnify/ENA primary metagenome ERZ504709 (study PRJEB26092, sample SAMD00036203) | human gut metagenome | host: Homo sapiens | study: EMG produced TPA metagenomics assembly of... | reverse complement strand
GTTTGCTGCGTTTAGCCCAACCTTCTTCTGAAAAGTCTGGTTCTTCTCCCCGAAGCGGTTGATTATCCTGCTGAAAGAACTGCTTCCAGTCATCTTTCTTTTTCGGACCGCGAGGACTGGTATATCCTCTTTCCTCCCGGCTCGGCTTTTTTCGCCTTCTCTACCTTTGAAGGTTTATCAGCTTTCTTTTCAGCCGCCACTTTCTTTTTCTTTCCGCTCTTATCACTTTTCCCGGTATTCTCGCCGGCAATCTCTACACATACCTTACGCCCCCCGCTCAATACGACTTTGTTCAAAGCCTTTAGCACTTGTGGAGCCTGTTCTTGAATCACCTCAAAAAATGAGAAATTCTGCATCAAGTCAATACGGCCAATCTGAATACGCTCCTTTCTCAGATTACGGTTTACCAGGTCTATAATCTGATTGGTATAAAAGCCGTCTGTTTTTCCTAAATTCAAGAACAAACGCGTATAACCTTTTTCAGCCTTACGGCCTACCTTCTCTTTATCTCCCTTACGAGATTCCTTTGCCTCAGATTTCTTTTCATTAGCCTTAGGCTGCTCAATTTCAGGAGCATTTTTATAATAATCCAAGAAACGATTAAACTCCAATGAAACCACGCGCTTAATCAAATCTTCCTTATCCAGCCAATCAAGTTTTCGGTAAATGCCAGGTAAGAAGGTCTCTATCTCCTCTTCATTTACTTTCACTTTCTCTATATCATCAATCACCTTTATCAACTGCTGCTGACAAATTTCCTGTCCGGATGGGAGCACACTAACTTCAAACTTCTTTTTGATGATGTGCTCAATCTCCTTCATACGGCCCTTCTCCCGCAAATTGATAATTGCAATGGAAATTCCCGTTTTTCCAGCACGCCCTGTACGGCCACTCCGATGCGTATAACTTTCAGTATCATCAGGCAATCCGTAATTAATTACGTGCGTCAGGTCATTCACATCCAGTCCTCTCGCAGCCACATCCGTTGCAACCAGTAACTGCAAGTGACGTTGACGGAACTTCTGCATCACCAAGTCACGCTGTGCCTGGCTCAACTCGCCATGCAGCGAGTCTGCATTATATCCATCCTGTATAAGCTTATCGGCTATTTCCTGGGTTTCCTTGCGCGTACGGCAAAAAACGATACCATAAATCTGAGGATAAAAATCAACGACACGTTTCAATGCCAGATATTTATCTTTTGCGTGTACTATATAAGCCACATGATTAACGTTCTTGCTTCCTTCATTCTTGGTTCCGACGGTAATCTCCTTTGCCTCATGCAAATAAGTCTTCGCAATACGGGCAATTTCCGGACTCATCGTCGCAGAGAACATCAAAGTATTCCGGTCTTGAGGTATATTTTCAAGAATCGCATTGATACTATCCGTAAAGCCCATATTCAGCATCTCATCCGCTTCATCCATAACCACGTCGCGGATTGTAGCCAATTGAGCCACCTTGCGTTCCATCAAGTCAATCAAGCGGCCGGGAGTAGCTACGATAATATGCACTCCCCTCTTTAAACTGCGAATCTGGCTATCTATGGAAGAACCTCCATACACAGGAAGAATCTTTAAATCGGTGATATACTTCGAATAGTCAGTCAGGTCACCTGCTATTTGCAGGCAAAGTTCACGTGTCGGACAAAGCACCAACGCCTGTGGTACACAATTTTTTACATCAATTTTCTGAATCAGCGGCAGACCAAATGCGGCTGTTTTTCCGGTTCCGGTTTGTGCCAGAGCCACTACATCATTGCCGTTTCCCAACAAATACGGTATTACTTCTTCTTGCACGGGCATAGGATTCTCATACCCTAATTCCTCAATTGCCTTGCGTATTTCCGGTGAAACGCCAAGTTCTTCAAATGTTTTCATTCAATTCAATTATCTAATTTGCTGCAAAGATACAGACAAATCAGATGCTGCCCAAAACTTTATCCCTTTTGGTGCAAAAGATTTTTCACCACCTCTTTATCCTGCCGCAACTGCCATGTAAGCTTTTCCACACTTTCAAATTTCACTTCCGGGCGCAGATACTCCACAAACTCAATTTTTATCAGTTCCTGATAAATATCTCCCTGGAAATTCAATATATGGACTTCCACACTCACAGACTGTCCATTCTCGTTCACGGTAGGGCAACTTCCTATATTCAACATTCCAGCGTAGCGTTCTTTCCCTATATATACATAAACCGCATACACTCCCGTTGCCGGCAGAAGCTTTTCAGCACACAATGGCTGGATGTTGGCTGTAGGAAATCCTAAAGTACGCCCCACTTTCTTTCCGTCAACCACTCTTCCGCTTAAATAGTAGCTGTAACCCAGATAAGCATTCGCTTTCTTTATATCTCCTGCAAGCAGACATGAACGAATCAACGTAGAACTAATAGAAGTACCATCTTCTACCAAAGCTCTTGACTGCATCATACGCATGCCTAATTCTTTTCCATATTGGCAGTATTCCTCAAACCCCTCTCCCTGATTATGTCCAAAATGATGATCATATCCTACAAAAAGAGTCTGCACATTATACATCTCATGCAGAATCCTCATAAATTCACGGGCAGAAAGCAACGACAATTCCTTCGTAAAAGGAAGTAGCACACAATATTCAATAGGAGAATGCTCAAAACATTCTATTTTCTGAGACAAGCATGTCAGCAGCCGGGGACGATAATCCGTATCCAGTACCTGCCGAGGATGAGAAGCAAAAGTTATCAGGCAAGAAGCAAGTCCTCCCGCCTTCGCAATATTATGCACCTGCTCTATCAGGTATTGATGTCCTCTATGTACACCGTCAAAACAACCTATGGTTGCCACACATGCAGGAAGATTTGCGGCCGTAGAGCCAGTAACTATTTTCATTTGCTTACACTATAAATTTTTGAAGCTGTACCTCCAGATTATCTCCTGGTACATAATGACACACACCGATTCCCAACTTAGCAGCTGCCTGACAATTCTCTTCAGAATCATCTATAAACAAGACTTCATCGGCTTTAAGTCCTGCCTCTTTCAGCACAGTCTGAAAGATTTCCACATCGGGTTTTGCCAGATGCATCCGGTACGAAAGAAATACCTGCGTAAAGCAATCAAGCATCGGCATACCTTTATAAATAAACTTACCTGCACACTCTTTCCAATGCAAGTCATTCGTATTGCTCAGCAAATATAAATTATAGTTTTCCTTTAGCTTCAGCAATAATTCAAACTTATAATCCGGAATTTCCTTTAACATGCTGTTCCATATCCGGTCAATCTCCTCGTCCGGAAGTTCACGACCCACCTCTTCGCGAATCCGGTCCCGGAACTGCTCCGTGGTCAATGTGCCACACTCATATTCTTTAAAGAAACCTTTTTCATTCGTTCCAGTCATCCACTGACGCACTTCATGCAGCCCGATACCCTCCAAACGCTCTAAACAACGGTGTACATCCAAATCAAGAAGCACACCGCCTAAATCAAATATAATATTTTTAATCCGGTTCATTTTTTCATCATCCGTTTAACTCCTCGCCAAATCTCACCAATCCAAAGTACCACAGAAGTACCGGCTATAATATAAGCCCATTCCAATGCAGGCAAAGGCTCTGTACGGAAGACCTTGCCACCAAAAGTAACAATAATGAACTGACCAACCAGAATAATCAATGCCACTCCTAACATACCCATCGCATGACCGGCATCTTTAAAGATAGAATGATTCGTACCAAATACGCTGGCATTAAACAGGTTCCAGAACTGCAGCATGACAAAAATCGTAAAGAAGACAGTCAGATGATGCACATCCATACCGCCAGGCATGTTCTTAAAGAAAGCCAACAGCCCCATCAGTACAATCAAGAATCCGGCACCCACACCGAATATATTGTTCCGCATGGCAGGAGATATGATAAAATCAGTACGCTTGCGAGGTTTTTCATTCATTACATCCATGCTCGGCGCAATAGACGCCAACGCCATCGCTGCAAACGTATCCATAATCAGGTTCACCCACAGCATTTGAGTAACCGTCAGCGGAAGTTCCGTACCTAAAAAGGCACCCAGCAACACGCTCAGCAAAGCTACCACATTGATGGTCAGCTGGAACACAATAAAGCGCTGGATATTCTTATACAACGAACGTCCCCACATCACTGCAGTAGCAATGCTATGGAAGGAGTCATCCAACAACGTAATATCACTGGCCTCTTTCGCCACAGAAGTACCCGTTCCCATTGACAAACCCACCTGCGCATGATTCAATGCCGGCGCGTCATTTGTTCCGTCACCAGTCACTGCTACTACTTCACCTTTTTGCTGGAGCAACTGTACCAGACGTTGCTTATCCATCGGACGTGCACGGCTCATCACCTTCAAATCGACCACTCTTTCCAAAGCTTCTTCATCGCTCAAGGCAGCAAACTCCACTCCGGTAATGCGATTCCGTTCCGTATCTTCCGATGTCCACAGCCCGATTTGTCGTGCGATTTCAGTTGCTGTTCCCGGAGTATCTCCCGTTACAATCTTCACACGGATACCAGCCGACTGGCATTTCTTCACCGCATCAGGCACATCCGAACGAATCGGATCACTGATTGCAAAAATTCCCATGAATGTCAATCCGCCTTCCTTCACCAGTTCCGCACAATCCGTACTGCTATTTTCAGGAATTACCTTATAAGCCACTCCCAATGTACGCATAGCCTGATTCTGGTAAGCCAAAAGCTGTTCATTATATTGCTTAACCCGGCTTTCTTCCAGGTTACATTTTCCCATCACAATCTCAGGAGCCCCCTTCACATAAAGCACACGTGTGTTCAAAACAGAAGAGTCGACCAGCGTAGCCATATATTTTCTTTCCGTAGAGAAAGTAAGCTGATTTACCGTCTTTGCCTGATTTCTCAATAAGATGTAATCCATTCCCTGCTCATTCAACCAAAGCAAGAGAGCCACTTCCGTGGGGTTTCCTACTCCGGACGGCTTACCTTCTCCCTCTTTCTCTTCCAGGAAAGCAGTAGAGTTAGTTGCTATACCCTCTGCTATCAGGTTCTTCTGAGATTCATCCAACTTGGCATCATACACCTGCATCAGGTTCTGTGTCAGTGTACCTGTCTTATCCGTACAAATCACCGTAATGGCTCCCATTGTTTCGCATGCATGCATCTTACGAACCAAGTTGTTCGTTTTCAGCATACGGCGCATATTCAATGCCAAACTCAAGGTCACACTCATAGGCAATCCTTCCGGTACCGCTACTACAATCAAGGTGACAGCCATCATAAAATACTTCAACACGATGCGTGCTATTTCAAGCCACTGATGCCAGTCGGTAATAGTTGTATTATTTAAATGAACATATAAATCTTTCGCTGTAAAGATTACGAAGGTCAGTGTCGCAATTGTAAAACCCACCTTCCCTATCAGATTGGCCAATTTGGTCAACTGTAAATTCAACGGAGTCTGTTCCTGACTCTGTTCTGTAGCCTGTCGAGCCACCTTACCAATTTCAGTAGCATCCCCTACTCTTTCTACGCACATTACTCCGTGACCATCCGTCACTGTCGTTCCACGCATTACGGAATTAGACGGATAAGTAGCTTCTTCATCGAAATGAGCCTCATCCGTTGTTTTGTTCACCATCAATTCCCCGGTCAGGCTTGATTCATTTACCTGCAATGATACTGCTTCCAGCAATACCCCGTCTGCCGGAATCTCATCACCGGTATTCAATATCACTACATCTCCTACTACAATATCTTTCTTAGGAATCTCATGCACCTTTCCATTTCGAATCACCATAACCGGAGTCTCCTCCCCTACGGCATTCAGCAAATCAAACTTCTTATTGGCATCATATTCAAAATAGAACCCGATACCGGTCGCTAAGAAAATAGCAAAGAATATACCGATTGTCTCCGCATATTCACTCTCAATGATTGAAATCAACAGAGAAAAAGCGGCTGCAACGAGCAGCACTTTGATAACCGGATCCTGAAACTTCTCCAGATACAGTTTCCAGATTGACGGACGTTTGGGAGGAGTCAGCAGATTCATCCCATATTTTTGACGATTTTGAAGAACTTCCTGGTCGGTTAACCCCTTAAAACGAGAATCTTGTGTGTTGTGTGACATACGTCTGATAATTAATTATTAATATCGGCAAAAATACAACATATATTGCAAGCATCTGTTCCATTAGTTTTTTTATCATTTTTTTCTAACCAAATATTGCAGATTTCAACTCAAACCATTACTTTTGCAACGCATTTCCAAACAAATTCTTCTGAAATGTCGGACTTGTAGCTCAGTTGGTTAGAGCAACAGACTCATAATCTGGAGGTCCCTGGTTCAAGCCCAGGCTGGTCCACACTGAAAATCAAGCACTTACAGAGTTTCTGTAGGTGCTTTTTCTTTTACAGGTGACCTTCAGGTGACCTTTTTGAAGCGAAACTCTGCAAGAGTGACCTTTTGAAATTGCATGGGATTGCAGAGAATTTTTATAGATTTTTATTCTATGGTGAACTTGACACTGCGGAATGTGATGCACATTTTAGGCTGAAATAGGATTTCCCACTAAGCATATTTGTAAGTCGTTGAAAACATCTTTGGTATGGGAATGGCCAATCTGCAAGCTTTCCAGTCTGTCCGTTTTCATTCGTATATTCCATTTTGGTAGTCGCGCAAATATTGCGTAAAAGTCTTTCCTGTTTCACGTTTAAAGAAACGCATCAGATGACTCGGGTCGGAGAAATGAAACTCTTCGGCCAGCTGGTTCACGTTTCGGTTAGCAAACAGTAACTCATTCTTCAATTCTTCCAACAGACGCTGCTTGAGCAGATGATTGGCAGATACACCGAATTGACTCATCACGGAACTGTTTAACGTAATACGGCTCACACGGAGCATATCCGCATATTCCTGCACCCGCTGTTTCGTACGGATATTCTTTTCCAGCAAGTCCTTAAACTGGAATGCGTAATTGTTTTTAGGTACATCAATCGGTAAATGATAAGTGGCGGCATACGCCCGGTTGATAATAACCAATAAGTAGTAAAGCACAGATACAATGAGATTATAAGTATCGGCAACAGGATGCAGAAGCTCCTGCTTTATGATTCCTAAAAGACGAATATACTCCGCCATGCTTTCTGGCGAAGCAAACAGATAGGGAGGCGTGTCGGTCTGATAATAATATAGCAAGCGATACACAAAAAACTTGTCCGCTATGAATGTACGCATAAAATCCTCGCGGAATATAAGAAAAGAGTAATCTAGTTCTGCTTCATCCACGTGCCATTCCTGCTGCTGATGCGGCGAGAGGAGCAATACCATATTGGCATGCAATTCAAATTTGCGGAAATTCAGCAGCAGATACCCATTGGCCTTACGAAAAAAATAGAAGCTAAAAAAATCTGTTTTAAACACCTGATTTTCCGTCAGTACACCACATACATCGCTACTGTAGCCTGAGTTGATATAAAAGTCCACACCACAGCGTGTCTTGCTAAAAGGAACGCTGACCAGACGTTCGGGGTTGACGATTTTATCCATAGATTTCGTTTTTTGGGGCAAATATACTATTTTTTATTTATCAAAATGGCATATATTCCTGTTTTTAAGGCATAATGCATCCGATTTTTTTTACCGAACTTTGCGGCTATAATCAATACAATAAATTATGATGGAAGAAAAAGTAACAATTCGATTGATCCGTAATGCAACATTGCGAATCCATTATGCTGGAAAAGAGATACTTGTTGACCCCATGCTTGCCGGAAAAGGCACTTTACAGTCGGCTCTAGGTGTGTATAAGACCCCAAGAGTACACCTCACGATGCCGATGAATGAAATTGCGGACGGTCTGGATATGGTATTGTTGACACACAACCATATTGACCATTACGACCCGACAGTGAAACAGCATTTAGCGAAGAACATCCTGTTCCTGACACAACCGCAAGATAAAGAGAGTATTACACAGGATGGTTTTACAAATGTAGAAAGCATTGAAAAAGATAAAGCTATTGGAAATTTAACCATTCATCGCATCCAAGGACACCATGGCTTCGGAAAGATTGGAGAAATGATGGGGCCAGTATCAGGCTATGTACTTACTGCACACGGTTTCCCTACTATTTATATAATGAGTGACTGTAAATGGGAAGACTGTATCCGTCAGGCCATTGAACAATTTTCTCCAGATTACATCATAGTGAACAGTGGAGGTGCAATTTTTCCTGAATTTTCTCAAACAGAAGGTTCTATCATTCCAGATGAGCAAGAAGTTATGACAATGCTCGATGAACTTCCCGCCCACATCAAACTAATAGCAGTCCACATGGAAGCTACCGATCATGGGCAGACTACACGCGCAATTCTGCGTAACGAAGCCATGCATCACAAAATAGAAATGAGTCGCCTGATTATTCCAGAAGATGGAGAAACAATAATATTATGAGCGACTTCTCTGATTGGGAAACAGCCTGAAAAGAGGGTTACGAATGGATTGTTATAGGAACGGAAACAGGCAAAAGGAAAGGGAAAGTAGATGCCAATCCTGAATGAGTACGTCATATTGTAGAACAGGCGAAAAGAAATTATATTTTGGTATTTATGAAAGAATACCTTTTGCCTATAATGGGAGAATACCGAATGATTCAAGAACTACCGAAACAATTTATAGAAAAAATATGGAAAAGGAAATAATCAGAGAAATAGATGTACAGAATGTCATGACTAAATCCTCATTACCAGTAGGGGGCTTCTCTGTCAATCCTTATGTAGGTTGTCCTCATGCTTGTAAGTACTGCTATGCTTCATTCATGAAACGTTTTACAGGGCATACAGAGCCTTGGGGTACGTTTCTGGATGTAAAGCATTGGAAACCTATTGATAATCCGCATAAATATGATGGACAACGGATTGTTATCGGTTCTGTAACAGACGGATACCATCCGTATGAAGAAGATTTTTGCAGAACCCGTAAACTGCTGGAAGAGTTAAAAGGCACTAATGCTGAAATCATGATTTGTACTAAGTCAGATTTAGTTTTGCGTGATCTTAATTTACTTAAAGGCTTTCAGAAAGTGACAGTATCTTGGTCAGTTAACACACTCGATGAACAGTTCAGATGTGATATGGATCGTGCCGTAAGCATTGAGCGAAGACTTAAAGCCATGAAACAGATCTATAATGCAGGCATACGCACCGTGTGTTTTATTTCACCGATTTTTCCAGGAATTACAGATGTGAAAGCTATCGTTAATCGGGTAAAAGATTATGCAGATTTGATATGGCTGGAAAATCTGAATCTTCGTGGACAATTTAAGAGAGACATCATGGGGTATATACGGGAAAAGCATCCGGAGCTTGTAGCCTTGTATGATGATACCTACAACAAGAAACGAAAAGATTACTGGCAGGTCTTGGAACAGGAAGTAGCTGCGTTTGCTCAAGCGGAAGGTTATCCTTATCGTATAAACGATTTACCATACGGGCGTTCTCAAAAAGGAAAACCTGTTATAGTAAACTATTTCTATCATGAAAAAATTAGGCTAAAAAAATAGGATCATTTGATTGATTTGATAAATTTACTGATAGCCTGTCTTGTCATTTGTTTGAAAAAACGCATCAGGTGGTTAGGCTCAAAGAAATGCAAATGATAAGCCGTCTCTTTAACTGACAATCTAGAAAACAAGAGATCGCTTTTTCCCTCTTGCAATAGACGCTGTTTCAGCAAAAGAGCGGAAGATAAGTCAAATTCACGCATAACGGTAGTGTAAACTGAACTGTATCACGGCTCTGTTTACACTACCGAATTTCTCCATGATTGAAAGTATTCCTCCAAAAGGAGTGAGTTTCTCTGATTTAATTGCCATGTCATATAGTTCTTATCTACGTATTCCTACCTGATTTTGTTCTATTTTCCAATCATAAGCCCCATTAGCGACATCAGCAACCTCCTTGTAGGTCTGCCGATGTTTTATTTTATCAAAAGACTGTCGGCTGTCCGCATAGTCGCAAAGCCATCTTCCGATTGTTTGCTGCTGCTCTTTGGTCTTGCCATAGCTCTGCATCACGCTCTTGATGTCAGCAGCTTCATCACTGCCAAAGATAGACTTGTATTTGTCCGTGCTGTAGTGAATAATTGCATCAATGGCATGTTTGAATACCTCACTGGCAGCATAGAGCATATCGGCAATAATAGCAAAAACCAGCTTGCGTGAATTCAACTCACCTTGCAATCGGCTGATGGTCTTGTCTTTCTCCGCATTGGCAAGTTTGACCGCATTATTGATGCGCAGTTGCACATTTTCGTTTAGACTGTTAAGTTCTTTAATAGCCTTGTCACGTTCTGAAGCAATAGAACAACTTTGCGCAATGACATTATCACGTTGCGCTTCGGCTTTCTGCTTTTCCAAAGCCAGTTCCTTTGTCTGCTTCTCCACCTCTTTGATGACAGTCGGTCTAAACGCCTTTTTAAGGCGATCATATTCCTGTGCGAGCAGCTTGTACTCCATTTCAAGAGTGGCAGTCTTACCAATACCGACCAGACTGCCGACACTATCCAAGATACCGTCCACCATGTTTCTGCGGATTGCATCACGCTTTTTCTGCTTGTCGGCTATCTCGCTGTCAAGTGCCGCACTCCGTTCAGATTTAGCCTTATTCTCAACCTCTATGGAGTTGCGCTCGGCTTCGGCTTTCGCTTTGGCGGTGACAGCTTTTTCCTTTTCTGCTTTAGCTTGCTCCGCTTCCTGCTTCTGCTTGGCTATGATGAAGTCCGTCCTTTCCAAATGCTTCTTACCTGTAAGATCTTTTGATATACCCCTTTCCATCTCTAAGCACTCAGCCAAAAGCGTCTGCATCTCGCCCATGCATTTCTCGTCCAGTTTGCAGGATTTTCCAGTATCGTGGTTCATCCAATCCCATACGATATGGGCGTGAAGATTGGGCATCCATGTGGCGGTATCTCCGAGATTGCCGTAATGCCCCTCGTCACGGTGGATGAAGATTTGCAAAGCTGTGATACCCCAATGCTCCTTACACTCCTCACAAAAATGCTGCAACTGCTCCAACGTGGTATCATCTTTGATTACCACGACACCCTCTTTGAGTGGGGTGCTGCCACGCACGATAGTCACCTTGCCCGTCTTCTTGTTCATTCGTTCACGGTCTTTGGTCTGCATTTTCCGACCAGTCTTTTCCTTGACCATTTGGGCAATCTGATTGTAGCGGTCAGTTAATGAGCTGTTGCCCAATTCAGGTGCTACCCATACTTCGTTTGAAGCCATAAGGTCAGTACGGACATAAAGCCTCTCTTTGTTGATATGAGCGAGGTATTCTGCTGTTCTTTTGTTATGTGCCTCACTACTACCAATGTTACAGGGTTTGATATTAATGGATGTTTTCTGTGCCATTTTACTTATGCTTTTAGAGATTTATATTAAAAAGGGTTATTAGGGCAAAGCCTTAATCGGAGGGTGCAGGGAGAGGGTCACTTCCTGCTCGGGGTTTTCAGGGGTGAAGCCTCTGAACGGAGTTTCCAAAGAGAGGGTCACTCTTTGGTCGGGTTGCATAGGACTGACAGTCCTTGCCGGGTTCTTAGGGCAGCGTCCTAAGTGGGACGGGGCAACGCCCAGCCCCTCGGGAGAGCCCACAACTTCGGGAGCAAAGTGGAGAAGTTATAGTGGGCTATATCAGGGCAAGCCCTGTCATGTACGCCACACCTCTTTGCCTCCAGCCGCCAAGTCAGAATTTGTTTCTTCCCTTTTGTTGGAATGCCATGCTTTTGTTCATCAGATACTCGTTGAGATCTTTGTATTCTTCATACTCATTTGAGGCATCAGTACACTTGTCCCCCAATGCTTTCATTATCTGCCAGGTAGCCATTCTGCCAGTTTTGTCATTATCCAAGTGGCAGCATATTTGAGAATACTTATTGAGCATGGAGAGAGCACTCGGGATGTTTACAATGGAGTTGAGTACCACCGCATCACATTCGCCATGTAGTATGAGATAGGAGAGATAGTCCACGAATCCCTCGAATATGTGACAAGCTGTTTCGTGGTTCCTTATCGTAGTGATTGCTTTCGGAGCAATACATCCCTTGAAGTATGGATTCCGAAGTTCATAGCCACCAGCATCATTCTTGAAGCCAATAGCAAAATATCGCTTGCCAGCACTTTTGTAGTGTATTTCCACGCACTGCCTTTTGGCTGTAATAGAACCAATTCCCCTTCCCAAGAGGTATTGTAGCAAAGCAGGATGAGCCAGTTCTTTTACCTCAATATCTTCAAACGAAGTGTGCTTTTGTGGGCAAGTAGATTGAATTGGTATTGTGGGTAGAATGATTGAACGCCCCATCATGTGCAATACTTCTGAAATGTTTTGCGTGTGGTATAGTTGCATCGCCAAATCAATGATGTTACCTCCTTTGCCCAGTGCAAAGTCATACCACACGTTTTTGGTTAAATCCACCTTAAATGATGCGGTTTTCTCCGTATGTAGTGGCGATAAGTACCACCACTTATTTCCTTTTCTGTTTATTGGTTCATATCCCTTGCTTGCAAGGAAGTTGGATATTTGGATTGCCTTTATTTCTTGTATAGTCATAATGTGAGTGATTTGTTGAAATGTTGAGTTGTTGAGAGAATGGGCTGGTGAAAAGAAAAATAGCTTTCTCTTTTGCCCAGTTACACCTCTTGTTGAGTGCTTGTTGAATTGTATTTGTTTGAGTACCAAAGATCAGTCTGTTGTTCTCAACAATTCAACAACTCAACAAAGAATTATAAACCTAAAGAGTCTATAAATTCCTTGGTCACCGTGTAGAAACGTCCCACTCTGCTAATTGAGGAAACACGCCCCGGCTTAGTGTAGTCACATTGATAGGCAAGATAGGTCAGTGCATTGTGAGCAGGGGTAAGTCGCCAGACATCTTTCACGACCTTTCGTATCTGCCATTGCTCCACCTTTACACCGTTCATGGTCAGTAACGGTATTAAGTCTTGAGGGATGAACGACAGCTTGTCAACGTGTTGCGTTTCCATAATGTCACGTATCAGCTCTACCATATCCAACTCCGTATGGTTGCGGTTGCACTGGATAATGCGGTCAAGAGCCTCTGTCCTGATAAGGGTAGGATGAAACCACATACGCCCCTCTTTGTTGGTGGAGAGTGTGCGGTGCTGGAGATAATAGAGGAATGCAGGTATCTGTTCCTTTAGCTTTTGCAGGAAATTGGTATCATCGCTTTCAAGTGGTCGGATTTTACGCACCCAATAGCGGTTTTCTCCCGGGTCAATGATAACAGGGTAAAGTTCGTTGTTGGAACATAGTACGAACTTGGCAAAGAAGTTTACCTCCTGTCTGTCTTTACCCTTGGCCTCTACCTTGTAGGTTTGGGCTGTGCTTAGGTTCTTCAATCGCTCTGAATCTTCTCTACGACTCAACAGCACCTCGTCCACAACGATGAGTAGCTTGCCAGCCCAGTCAGCATTGAACTGGCTCCTGAAATCCTCGTTTGTATTAAAGGTGGCATTGTCCTGAAAGATACTTTTCAGAAAGTTCAGGAAAGTGGTCTTTCCTGTGTTTCGTTCCTCTGACACCAATAACAGGATGGGGAGTTTCTGAGTCGGCTGCATATAAAGCAACTGCATATAGTCCAACCCCAGTTCGTATTGCTCCTCAAAGATGTGGTGTAGCAATTTTTCAATATCTGAGAAATTCCCTTCTGCCGGAACATGGTCAATTGGTTCATACAGATTATAGAAACCTGCAACATCCTTTTGATAGTCTGTGTGACTTGGCACTGTGCAAAAACCATTATATTTATCAATAGTAGGGATATTGTGCTTACCATAATCTTGTCGGATAGTGCCAAAGCTCCATTGCAATCTGCGGGTAGTCATCGTTCCATCTGCCAAAGGCTGCTGCACTACCTTATATATAGTAGTGCCTACTCGAATGTATTGTTCTTCCATAATGCTTGCTTTTAGATTAAACATTTGGATTAACGCTATTAGCAGTTTGTACTTTAGCTTTCAGAAGTGAGGAGATTTCCTTCTTCGAGTAAAGATTACGTCCTCCCAATTTGTGAACTATAATTCTTCCCTCCTTCTGCATACGCCACAAGGTGGTATAGGTTATGTGGAGTCGTTCACATACCTGATCGCGAGTAAAATACTCGTCACTCTCTTCTGGTGTCAAATCGGCCTGTGGCTTTTTCCCAACTAATTCTTCCACCAATTCAGAAACAACCTGTTTCAGGTCATCCTTCTGTAACATTATAAAATTGCCTTGCATATCATGTTGTTTTAATAATTACGCTGCGAAATTACGATGGAATAAAATGAAAGCACCTCGGTAAAAATCATGACGATTTCTGCCGAGGTGCTTTTAACGGAACAGCGTTTCTTTTTAACAAATTAAGCCTTTATGATGCAATCAATATACATCAGGGGAAAGTAAGGTGCGCAGTCTTATGCTTATCAACTTTGCCTGTTCTTTTCCTGTTTGAACAGTCTTTTCTGATAAACTCAAATTATAGTCGTTGCCACGTTCACTGACAATGGCATTATAAAGGGCTTCTCCCCAATCAAAGCCAGACTTAAATCCAAGGGATGGGAATTTTTCCAAGATGGCTGTATGGAAAGTACGATAGTTATAGGTATCATTAAGCAAGCTTCCATTGGTCAGCGCAGCAAAAATATAAGCAAGAATAGAATCCGTATCATTCGTTTCCATCCATTCGGTGAGTATTTTTTTCTATCTCGTTGGTAAGAAATTCTGCATGAGGTTGTATAAGCATTTCTTCAAGCAGGACACAGACTTGCTTACGTCCACGTCTGCCTTTACTCTCTTGTAATGCAGAATTAGCTACATCTTTGACTACACGATTGTTTGCTGCTTTCCATGTTCCTTTAGTGTAAGTCGCTTTATCCATACTGGTAAGCATCAAAGAGCGCATAATTTGTTCGCCAAAGTTTTTCTGCCAAAAAGAAGTCTTCTCTCCCATCATTGTTTTAGTTACTAAATCAGCGGACTTCACGAAACCATTATCAAATATCATCCAATAGAACACACTGAACAAGAAAGGATTATTGTGCTGCAATTTATCTTTTGTTTCCTCTTTGTTAAATGTAGAGGCAAACAATTCAGTCAGTTTTTCGTGTGCCTGCTGACTAACATTAGAAAATTGAGCTTTGTTGTAGCTCTCAGTTCCTGGGCATAGGCTTAACAATAATTCGGAGATACCTTTTATACCATCAAGTGACAGCAGTTCTATCAAGTAGGAAAAACCTTTGAAGGCGAAGCTCATGTCACCCTCGTATGCTTTTGTGAAGAGATTTGTGAACTCTTGATATTCTTTCGGGTGTTCGTAATGCCAACGGCGCAAACGCAATAGATTCAGTTCTCGGTCTGATGCCTCTTGAGTTTCCTGCTCTTTATCCTGCAAGTGGAATTTAACCACATCTTTGATATATTGCGCATCCGTAGATTGCTCAAATTTAGTCATGGCACTCTCTATTTCCTTAAACCCATTATCCAATTCCAAATAGCAATGCATACAACAAGCAGCCATATCACCTTCTTCTGCGGCTTTAGAGAAGGTGTTTATTATGTTCTCAACAGGCATATTCTTTGCTGCCATTGCCTCTAAAAGCATATTTTGAAGCGAGTAAGTTTCATCGCATTCTGCCACATTGGTTCCATCTTGTGATAGAATGTCCAATGTGGAATGAATCTTGCTTTTGAACTCTGCATAGATTTCTTGGTTCGCCTCAAACCATTCCTTCATCTTATTGCCCATAAGTGTTATTTTAGCTAATAGGGTTAATCTTTAAGACAAGCCAACGGAATGACTTTCACGCCATCCTGACGAGTGTATGCCATGCTTCCACCAGTCATCACTATCAGCAAATCTGGTTCCCGAATGGGCGTCTGTTTCTCTGTTGTGTTATGTTCCTGTATAAGCCTTTTGAGTTCAAGCAGATGCTTGGCTCCATCGTCAATCTCACGACTGCCAAGTTTGCACTCTATCAAGGCATACCGTCCATCTTCCAGATGCAGCACTATATCCGCTTCCAAATCATATCGGTCATGATAATAAGACACGTGACTGTTTAAGTCTATAGTATATGCCTTTAAGTCACGAATACACATCTGTTCAAAGATAAAACCAAACGTCTTGAGCTGCATGCTCAACGCTTCAGGAGACAACCCCAAAAGAGCAATCGGAATGGAAGGGTCGCAGAAACATCGTTTCACGCCACTTCTAATAGCGGTTTTACTTCTAATTGCAGGACACCATGCACTTATGTTCTGGATAACAAATAGCTTTTCCAAAGCTGCAACATAATCATCAAATGTGTCCACGTGGCAACTTACTTCGCCAGATGAGGTCACATCATCCAAAAGCGACTTCTTCTTGACCAGAGTAGAAACATTTCTGGCATACGCCCGAAGTATCATACTGGTCAGTCTGGCATCTCTTTTCTTGCCATCAATGCTGGAAATGTCGTTGGAGCAAATTGTTTGAACATAGTTCTTTGCTACGAGTAGTTGAGCCTTTGGGGTACGAGCCAACAAAGAAGCTGGCCATCCGCCTCGGGAGGCTGCAAAGATAAATTCCTCAACGGTCATCTTAGACATCTTGCCGTCAATATCATAATCTGGATTGTTGAAAAGTTCTTTCAACGAAACTTCACCTGTAGATTCTTGTGATTCCCACAAACTCATAGGCAGCATACGCAGTCTGGCAATACGACCAACTCCAGAATGGTGTATTTGGGATTTGTCAACGGCATTGGAACCTGTAAGTATAAATTGTCCGGGGATTTGACGATCATCAACAACAGTTCGTACTGCATCCCACAACATTGGAGCATCTTGCCACTCATCAATAAGGCGAGGCGTAGCTCCATTTAACAGAATGGACGGCTTAGTTTTAGCGGTGACCAAATACTCCTCACGCAAACTAGGATCTTGCATTCTCAAAATGCTGTTTGCAAGTTGAGACGCAGTTGTAGTTTTGCCACACCATTTTGGTCCTTCTATCAATACAGCCCCAAATGCATCCAGCAAGTCTTGCAACAGGGCATCGGCAGTTCTTTTATAATAACTCATATAATATGCTTTTTCAATTGCAAAGATACACATTTTCTGCGAAATGCATGGCCAATTCGTGTTTTTTGTGGCATTTCAATCCACTTTTTTTGGGGTGTTTTATTCGGTATTTTTGTGGCATTTCAATCCACTTTTTTGCGGTATTTCACTTGGCATTCTTGCGGTGAGCAACTATAATTAGTCTGATAAGTTAGCCATCAACTCCGTCCGTTCCTCCTCGCTCAAGCCTTTCAGCATCTCAAGCAGGGCTTTCTTATCTACCACAGGAGTACTTTCTTTCGACTTCTCATTGAGTAGATAATGGTTATACTCCAGCATCTTTGCAAGCGGATAAGCACCGATATATTGGAAGTAATGTCACCGCCGCCACTATGCCCCATGCTGTCGCTTATATATTTATAAGGTACGACACCAGAGTTATTGAGGTTGGTAGCGAAAGCTGTGCCTTGCCCAAGTGGGTGATGGCACCTGTTCCATATCCAATAGTTTGGCAACTTTTGCCATGTGCTCACGTATATATCTGTTGTAGCGTTGGATAACCCATATCTCTTGTTCTGGTGTGATTAACTCACTCATGATGGGGAATACCCTTCGCCCAAGTTTTGGGACATTGCCATACCGGTTGAGTATCTCTTGAATCTCTGGAGTAACAGGAAATATCACTTCGCTGGCACTCTCGTTCCGTTCACGGGTTTTGTGGCGAAGAAAACGAAGCTGTTTGCCATGAGTGGCATAGTATAGTTCATCATAAGTCAGTCGGAGTGTATCTGCAAGGTTCTGCCCATCGCCCAGATACATAAAAAGGAATAGTCCAAGGTCGCGAAATATGGCATACTTCTCTCTGCCGAGGAACAGTTCGTTTCCATCTTTGTCTTTTGCCTCGTCAGCTTTCCAAAAGTCATAGAGCTTCCGCATGGTAGCCACGTCAAGAAACTCATGTTTACGGCTCTGCGCTTTGTTGTAGCCCGTGTCCTTAAACATTTCTTTGGTATCACCTTTCATCAGTCCGTTAGCGATACACATATTGATAATGGTTCTTAGACTACGGAGTGCGATAGCAATAGTGGTGGTGCTCAATTCATTCTTCTTCATGTTTTTTACCCACTTCAAGATAAAGTCACGGTTAATATCTGCAAACGATACATCCGTTCCCAAATCTTTCACAAAGCGATTGCGTACATCCTTACTACAACGAGCGGAACCCACCTTACCTTCATTGGTCTTAGATTGAATGTACGAATCCCAAACAGTGATGATGGTGCTATCATCGTCTTTCTTGCCTTGGAAACCTATCTTGCAACTTGCGAAGATGAGAAATTGTTTTCTGAAATCAGTTGATTAGCCATCTGCTCCACTCTAGTCCATCAGATTCTTCATATCGTTACGCTCCGCTAATTGGATGCGCCGACCGCTTTTTCTCATTAAATCGCAAAGAACCAACCATTCTTCCATAGTGTATGATTTTCCTAAGCGCAGGAAAATCTTTTTGTCCACCATGACACACACGCACAGCTACTGGAAGCGGTTGCGAATAGTCGCCCGCTTTTCGTATGTCAAGAGTCAGCGAACCATATACATTGCCATTCGCAGCCGTGAATTTCGCAAGGCATTTTTTCTCCTCTTGATGTGGTTTTTTGCCTCCTCTTTTGTAGTTTTTAGTAACCTTATTCATCTTTCCATTCTCCATAATACCTTCATTTACAAGTGGAATCGTGTTCATTTGGTGACCTTCAGGTGACCTTTTCACATGAAAACTGGTGCAAATATAGTGATTTTCCTGCAAACTACAAAATCCATTAGTCACTGATTATCAACGGAATAATGCTTCATGCAATTACATGAAATACCCCACAAATAGACTCATAATCTGGAGGTCCCTGGTTCAAGCCCAGGCTGGTCCACAAACTAAAAGGCTCATCTCTAACGAGATAGAGCCTTTTTTGTTTGCAGACCCTCCAGATATAAATCTGTTGCTCTTGGTTGATTTACTCCTATTTTAAGCAGATGTTGACTAATTGTTGACTAATTAAAATAGAGTTAATATGCTGACTATTAAAGCTGAGATTAAAAGGAGTGAATTAAAAGTTGACGGAACTTATAACGTCAAGATTAGATTCACATTAGACCGCAAGGTAAAACGCTTATCCACCAACCTGTTTGTAACTCAACAAGACCTAACTAAATCCCTCAAATTCAAAGAGGACACTTCCATTAAGAGAGAGATAGATAGGCTTGTTCTCTATTATAGGGAACAATGTCTAAAATTGCAATTAGACCAAAATCATTATTCATTAGACGAAATAGTTGAGTTTTTGAATGGAGAACAGGAAAAACAGCAGACCATTGACTTTATAAAGTTCAGTCGTGAGTGGATAGCTTCTGCCACCATTAAAGGAGCACCCAATTATAAAACTGCCATCAATGCCTTGGTACGGTTTGTTGGCAAGGAAGAATTGGATATAAATCTTATCACCTTAGATTTCTTGGAACAATTCAAAACATTCTTGATTGGAGAACGCGATGCACGTACCAAGAAACTGATGCAGCAGGGTAAACGTGTTACCTCTAACCGTACCCTTTCCCTCTACTTGGTAAGCATTAAGAAGCTGTTCAGTGAAGCCAAACGTAAGTTCAATAAGAAGGACAAGAACCTTATTCTTATTCCTAACTCACCCTTTGAGGACTTCAAGATACCTAAACAGGAAGCTACACGTAAGAGAGCCATTCCAGCAGACATCATTAAAAAGGTGTGGAAGCTGCCTTATAAAGACATGAAGAAAGGATATAAGTCCACCTGCCGTTATAACTTGGCTAAAGATTGTTTCATTCTATCATTCTGTCTTATGGGAATCAATTCAGCAGACCTTTACAATGCTACTGAAATGAGAGGGAACACTATTATCTATAACAGAACTAAGACCAAAGCTCGCAGATTGGATGGTGCAAAAATGATGGTAGATATTCCTAAGATAGTGCAACCTCTTATTGATAAGTACAAAGATAGCACAGGCAAACGTCTGTTCAACTTTTATCAATACTATGGGGATGAAAAGACTTTTAATAAAGCTATCAATTGCGGTCTAAAAGAGATTGGAGCAATATTAGAAGTAGATGATTTGGAATACTATGCAG
>ENA-OQHF01000669-OQHF01000669.1-human-gut-metagenome-genome-assembly--contig:-NODE-669-length-20252-cov-3.125118_pt1 | contig 20252 bp, 21 predicted proteins | sample MGYA00242559_ERZ504709 | MGnify/ENA primary metagenome ERZ504709 (study PRJEB26092, sample SAMD00036203) | human gut metagenome | host: Homo sapiens | study: EMG produced TPA metagenomics assembly of... | reverse complement strand
TCTCTTCTACGCAATCATTAAAATATTCCGATACATTGATCTTTGCGAAATTGTAAGGGATACGGTTCGTATCAATTTTAGCATACAATGTCAACTCGTTTAAAAGCGTATCCATCTCATTTGCCTTATTGTAGATCGTGCGGATATATTTATCCCGCTTCTCCGGTGTATCCGCCACGCCATCCATCAGTCCTTCCGCATACCCTTTTACTGCCGTGATCGGCGTCTTTAAATCATGTGCAATATTGCTGATGAGCGTCTTGTTTTCTTTTTCTCCCTCAATCTTTTCCTCCGCATTATCCTTTAAGCGCAGGCGCATCTCCTCAAACGATCTGCAGAGTTCCCCAATCTCATCCTTGCTGTCCGATTCCACTGAAAAATCAAGATTGCCGTCCTTGATATTCTGTGCCGCCGTCTGCAGTTTTTTGATCGGATTGATCATGCTGGTATACATCCAGATGGTCAGCATCGTCGCAGTCAGCACAAGGATCAGCAGGATCGAGATCAGCACATCAATGAGAAGTTTCTTTACCTCCGGAACTGTCTCCTCTAAGATCGTAACAATAAAGGCACTTCCGTCACTCCCATCCTGAAACTGGAAGTCGATCTGCTTGATCAGCACCTGTTCGTCACCATCAATGTAAGTGCCGGCGTCCTCATCTTTCACCGTATCCCCATACGACGGCAGCTGTGTCAGCAGCGAAATGCTTGCATCCTCACCGATATAAATTAACTCTTTATCCTTTCTCACGATCAGATAAGAACTCTTCTCCTCTAATGTCTGGTTGAGTTCATTTAAATATTCCTGATCCTCCAGCCGTGCCGGATCATTCTTCGCCGCATCTTTCAGTTCCTTGAAACATTCTTTCGTAAAACGGCTTAAAAGCTGCATGGAATTGGAAAAATAGCTGTAATTATTTTCCTTGATTCCATAAGTCTGCTCAATCGCCTTCACCTGTATACGCTGAAAACTGAAAAGTGCCGCCATCATCAGCACGATCGGAACAAATATGATAATACAAAAAGAAATGATGATTTTTGATTTCAGTTTCATATTACATGTTCGCCTTTCCGGTTTCTGTTCCCACAAAAAAGGTCATAAGGGTATTTTATGACCTTCATAAACATACCTTTATGACCTATTATAGCATGAAAAATTTCAAATCCCATTTAATTTATATAAAATTGTCTAAACTTTTTGTGAAGACAAATGAGTTTTGTATTTCAGATATCTCTTACAGATATTTTTTTAATGTCTCAGCTTTATCAACTGCCTCCCACGGAAGGTCTAAGTCTGTACGCCCGAAATGGCCGTAAGCTGCTGTTCCACGGTAGATCGGTCTTCTTAAGTCAAGCATCTTGATGATTCCTGCCGGACGAAGGTCGAAGTTCTCACGAATGATCTCAACTAACTTCTCATCGGATAATTTACCTGTGCCGAAAGTATCTACCATAACGGATGTCGGCTGTGCTACACCGATCGCATAGGATAACTGGATCTCACATTTCTCTGCAAGTCCTGCTGCTACGATGTTCTTTGCAACGTAACGTGCTGCATATGCTGCAGAACGGTCAACCTTTGTACAGTCTTTTCCGGAGAAAGCTCCGCCGCCGTGACGTGCATATCCGCCGTAGGTGTCTACGATAATCTTACGTCCTGTTAAACCTGCATCACCGTGCGGTCCGCCGATTACGAAACGTCCGGTCGGATTGATGAAGAACTTGGTTTCTGCATCGATCATCTCTTTTGGAAGGATCGGATCGAAAACGTATTTTTTAATGTCTGCATGGATCTGCTCCTGTGTCACATCATCGTCATGCTGTGTTGATAATACAACTGCCTCAAGACGTACCGGTTTTCCAGCCTCATCGTACTCTACGGAAACCTGTGTCTTTCCGTCCGGTCTTAAGTAGGTCAGTGTGCCGTCTTTTCTTACTTTGGTTAACTGTAATGCCAGTTTGTGTGCCAAAGAGATCGGATATGGCATTAACTCCGGTGTCTCGTTGGTTGCATAACCAAACATCATACCCTGATCGCCTGCTCCGGTATCAAGATCATCTGTTAAGGCACCCTCTTTTGCCTCTAATGCCTTATCAACACCCATTGCAATATCCGGTGACTGCTGGTCAAGCGCTACCATAACTGCACAGGTATTTCCGTCAAATCCGGTTTTTGCATCGTTGTAACCAATCTCGTTGACTGTTTTACGAACGATTGCAGGAATATCTAACTGTGCTTTTGTAGTGATCTCACCGGTTACTAAAACAAAGCCTGTACAGCTTGCTGTTTCACATGCAACACGGCTCATTGGATCTTCTGCCATACATGCATCTAAGATTGCGTCAGAGATTGCATCGCAGACTTTGTCAGGATGTCCTTCTGTTACGGATTCGGATGTAAATAATCTTTTTTCCATTTTTATGCTCCTTTTTCTGATAGTGTTTTTCGTGTTCTTTGCGTAATTCTCCATTACACAAAAAAAATCCACTTGCGAAAAACAAGTGGAAGTGATAGCATGTAAATCAATCATCAAATCCTCTTATTGTTCGAACATATATGTACTGTCAGTACGATTCGCTCAGGTTGGCACCTTCCGTAGAGGGGTTGCCGTGACTTCACAGATCCTTTGTATCTCCATCACTCTGAATAAGAAAATTCTAAAAATATTAAGTTGAAAAACTCACAGTGGCTAGAATACACCTGTTTTCCCCAAATGTCAAGGTGTATTTCTTAACCTTTTACACAAACCAGATTGACTTTCAAATGTGAAAATTCTATACTATACTTAATTATGAACGTGACAGACGTACAAATGAAATGGGGTTTTTTATGAAGAAGGTAACAGTCAATAAACTTGAACCAGGCATGGTCACTGCCGAACAGATCCTGACAAAAAACGGACAGATGATCGTTGATAAGGGCGTCACACTTACAAGACCGCTTATCATGCGTCTTTCCTTTTATTGTGTTTTAGAAGTGTGTATTGAAGATCCGGATGAACCAAAAGATCCTGAAACACCGCATTTTATCCCGGCTTACTCCCAAAAAGTAAAAGCATCGAAAGAGTTTCAGACGTTCCAGTTTGATCATTCATTCGTACTGAACTCTTTAAAGTCCTCCATGGAGGGATATGTTTTTCACAATCAGCCGCTTGACACTGATGATCTTCTCGAACAGACAGTCAAACTGTTCAATTCCTGCAAGACATCACTGGAACTTTTTGATATGCTGCATAATATGCGCGCCTACGACGACAGCACTTACGCACATTCTTTAAATGTGGCTCTGATCTGCCGCCGTATCGGTAAATGGCTGAAAGTAGACGCCGCCACTTTAGACACTTTGACACTCTGCGGTCTTTTGCATGATATCGGCAAATTAAAGATTCCGGATGAGATTTTAAACAAACCGGACAAATATACCGACGAGGAATTTGATCTTGTCAAAAGGCATACAAAATTCGGCTACGAATTATTGAAAACTTTAAATATTGATCCACATATCAAAAAAGCTGCTCTGCTCCATCATGAGCGCTGTGACGGATCCGGTTATCCGCTGAAAGCGACCCAGAAAGACTTAGATGACTTCTCGATGGTTGTTGCAATCGCCGATGTTTACGATGCCATGACTGCCGCGCGTTCTTACCGCGCTCCTCTTTGTCCTTTCCAGGTCATTGAACGATTTGAGCAGGAAGGTCTTCAGAAATACAAACCAAAATTTATCCTTACCTTTTTGCAGCATATCGCATCCACTTATCAGAACAACCGTGTTCTTTTAAGCAACGGACAGAGTGCCAATATTGTGATGTTAAACCAGCAGCATCTCGCAAGACCGATCGTACAGTTAAACGACAACTCCTGTATTGATCTCTCTACACGTCTTGATCTGCATATTCAGAGTATTCTGTAAGTAAAAACGCAGCACCGCAGAGGTTCTGCGGAGAACGATCACAGTTTCTGATCGTTCTCCAGCAGATTTGCCTCTTCGAGTGCTTCTTTTGCTTCTTCTTCCGTTTCTTCCGGTGTACCATTCTCTACCGGTATCTTTCCAATGTACATAAACAGGCGTGCCACAATCAGTGGTACAAATCCTATAAAAGCACCATATGCCCCATATGTATAGACGGATACGCAGCCAATGCATGCACCAACAAAAAATGAGAGTACCGTCATCGTATACATGATTCCTTTTCTCCGGAATTCCGGATCTTTTGTCAATACAAACTGTGTCCATGCGAGCAGCGACTGTTTAAAATTATTCGTAGTAAAAAATGCTTGCACTGTTATACCCCGATGCGCCGGAATAACTGCCCCACTGAAATGCCGAAACAGAAAAATATCGGTAAAGGCTCACAACCGCAGACATCCCCTCCGGCATCATCGCTGTAACGGTGAGTCCTGCTGCGTCTACCCATAGCACCAGCTTTCGCATATCCAGTTTCGTAAAATTCGTCAACAGATAAGAAATCACGATCGCACTTCCGAAAATAAGAAATGCTAAAAATCGTATCCCCACTTCTGCAAAATTTTTTCCGGTGAGCGCCGCCGCCATCTCCATGACATTTCCGGTCTGTGCGGAACCAAAATTTCCTGCATGCAGCAATATCGCATAGGTTCCCAGAAATCCTCCAACCAGTGTAAGATTCCAGTGAAGGATCATATCAAGTTCTTTTTGAAATATTCTTCTCATCGTTCTCCCTCTTCCCTTAAAACGCTATCATCATGAATGTCTGCGCGCAAAAACTGCCATGGTAAAAGACGTCTCCCATACCCGGAAACGCCCTCTCCATGGCAGCTTCTACATCGTAGTCCCTGCATAACAGCTCTTGCTTAGCAGCTTCTACATACTATTCCCTGCATAGCAGCTCCTGCATGACAGTTTTCCCTGCCATGTTTTCAACTGCTATGACACTTTCAATGTAAACTTCTGTATCTCTTTCTCTGTGCTTACTTTCTCGATCACAGCCCCCAGTGATGCGAGTTTCTTTTCAAATTCTTCATATCCACGTTCAATATAGTAGATATCATCTACCACCGTGATGCCTTCCGCCGCAAGTCCCGCGATCACAAGAGCCGCTCCGGCACGCAGATCCGGTGCATTGACACGGGCTCCGGTATAATTCTCAATACCACCGATGATCGCTATATTGCTCTCTACTTTAAAGTTGGCACCCATGCGCGCCAGCTCACCGACATATTTAAAACGGTTTTCAAAAATACTCTCCGTAACGGTGCTCGTACCCTCCGAAATACCTAACACAACCGCAATCTGTGGCTGCATATCTGTCGGAAATCCCGGATACGGGAGCGTCGTAACCTGTGTGTGATGCAGTGGTTTTGAGGATACCACACGCACCGCATCATCAAACTCTTCCACCTCACATCCGATCTCAAGCAGCTTTGCACTGATTGCCTCTAAATGCTTCGGGATGACATTCTTTACGGTGACATCTCCCTTTGTCGCTGCTGCAGCAAGCATAAATGTTCCAGCTTCGATCTGATCCGGGATGATAGAATATTCTGTCTTGTGCAGTTTTTCAACACCAACAATCCGGATCACATCCGTACCGGCGCCTCTGATATTTGCACCCATGCTGTTTAAAAAATTGGCTGCATCAACAACGTGAGGCTCTTTTGCCGCATTCTCCAGCGTTGTCTTACCCTCTGCCATGGCTGCTGCCATCATAATGTTGATCGTTGCACCGACAGATACCTTATCCAGATAAATATGTGTACCTTTCAGCTGCTTTGCATCTGCAACCACCAGACCATGGCGGATATCTACCGTCGCACCAAGTGCCCGGAATCCTTTCAGGTGAAGATCAAACGGACGGCTTCCGATATCACATCCACCCGGAAGAGCTACCTCCGCATGTTTATATTTTCCAAGGAGTGCTCCCAGCAGATAATAGGATGCTCTGATCTTACGGATATATTCATTGTCCACAACCAGATTGTGAATAAATGATCCGTTCATCTTTACTGTATGCGCATCCAGTCTGTCTACCTTCGCACCAATATCACTGATTGCATTTAACAGCACATTGATATCTCTGACATTTGGTAAATTTTCTATTGTAACGGTCTCATCCGTCATAACCGCCGCAGAAATAATGGCAAGCGCAGCATTTTTTGCTCCGCCGATCTCCACTTCTCCGACTAACGGATTGCCTCCTTTAATGACATATTGTTCCATACCACACCTCTATGAACCTTTTCATACAAACACATAATTATAGTTGCTATTATGTGCTTTTGTCAAGAATTATATCACAGTTTCAATTTTGTTGTAAATATGCAGATATTCCCAAAAATGCCCTTCATTTCCGCACACTTCCGTTCAACTTTTATCAGTTACTGATGTACTTCAACGGATTGACTGCAGCCCCTCCGATGTAGATTTCAAAATGCACATGTGGTCCTGTGGAACGTCCGGTACTTCCGCTCAGTGCGATCGGTTCCCCCTGCTCCACCTTCTGGCCGACTTTCACCAGCAGCTTGCTGTTATGTGCATACCGCGTCAGTCTTCCGTCCGCGTGGCTGATCACCACATTATTGCCGTATCCACCGTTATAAGATGCCTGGATCACAGTTCCCGCACAGGATGCGTACACGGTTGTTCCAATCGGGCATGCCCAGTCCACACCTTTATGCATTCTTCCCCAGCGTCTTCCAAATCCTGATGTAAACCTTCCACCGGCAAGCGGCTTAATGTATGTCGGCGGCACGATCGTTCCACGCTCCACAACTGCTGCCTTCGCTGCCGTCATGATCTTCTGGTGCGCTAACTCTCTGCTCACTTCAGCACCGTTTTCATATACAACAATATCGTTTCTCTCACGATGACCTGCCACGCCCTCTTCTAAAACTTCCTCCTGATTGGTATACCAGGAATCATTTTCCTTAATGACAGGTTCCTCCTCATAATCTTCCTCGTAAACTTCTCCCACAGTCAGCCTGATCTTTAAATCCGGTTCCGGAACCGCAATGATAAGCTCCTGTCCTTCCCGCAGTGAGTCTGCATTCTCAAGTCCGTTCAATGCCATAATATCTGCCACTTTTGTATCATGGTCAAGTGCGATCACAGAGAGACAGTCACCACTCTCTACTACATATATTTTATTCGATTCTTTCTCTTTTGTTACTTCAGCAGCGGCATCATCCGCAGTGGTAAACGCATCTGACTGCACATAATTCTCATAGACCTCAATATTTCCACAAATGCCATATCAAGGACACCCGTTTCATAAAAATCTGCTGCATCTGATGTCACGGCATCTAAAAAGCTGCGTTGCAGACTCTAAGGAAACGCCCGCAAGCGACGATGCCTGCATATCCTGCGTTTCTTTCTCCCCGGTTTCCGCCGGATCGTCTTCGTTTTCTGCCTTTTTCAGATCAGCCGTTAATATTCCACCGATCTGTCCCTCCAACGTCTGATATACAACAGTATAGGCATTGTCTTCATCCGTTTTTTTCTGACCTGATTCAGAAAATCTGACACTTCATCCAATGTCTTAAAATTTCCACGGTAGGAACCGATCGCAACCGTATAGGCACGCTCCCTGCTCTCAATCGTCTTCTCTGCTAATATCTTTTTTAACTGTTCTTCCAGCGTTTCTTTCTTTTCTAAACGCACAAACGGTTTCTTTTCTGTTTTTACAGACCATTCATAATCCATGCATAAACGGCTTGCAGATTCTTCTGCCAGTTTTCTTCTTGCCTGAAGGATTACATCCTTCACATCGACATTTTCCGCCACATACCCGACAAATGTTCCGTCTACATACACGCCCTGATAGTTCTGTCCTAATGCCGTCTGCTGCGAAAGCGCACTTCCTGCCAGTATGATAAGGAATCCGCCAGCAGCAATGATGCCGGACAGCATTTTTTTATCTTTTAATCTTTTGTTCATCCTCTGACTCTTTCATTCCATTGATGTGATTTTACAAAGATTCTTTTTGAATTTGCGCCACGATCTTTTCGATCGTCTGTTCCACGTTCAGGCCATCCTCCGCGATCGTGATGTCCGCATATTTTTCATATAGAACAACTCTCTCATCATACAGGTCTTTTAACGTCTGTCCGTCTTTTAAAACAACGCCCCTGCCTTTAATATCTGACAGTCTGCGGTCGATATCCGCATAATCTAATTTTAAATAGATCACAGTTCCGATCTGCCTTAAGTGCTCCATTGCCTCTTTTCCATATACGACACTTCCCCCGGTAGCAATGACCGAATGATGTGCTTCTATTTCACTGTTGATACGGTTTTCCACTGCAATAAATCCGTCCGGCCCCTCTTCTGCAATGATCTCACGCAGTAACTTTCCTTCTTTCTCCTGAATCACCAGATCCGCATCCACAAACTGGAACCCAAGTACTTTTGCCAATATGACTCCGACAGTACTTTTTCCAACTCCGGGCATCCCGATCAGTACGATATTGTCTTTTTTCATCTGTTTTCTCCCGCTATAAACTTCCCATTTTCATAAAAAAACGTCGAAAGACTGTGCTTTCGACGTTTTCTTTTTACTCTGTTGCCTGCTCCGTCGTGCTTTCTGTCTCTGTATCTTTTATAGTTGTAAACAGGTTATCGAAATTCACGTCATCCCAGACTTTTTCTTTCACTGCCCACTCGATGCCCTCTTTCCATCCATCGAGCGTCTCATCATACAGATCATCTTTGCGCTGCTCAATAATGCTCTGACGTGTCTCCTCTGTTGCATCCTCGTCCACTTCTTTATCAAGACGTGCCACAAAATAAGAGCTGTCGCCATCGATCAGATCTGTTACTTCGCCTTCTTTTAAATTTTTCAATGCTGCTAAAAGATTGTCATCCACAGAATCATCTTCCTGCGTAAAAGTACCGGTGCTTACCGTATAGCCTGCATCCTCTGCCGCCGCATCAAGACCATCTTCCTTCGCTGCTTTTGCAAAGTCAGCTACCTTTGCTGCAAGCTCCTCTTTCTCTTCATCTGTGTAATCTACCGTATTGCCACTCTCATCCTGATGTGTCGTCTTAGAAATGCCCACATAACTGTATGCACCCGTTTTTGCTTCCTCATCTGTCACATTGGTATCTGCGCCTGCAACGATTGCTGCTTTCATTTTACTCTGGATCGTCTCTAATGTAAGGTATTCCTCCACGATCTCCTGCGTCGCACCAAGTGCATTGATTGCATCTTTGCTGTTATCTTCCATAAACTGTGCTGCCGCTGCGGTGATCGCTGCTTTTTCATCGTCTGTAATGCTGACATTATACTCATCCATATGAAGCTGTAACACGTACATATCTTCTAAGGAGTCCATCACGCTGTCTTTAAAATTATCCTGCCCGGTCGTTCCATTTCCATATAAATCGGATGTCCAGACATTTTTTCCGAAATATGCGGTATAAAAATCATCTGCTCCCGCCTGACCAAATCTTGCTGCAAAGTTTGCGACTCCAAGTTTGACCGGCTCTCCGTTTAAAGTTGCCACTGTTTTATCTTTATTGACTCCGCCACAGCCTGTCAGTACAGATAAAGCCATAGCGCTGCTTAACAATAATGCGGTAATTTTTCTGCTGTTCATATATTCCTCCCAGTGCCCTCTTTTTCCGATATGGGCAGTCATTCAGTTTATTATAATTCGTTTTGTAAAAAGCCGCAAGTTATTTTTCCATCAGCATCTCCCCTGCACGCTGCAAAAATGTTTCCATCACATCTTTTGCTTCCACATATTTTTCCCTGGTATTCAGTTTCAGGAAATAGGTAAAATATGGTTCCTTTGCATCCATGGTAAACTTCACATGTTTGTCAAAGGAAGCGGTAAACTCCGGAATTGCCGCCACATTGATCTTCGCTTTCTCATACAGGGTGAACCGCAGTGTATCACCTTTCTGTGCAATATCTGTAAAGTAAAGATGATGTGCCATGGATTTTACCCTTGCAATATAAAGCAGATTTTCGACAGACTTTGGCGGATCTCCAAACCGGTCGATCAGTTCTTCTAACATTTCTTCTGACTCATCTGCCGTCTCAATGCCTGCGATGCGCTTATAAATGTCAAGTTTCTGCATCTCATTCGGAATGTATCCCATCGGAATATACGCATCAATATCAATATCGATCGAGGTATCAAAACTTTCCTCAACATCCATACCTTTTGCTTCCTTCACTGCCTCGTTTAACATTTTGCAGTAAAGATCGTATCCGACCGCCTCCATATGTCCATGCTGCTCTGCGCCGAGCAGATTTCCTGCACCACGGATCTCAAGATCACGCATGGCGATCTTAAAGCCACTTCCAAGTTCCGTATACTCCTTGATCGCAGCAAGTCTTTTTTCTGCGATCTCTTTTAACATTTTATCCCTGCGGTACATTAAAAACGCATACGCCGTCCGGTTGGACCTGCCAACACGCCCGCGGAGCTGGTAGAGCTGCGACAGTCCCATATTATCGGCATCGTGGATGATCATTGTATTGACATTTGAGATATCAAGTCCCGTCTCAATGATCGTTGTAGAAACAAGTACATCGATCTCTCCGTTGATAAAACGGTACATGATGTTCTCTAACTCTGTCTCTTTCATCTGCCCGTGCGCATAGGCAACGTTCGCCTCCGGCACAAGCTCTGCGATCTTTGCTGCCACATCTGCGATCTCCCGCACACGGTTGTATACATAATATGCCTGTCCTCCACGGGAGAGTTCCCTGGAAATTGCCTCACGCACCAGTTCTTCATTATATTCCATCACATACGTCTGGATCGGCACACGATCCATCGGCGGTTCCTCTAACACACTCATATCACGGATCCCGATCAGGCTCATGTGCAGTGTCCTTGGAATCGGTGTTGCCGTGAGCGTCAGAACATCAATATTGGTCTTTAACTGCTTGATCTTTTCCTTATGCGTCACACCGAAACGCTGTTCCTCGTCAATGATCAGAAGCCCAAGATCTTTGTATACTACGTCTTTTGAAAGCAGTCTGTGCGTTCCGATAATAATATCAACACTTCCTTTTTTCAGCGCCTCCACCGTCTTTTTCTGCTCCGCACTGCTCCGGAAACGACACAAAAGATCAATGTTGACCGGAAAATCTTTCATACGCTGCACAAAGTTATTGTAATGCTGCTGCGCTAAGATCGTTGTCGGCACTAAAAAAGCGACCTGTTTTCCATCCTGTACCGCCTTAAATGCCGCACGGATTGCGATCTCCGTCTTGCCGTAACCGACATCCCCGCAGATCAGGCGGTCCATGATCTTTGTGCTCTCCATATCTTTTTTGGTCGCCTCGATTGCAAGCTCCTGATCCTCCGTTTCCTCAAACGGAAACATTTCCTCAAACTCTCTCTGCCAGACGGTATCCGGCCCGTAGACAAATCCCTCCTGATCCTGTCTCTGTGCATAAAGTTTTACAAGATCCTGTGCGATCTCTTTTACCGCACCGCGCACCTTTGTCTTTGTCTTATTCCATTCCTGTCCGCCTAATTTGTTCAGTTTCGGCTTCTTTGCATCCGCGCCGGCATATTTCTGGATCAGCTCTAACTGCGTTGCGAGGATATATAAGTTTCCACCACCTGCATATTCTATTTTGATGTAATCTTTGACCGTCTTATCGACCTCTATTTTTTCGATTCCACGGTAGATGCCAAGTCCATGATTTTCATGCACGACATAATCACCGATGTTAAGGTCGGTAAAACTTGCGATCTTTTCTCCCTCATAGGTACGGTGGTGCTTCTTTTTCTTCTTTTCACTGCCGAAAATATCGCTCTCTGAGATCACAACAAATTTAAGCAGCGGATATTCATAACCTTTTTTTTATTTTTTCCATAACCGGTCATGATCTCACCCGGTTTTACCTCGTGATCAAAATCTTCTGAATAGAATGCATTCAGTTCCTCCGCCATCAGGTCTTCTGCCAGCCGCTTTGCACGCGTCCTTGATCCGGAAAGTAAGATCACACGGTATCCGTTTTTCTTATAGCGGGTGAGGTCTTTGACCAGAAGATCAAAACTGTTATTGTACGGGTTGACGGTCTTTGAATCGATGACAAATTTTTCTTTGATATCCACATGGCTGTTTTTTAAGTCCAGCGCCACCAGGGAAATGCATGCCATCTTTTCCATTTTTGCCAGTATTTTCTTTGCAGGAAAAAAAGCTCCCGCATCTGTCCCGGCAGAATATATCCCTTTTCAAGACGCTGCTTCATGCTCTCAGAAAATTCTGTTTCCGTCACCATACCGCGCTCGATGGAACGTGCCAGTTCATCCACAAAAATAACGGTGTTCTCCCTGTTAAAATAATCAAGCAAGGACACCCGCTCCTCACAGAAATAGGACAAATATGCGTCAAGTCCCGCGCTGATGCCCAGTTCTCCCGCTTCCTCTGCGATCTGTGCTGCAGCACTTTTGGTGCGGTGCGCCTCCTCCGTTTTCATTTCTTTCCGGAGTTTTGCGGATACCTTGTCTGCTTCTTTTAAAATTCTTTTGATTCCCTCCTGCCGCTCCTCTGCCGTCAGAACAAGCTCGCAGGCAGGATAGATCGAAATCTCCTCCAAATTTTCAATCGAGCGCTGGCTTTCCGCATCAAAAGAACGGATGGAATCAACCTCATCCCCCCAGAATTCGATTCGAAACGGATTGTCTTCCGTCAGTGGAAAGATATCTAAGATTCCACCGCGCACGGAAAATTCTCCCATCGTTTCCGCCTGATAGTTCTTCTCATAACCAAGTTCCACCAGATGTTTTGTGAGTTCTTCCAGATTTAATATATCTCCGACGGAAACCTTTTTGACTTCCTGGATAAATTTTTCCGGCATTGGCATTGGATTCATTAGACTGTCAAACGTAGTTATTATGGTGCAGGATGACTCCTCCGCGAGCATTTTTAATGCATTGATACGCTCCGCGGTAAGCACATTTCCACGGATATCCGACTGGTAAAACAGGATATCTTTTGCAGGATAATATGCTGCCTTCGGATCAAAGAAACGATATTCTTCATAGATTTCTTTTGCTCTCTGCTCCTGAAACGTAACAATGATTCTGTTTCCAGAACCATTGTTTACACTATACATGATATGTGGTTTTGCCGCGTCAATACATCCTGAGATCTGTGCAATACCACGCAGATCATGCACCCCCGCACTTAAGGTTTCAAATTCTTTGAGCTCTTTCAAAGGTTCAGTAAAAGTTTTCATGATACTCCTTTTCACTCTTCCTTCTTTTTCACATTATAACGGTTCATCGCTGCATCCGTCTCACCGGTGATCATCATTTCTGCTGCCTCCACGGCATGCCCGATTGCCTTCTCTACTTCCGCGCGGTCTGCTGTATCAAAATGTCCCAGCACATGATCTGCAAGATCCCATCCCGCCGGTTTTTTCCCCGACACCGACTTTAATGCGCAAAAAATTCTGTGTTCCGGTCACCGCAATGATATTTTTGATTCCATTGTGCCCACCCGCACTTCCTTTTTTGCGGATGCGCAGATTTCCTGGCGCAAGGCTGATGTCATCATAGATCACGATCATCTCCTCTTCCGGATCCATCTTGTAATAATTGACCAGCTCCGCCACGCTCTCCCCGCTCAAGTTCATATAGGTCTGCGGTTTCGCCAACACAACTTTCACCCCGTTTATGACACCTTTTCCACAGAGTGCCTTATGTTTTTTTTCACTGATACTGATATTATATTTCTCTGCAAGCGCATCCATGACATCAAATCCGATATTATGTCTGGTATGCTCATACTGTTTTCCCCGGATTTCCGAGTCCTACGATCAAAAACATGTCATTCTCCATTTCTGTATCTTTTGTCCACAGTGATCGGAATAAATCTTTCCATCCCATCTATTTTGCCTGATTTCGTCTGCGGATGACCTCTGCCGCTGATTTTAACTGCTCCTGATCGTTCACGCCCATGATATCCTCCGGGTCACTTAAGGCAAACGCATCTACTTTCAGTCCTTTATCCTTTATAATTGTCAGCGTATCCGGCAGATAATATTCGCCCTGTGCATTATTCGGCTGGATTTTTTCAAGTGCCTCTTTTAATTCCCTTGTATCAAAAATATACATACCGGAATTAATCTCATGCGATGCTCTCTCTTCCTCACTCGCATCTTTATGCTCTACACTTTTCACAAAATTACCGTCCGCATCACGGATGATTCTTCCATATCCTGTCGGATCTTCCACCATGGCAGATAATACAGTAACCGTATTCTTATTCTCTGTGTGATATTCTCTTAAACGCTTTAAGGTTTCTGCCGTGATTAAAGGCGTATCCCCAAACAGGATCATTGTCTGTCCCTCATTCCCTAAGAAATCTTTTGCACAACGCACCGCATGACCGGTTCCAAGCTGCTCCTCCTGTAATACAAAGTTTACTTCCTGATGCAGGATCGTCTCCCGTACCACCTCATATTTGTATCCGACAACCAGACAGATGTCCTCTGCACCTGCTCCGATCGCAGCTTCGATCGCATAGTCCACCAGACATTTTCCTTCGATTGTATGTACCACTTTCGGCAGATCCGATTTCATTCGCGTTCCTTTGCCTGCTGCAAGTATTACTGCTTTTAACTGTTCCATATGTATCCTCCTGCATCTACGTGCTTGTTTTTCTGACATTGTTCACCATACCATACTGTTTTTTCTCATTGCAGTCTATGTTTTTATTTTACAGGACTTTTTCCTGATTTTACAAGTATTTTCACACCGTCATTATAATAAGCTGCCGCCAAATGATGGTTTGTTGGGGACATGAGTTTCCTCGTGTAGGGTGGTTCTGGGGATTTTAGATTGGCAAATTGCATCAAGCCGGGACTGTTTTGTTCCGTTGTCCGAAAATAAGAAAGTCTAAGTATGCCTGATTTAGTTTTATGCCGGAGTGACGTGTGCGTCTTAAATGTGCCATCCGGGCACATTAAGACTTGTGCTGCCGTCCGTGGCAGCACAACACTGTATTGTGAACAGGCAATACAAAGACTTTCTAATTTTCTCCCAAAGTCACAAAACGGATCCCGGCTTGATGCGATTTGCCAGCCGCAAGGTTGTGAACCAACCCTTCGCTGGAAAACTCATTTTACAACCTTGGGGGCGTAAATTTTTAGTGTTTTGTGTCTGAATCTGATTAAAAAAGATTTCCAAATAACTATGTTTAATAGATTATTATTGGTTTGATAATACTGGAAAACCTCAATATATCCCATTATGCCTATGTTTATTGCCATACACATTTGAAAAAATATTCTGCGTTATTAATCTGGCAATTTACGAAAAATTTCATGTAACACAATGCAGCAGCTGAAAATTTTGGAAAGTCATCAGGCTGAATATTAATGATACAGCATATTAGGATTTTAAGCATATTTTCATTCGTGCGAATATCAAAAATCCACACCTACGCCCCCAATTTTGAGATGAACCGCCCACCCAAATGGTGTTCATAATCTGGAGGCTGGCATCTTGCGCAAAGCCTGAGCTGATTTTGTGACTTTGGGAGAAAATTAGAAAATCTATCTCAATCTGATAATGGTCAGATTGAGATTGTGTGTCTGTAGATACACAGTGATGTTCTGCCACGGATGGCAGAACAAGGCTTCACGAGCCACGGATGGCTCGTTGAACGCCGGTCACGTCACTCCGAGAAAATCTAACTCAGACACACTTAGACTTTTCTTATTTTCGTACAATGGAACCAAAATTAACTCCGGCTTTGCGCAAGATGCCACTCACAGACCTGCGACACACCATTGGGACGGGCGATTTATTTCATAAACAAACCAACATTTGGTAAGTAGCTTATGATATAGTATAGCCTATCCCACAAAAAAAAAGAAGTCATATTTGTATATTTTGTATAAAATTCATGAAAAAACGACCGGAAAATTGCATATAGTGAAAAATTTAACAAACACGGAATAAAGTCGAGAAAAAGGCTTGAACTTTCAAAAGAAATTGGTTAAAATAAAGGAAGCTTGGGACGGGCATAAGTCCCATCAAGTTATCACATTTACAAATTCTAGGAGGAATTAAAAATGGCAGTAAGAGTAGCAATCAATGGTTTTGGCCGTATTGGTCGTCTTGCTTTCAGACAGATGTTTGGAGCAGAAGGATATGAAGTAGTAGCAATCAACGATTTAACAAGTCCTAAAATGTTAGCACACTTGTTAAAATATGATTCATCTCAGGGTAAATATGAGCATGCTGATGAAGTTTCCAGCACAGATGATTCTATCATCGTTTGCGGTAAAGAGATCAAAATCTACGCTTTCCCAGATGCAAACAACTGCCCATGGGGAGATTTAAAAGTTGACGTTGTATTAGAGTGCTCCGGTTTCTATACAAGCAAAGAAAAAGCACAGGCTCATATCAATGCAGGTGCTAGAAAAGTTGTTATCTCTGCTCCAGCAGGAAATGACCTTCCTACTATCGTTTATAATACAAACCACGAGACATTAAAAGCTTCTGATACAATCATTTCAGCAGCTTCCTGTACAACAAACTGCTTAGCACCAATGGCAGATGCATTAAACAAATATGCTCCGATCCAGTCTGGTATCATGGTAACAATCCATGCTTACACAGGAGATCAGATGACTCTTGATGGACCGCAGAGAAAAGGTGATCTTAGAAGATCTCGTGCAGCTGCAGTTAACATCGTTCCTAACAGCACAGGTGCTGCAAAAGCAATCGGTCTTGTTATCCCAGAGTTAAACGGTAAATTAATCGGATCTGCTCAGCGTGTACCAACTCCAACAGGTTCTACAACAATCTTAACAGCAGTTGTTAAGAAAGCTGGCGTAACAAAAGAAGACATCAATGCAGCTATGAAAGCAGCAGCTAACGAGTCTTTCGGTTACAACGAGGAATGAGATCGTTTCTTCCGATATCGTAGGAATGAGATTTGGTTCATTATTCGATGCAACTCAGACAATGGTTAACCAGGTATCTGATGACCAGTACGAAGTTCAGGTTGTTTCATGGTATGACAACGAGAACTCTTACACATCTCAGATGGTTCGTACAATCAAATACTTCAGTGAGTTAGCATAATCGACGGGTTACGATAACTATATGCGACTTTTAGCAGGTCCGGTCCTATTGGACCGGACCTGTTTTTATACCCCAATTATATAAAAGGAGGACATATTTTATGTCATTAAACAAAAAATCTGTAGACGACATTAATGTAAAAGGAAGAAGAGTACTTGTAAGATGTGATTTCAACGTTCCGTTAAAAGATGGAAAAATCACAGATGAGACACGTATCAACGCAGCTCTTCCTACTATTCAGAAACTGATCAACGATGGTGGAAAGGTTATCCTTTGTTCTCACCTTGGAAAAGTTAAAAACGGACCAAACGAAGGCGAGTCTTTAGCTCCGGTAGCTGAGAAACTTTCTGAGAAACTTGGCAAAAAAGTAAACTTCGTATCTGATTACAATGTAACAGGTGAGGAAGCTACCAAAGCTGTTGCTGAAATGAACGAAGGAGATGTTGTATTATTACAGAATACACGTTTCCGTGGTGCTGAGGAGACAAAGAACGGCGAAGAGTTTCAGCAAAGAGTTGGCTGATCTTGCAGACGATTATGTATGCGACGCATTCGGTTCCTCCCACAGAGCACATGCTTCTGTTGCAGGCGTTACAAAATTCATCACTGCAAAGGGTGGTTCTAACGTAGTTGGTTACTTAATGCAGAAAGAGATCGATTTCCTTGGAAACGCTGTTGAAAATCCGGTAAGACCGTTCGTAGCAATCCTTGGTGGTGCAAAAGTTGCAGATAAATTAAATGTTATCTCTAACTTATTAGAGAAATGCGATACATTAATCATCGGTGGTGGTATGGCATATACTTTCTTAAAAGCACAGGGATATGAGATCGGTAAATCTTTAGTAGATGATACAAAGATCGATTACTGTAAAGAGGTGATGGCAAAAGCAGAAAAACTTGGAAAGAAATTACTCCTTCCGGTAGATGCTGTAACCATCGCAGATTTCCCGAACCCGATCGATGCTCCGGTAGAAGTTACTGTATGTGACGTAAAAGATATGCCGGCTGACAGAGAGGGATGCGATATCGGACCAAAGACTCAGGAGTTATATGCTGATGCAGTTAAGACAGCAAAGACTGTTGTATGGAACGGACCGATGGGTGTATTTGAGAACCCGACATTAGCAGCTGGTACGATCGCAGTTGCAAAAGCACTTGCTGATACAGATGCTACAACAATCATCGGTGGTGGTGATTCCGCAGCAGCTGTTAACCAGTTAGGATTCGGCGACAAGATGAGCCATATCTCTACCGGTGGTGGAGCTTCCCTTGAGTTCTTAGAGGGTAAAGGAATTACCAGGTGTCATGGCAGCCGATGATAAGTAAAAAATAGCTGCAGTGTAAAGTTGGCTGCCATGACGCCTTGGGGTGGCAGCCGATGATAAATAAGATCAACAAACTTTAAAATGGGAAAAAGAGGATAAGATCATGGCAAGAAAGAAAATTGTAGCCGGCAACTGGAAGATGAACATGACTCCAAGCCAGGCTGTTAAATTAGTAGAGGAATTAAAACCATTAGTAGTAAGCGATGATGTAGAAGTTGTTTACTGTGTACCTGCAATCGACATCGTACCTGTTGTTGAGGCTGTAAAAGGAACCAACGTAGCAGTAGGCGCTGAGAACATGTACTATGAGGAGAAAGGTGCTTACACCGGAGAGATCGCTCCAGAGATGTTAGTTGACGCTGGCGTAAAATACGTTATCATCGGTCATTCCGAGAGACGTGATTACTTCAAAGAGTGCGACTGCATGTTAAACAAAAAAGTGAAAAAAGCTTTCGAGCATAACTTGACACCAATCCTTTGCTGTGGTGAGACATTAGAGCAGAGAGAGATGGGAATCACTTTAGACTGGATCCGTATGCAGATCAAATCTGACTTAAAAGACGTTACTGCAGAGCAGGTTGCTTCTATGGTAATCGCTTATGAGCCGATCTGGGCTATCGGAACAGGAAAAACTGCAACCACAGAGCAGGCAGAGGAAGTCTGCAAGGCAATCCGTGACTGCATCAAAGAAGTATACGGTGCTGACACTGCAGAGAAAGTTCGTATTCAGTACGGCGGATCTGTAAATGCAGGTAATGCAGCAGAGTTGTTTGCACAGCCTGATATCGATGGTGGTTTAGTTGGTGGAGCTTCCTTAAAAGCTGATTTCGGTAAGATCGTAAACTATAAATAAATCATAATCAGGTTAAGGGGATTCTCTCTGGGAGTGAAAGCAGAAGGAATCCCCTTTTCCCTTGATATATGCGGAAAATGTGAAATATATGAAAAAGAAAATAGCACGGATCCTGATATGTGTCCTGATTATAATCTGCGGTTGGAACGTGATGGTAAGAGAATGGAACCAGGCAGGAAAAACGGATTCGGAATATAAAGAAAATAATGCGAATGCAAGGGCACAGAGCTCTAACAGTCAGGACGTTTCACTGGAAGACGATTTACAGGAAACGGAGACATCCATACAACATAGTGGATCAAATAACAGATCAGAAAATGAGAATATAACAGGTAATTCCGGGAACTCATCGGGTAAAAAATGAAAGAGACGATGAAAAAGCGGATGCCGATGACAGCATAAAAACAGATGTAACGAAAAATGAAACGGATATTGCGGACAATCAGGTCAACGGGGATATGGAAATAAAAAATGAACCGGCAGAAGAAGAGCCGACCGAAGATCCCTATGAATATGAAACCGGGTATATTTTCTGGGAGATTCCAGATTTATCTGATGAATGAGGAATGCAAAATCGAAGATGTGCCGAACTTTTTTTGTGGTATCCTGTCCTGGAATGGGATATGCGTGGCTGGCAGATACTGCGTTCCCGAAGGTACAGTTGCTGCAGCGGCAGCATACGGAAATCAAAAACTGGATTGTGATTTGTGGACTGGGAGTCAATGACCTGACATCGATCCGTTCCTATCTGAACAAATATCGCAGATGGCCGGAAAGTTCAAAACTTTATCTGTTGTCTGTGAATCCGACAAAGTCAGGTGCTCCGGTAAGATGTAATAATCAGAGGATTGAAGCATTTAATAACCGGATTAAAAAAGGTAGAAAACGCTGCATATACCCCGCTTCTGTATCGTTTCCCGTTCAAGCTGGGCGAACACGATACAGATATTCAGCATCGCCCGCCCCATCGGCGTGGAGGTGTCAAACTTCTCCGTAGAGGACACAAACTCCACATTGTACTGCTG
>ENA-OQHF01000667-OQHF01000667.1-human-gut-metagenome-genome-assembly--contig:-NODE-667-length-20300-cov-2.773311_pt1 | contig 20300 bp, 25 predicted proteins | sample MGYA00242559_ERZ504709 | MGnify/ENA primary metagenome ERZ504709 (study PRJEB26092, sample SAMD00036203) | human gut metagenome | host: Homo sapiens | study: EMG produced TPA metagenomics assembly of... | reverse complement strand
CATTCATGGAAGGATCTGGACAATCTTGTGAATGATCCAGTGGTTAAAAGTATGTACATAGCTGTCTCTGGTGTGAGTGACCGGCAAATAAAAGAATCCCTTTGCAGTGAGTATATGGGAATAGAGGGAATGGCATCGCGGATGAAAAGAAATGCACCGGAGTTATATGAAATCTTACAGAAAGACGCAGATGCAGATACAGTATCGGGTAAGTATCGCAGGGTTAGTATTTATTTCCTGATGCAAACGGAAGTGGAGCAGGTAAATGAAAAAAATTCTGAATTTTATAAAAAATGCATATAAAACGGGCATCAAAATGGAACGGATGGCATTATCAGAACAAAAGAACATACCGGAGTTAAAAAGAACACTGGCGATGTTTGGGATGACAGGAAATAGCCAGGAAAGATATCGCATGCTTGTAACAGAAGAACAGGTACAGGGACTATTGAATATCGTAACAGAAGAAAAAAAACAGGAGAAGTACGATATCGAGAAAATGAAAGCACTATTTTATGACGGGGTGAATGTATGAAGAAAAGTATTATGCCGGTAAAAAAGTCTGGTATTTCAAAACGAAAAATTTTTATGTCATTAAAGGAACCAGATAAAGTTAATGTGCCGCAACCGCAATGTACACAGGACATGATTGAAATAAAAAGAATCGCCCCCAATGGAATATTTCAGGTAACAGAAGAAAAATGGTCAAAGAGTTATCTGCTGGTAGATGTGAATTATACAACAAAGACGTATGATGAACAGCTTGCTTTTTTTATGACTGGTGTAAGACATTAAATTCATTTGATGTCTCTGTAAAGATAACGGTATTTAATGAAAACAGGAATATGCAGGAAGTTCGGGAACGGATTTTGTATCGTCACAAAGAAGATGGGTACGACTGGCTTCGGGAAGCATATAACGATATTATTGAGAGCAGGATCGTTGAGGGAAGACAGGGAATCTGTCAGGAAAAGTTTATCACAATCACAGTTGTGCGAAAGGATTATGAGGCTGCAAGGGCATATTTATCTTCCCTGGAAAGTAGTTTTATCAATAATTTTGCTGCGCTGTCATCGGCTATGATTCCATTGGATGCAAATGAGCGCATTCGTATATTAGACAGTTTTTATCATTTGGGGAATGAATCAGAATATGACTATAAGATGGAAGAAGCATTGTTACAGGGACATGGATTTAAAGATGAGCTTGCCTGCTCTGTTATGGATTTTGACAGCTATATTGATCGTTTTTATATGGATGATAAAGTTGGCTCTATACTATATCTGGATCCGGAATCGTATCCGACATCATTATCCGACACATTTTTTAAAGAACTTACAGAATTGCCAATTCATTCTATATATTCCATTGATTATGAGCCTATTCCACAGGATGTTGCGTTAAAAACATTAGAGGATAAGCTGATGGGCGTTGAAAATACGATCGCAAAACAACAGGATAAAAGAAATAAGCGAGGAGCATTTTCAAGCGATATATCCTATAAGGTAAGAAGAGAAAAAAAGAACTGGAACATATGCTTGATGAACTTAGGGACAATGATCAGAAGATGTTTTGGGTTGGAGTAACTAATGGGGGTGATAGAAGAGAATGAGGATAAATTAGAAACGCAGCTCACCGCCATCAATCAGGTGGTAGAAAAGGCATCCATGAGAGTCATTCCATATTATATGCGTCAGCGCCAGGCATTAGATACAGTTCTTCCAATTGGTGGAAGATATGTAGATATGATGAGAGCATTGTTTACTTCATCAGCTGCAGCGTTTGTTCCGTTCAATGTTGTTGAGATGCAGATGATGGATCAGCCATTTTACTATGGCATTAATCAGGTGTCAAAAGAACCTATCTGGGCAAATAGAAAAAAGTTAATGAATGGAAATGGTTTTGTTTTCGCTGTACCTGGTGGTGGAAAAAGTTTTACCGGAGCGAAAATGGAGGCGGGTAGTGTTTTTCTGAATACGGAAGATGATATCATTTTTGTTGATCCTACGCTGGAATATTTTGATGTTGCGGAGGCATATGGTGGTGCAGTGATCAATCTGGCAACATATACGGACAAATATTTAAACCCGTTGGAGGTAGATCTTGATAATCTGGATATAGATGATACAAATGGACAAGTTCGTGATAAATGCAGTTTTATGTTGGGGATTTGTGAACAGGCAATGGATGGAGAAATACTGCCAGAATACAAATCTATTATCGATCGTTCTGTTCGAAAAATGTATAAAAGGATTGCTGCACTTCCAAGAGAAAAACGTTCACAGCCGATTATGTCGGATTTCCTTGAAGTATTAAAAGAACAGGAAGAGACAGAAGCACGAAAAATAAAGCTTGTACTTGAGATATTTGTGGAAGGATCTTTAAATATTTTTAACCATCAGACCAATATTGATATTGAAAACCGGGTTTTAGTGTATGGTTTAAGGGATTTGGCAGGTGACCTTTCTGGTATGGCAATGCTGATCATGCTTGAAAATATCAAACAGCGAATCATAAAAAATGCGAAAAAAGGGCGTGCAACGTGGCTGTATGTGGATGAATTTCATGTATTGCTTGGAAAGCCATTTTCCAGAGATTATTTAATTGCTTTATGGAAGCAGGTAAGAAAATTAGGAGGACTTTGTACCGGAATCACGCAGAATGTTATAGAGGTATTAAAAGATCCGATGACTTCCACGCTTGTTTCAAATAGTGAATATACAGTTCTGCTTAAACAGGCTGCACCGGATGCGGCAGTTTTGGGGAAAGCATTGGAAAATATTAGTGAAGCCCAAATAAAATATACTGCAAATCCGAAACCTGGAATGGGTTTGATCAGATTTGGAAACGTGATTATTCCATTTGATAATGTAGTGGACAAGCAGAATCCTGTTTATGATATATACAATACGAATATGCATGAGAAAGCAGCGAAAAAGCAGGCGATGGTGGGATTTGAATGAAATTAGTGCAAAGGCAGGATAGACAAAAGTTACATGTCGTTAAAACGGGTTTCAAAGTAACTGGTGTAAGTGCAATACGGTATAAAGGAAAAGACATTCTGGTAAAGGGAAAGATATTTCGAAGTTCAGATGATATGAGAACGGATATGAATGAAGAGAATGATCATGGTGTCCTATCATCTGTAATTAAAAATATTTCTGACAGTTGGGTAAATTCTAATATAAAAAAATAACCGGAAAAGACAAAAATACATGGATAAAAGAGTTTTCTTCCCAAAGTTATGTCAAATCAGGATTTAATATCGCTGAAAGAAAACTAGAAGAAACAAAAACAGAAGACAAAAAAGATGTGAGGGTGCAGATACAGCCTGATAAAGAGAAAAAAGAATTGGAGGTTTGGAAAGAAGAACAGCGCCAAAACATTAAAACGGTATTTTCGCAGAAGCATTTACATAAATCAGAAAATATCGGTTGAACCTGTACAACAAAAGCAACAGAAAATACATTCGGAAGATTTGGGCACGTCAATTACCCTGTTAGCTACAGAACAAAGCAACAGAACGAAAGTAAATAACATTAAAAATATGGCAAAATTTTGTAATGTTAACTTGCCGGGAGCGACATGTAAAGAAAAAGTTACACATAAAAAGAAGATATTGTGAGAATGGAGGTGCTGGAGGAAGATATCATAGAACCATGGGTATGTTCCGGAGAAGAAAGAGAACAAATCAGGAAAAAAAAGCAGTATAGGGGTGAATACATAAATGCAGTTGTAACGGAGAGTATATGGAGCCAAATAGCAGATAAAAAGGAAGGATATATAGATGGCGTAAAAAAAAGACTATTAAAAGAATATGTAATTCAGGAAATGATACATGATCAGAAAGAAAATGATCCAAATGCTCATTTTAAATTAATAGGGCAAATGATTACGCATGATGCTGCAAAAGCAATTGCAAAAATGATGAAGCTGGTTTTAACGCTGATTTGTAAATTGTTATTCGTGATGTTACCGTCATCCTGATTGCCTCTGTGGTAGCAATGGTATTCGTAGGACTTTATATGAAGGCAGAAAGTCCTACAACATATTTTGATGGATATTATGATTCTATACAAGAGGTAAGAGAAATCCTAAGTACATAAAAAATGTAATACAGGAAATGGAGCGGAATTTTGCAGGTAATATAGACTATTTTTTAGGCGTAAATGAATTGAATGAGGCGGTTTATGCGTATGGAATATATTCTGAAGCAGACGACATAGCTGCAGCTTATCTTGCTCAGATCACAACGGATCCCAATTATTCGAAACTTATAAGTATGGAAGTTGAAGGATATCCGGCATATTTGATTTATAGATACAGATCGGGAAGAAAACTTTTTAAAAAAAGTATTTAAACAGTTTAATTATACAAAAAAAGAAACTGTTAAGAAGAAAGTTACAAATGAAAAAGGAAAAGAAGAGGTAAAAAAAATGCCGAAAAGATGACGGTATATTGCCTGACCATAGAAAAGTGGAAGGATGAGTATGAAAAAGAACTTCCTGAAACTGCTCAGACGATATTGGCCGATCTGATGAAAAAACAGACATATATGAAACCGGAAGAGAACGATAATTTTGTTGCCGGAGAGGCGGTACCGATTGAAGATCTGATTATACCGGAAGGTGTAGATGAAAATCTAATTTATTTGGCAGGGTTTATCAAAGCAGAAGCAGGAAATCAGTCTGATATTGGAAAAACAGCAGTGGCATATGTAATTTTGAATCGAGCCGGGGGTGCATCAGGAAATATAAAGGGGGTATTGACAGCACCATATCAGTTTTCCTGTTATATTCCATATCATACGGTAGAAAAATATCTTTATGCATATGCAAATATGTCTCAGGGGCAACGGGAGACAGATTCATGTTACAGAGCGGCGGCAGGTGCATATTATGGAACCGCAGAAAATCCCATAGGAAGTATGAAGTATTATTGTAATCCAAAGTATTGCAGTGTCGGAGAAGTACGGCAATGGGAAAAAATCAGGGCAAGAAACTCTGATGAACAGATAAAGATCATTGGTGATCATGTGTTTTGTCAGAATTGCTGGTAAAGGAGAAAGATGAATAGAAAGCGAATAAGTTACCGGGAATTTATAGAACAGATAAAAGTAAAAGGAAATCTGTATATGCCAGTGATCGAGGGGAAAAACAAAATGTATCCGCTGATTGTAACGGAAAATCATGGAGAAAAAATCCGAACATCCGATGGCAGAATGCATCTTTCAAAAATGCCGGAGCTGGATATGTGGGTAGTTTATGAACGATGTGGCCAGGCTTTTGATGAAGTGACTTTAAAAAATATGTTGGCAGAATATACAGAGGAATATACAAGACAGGCAGAACTTGATAAAAAAAGAACAGGAACTTTTGATGTGCGTAATGTCAAAGGTTCCAAAAGAACAGATATGCTGTGTTTTGATTCCGGAAAAGATAGGGAAAGATGTTTTGAAAACATATGCAGGAAGAAAGATGGAGTCAGTTTATCTGGTATATGCAGTTATTTTGGAAGAAGAACCCAAACGGATAAAATTATCTGCTATTACCAATGAAATGCTTGAATATTGGAATATAAAAGAAGAAGAGCTGCATCGAATAAGTCTTTCAAACATGCCAAAACATTTACTTTATGAAATAAGTGAGCTGTATTCACAGACTGGAGTGGATGTTTATCTGGTAAAAGGTGAAAAAAAATTATTTTGGATTAACGACGTTATTGTATGAGGACGGACCATTAAAGGATTTGGGAAATCAGTTGAACCAGGATTTATATATTTTACCTTTATCTGTGCATGAAGCAGTTATTTTTCCATATAAAGAATGGAAGGAGAATGAAATTTGTGAAATAGCAGAGCAGATGTCTGCATTCGGCGGATTTGTATGGCGTTACAGCCTGAAATTAAATAAAATAGCTTTTTCAGAGAAAAACGTGGAAAGAATATACAGCAGCATTAAAATATGGAATTATGGATGCTGCAGATAGGAGATAAGAAGAATGGAACTTACAGATGATGTAATGAATCAGGTATTAAGAGATGTGAGCGAAAAAATATTAGCAAAGAAAGTAAAAAAAAGGGGACTATCCATGGCAAAGTTGGCAGAAATGTCAAATTTGTCGGTAAGTCATATTTCTAAACTGGAACGTTCGAGATGTGATATAGGTTTTAAAGGCATTGTTACGGATAGCTGCGGCAATGGAAATGGAAGCTGATGAACTTCTTCCAGGTGATTTTGAACCAAAAGAAACCGAAAGAAAACTGACTGCTGGAGAAAGATTCGAACAAATTATGCAAGGGGCAGATCCACAACTGGTAGAAATGCTTTTTGCGGATGGCGTTATATATGCGAAATAATTCTTTACATAACTTTTCCTAAAAGGAAAAAAATTACTTAATTCTTTTCTTCTATTCCATCGAAATAGGGAAAAATAGATAATTATAATAAATGTGTACTGGTAAACAAATGCCAGATAAAATGGATGGAAGGAGGTAGATTCCCATGGAAGAGTTTATGAAAGAATATGGTGGTGCAGTAAAAAGAGGTGCAGTGATTATTGCAATTACAGTATTGATCTTGTTCATTTGCAATCCAACGGAAGGCGGAATTGCTTTGGAGCAGTTCAAAACAGCATTCACGAATTTCTTTACAAAGATGAATGCATTAGGCTGATAAGTAAAGTGGCCGGAGTAAAAAACAGGCGGCGGCAAATGTTCGGTTGGTCTTTGACATTTACATGCTGCCTGTAACTTTTAAAAGGAGGGGAAATTAAATTTGAGTGAAATGTTTGAACCAAGCCCGGAACAGTTTGGTGTGTTCTGGGATTTTTTAATGCAGCCGGATGTTACGGATGTGGATTATAACGGTTCTGCCCTGTGGATCACGGATCTTAAAAAGGGTAAGTACAGAGCAAAAGAAGCGGAAGAAAAAGTTACAGAAAACTTTTTAGATGCCTTTACACATAACATTGCAAATTGTGTGGATGCACAGTTTAACAATGCAAATAAGGTGTTAGAGGCAGATACGAAAGAACTTCGTATCAGTATCATCCATGATTCTGTGGCGGCAACCGGGACAAGCGTCTGTATCCGCAGATCTCCGTGTCTGGTGCGTAATACGATTAACGGGATGTTAAACAGCGGTTTTTGTGAAGAAAAGGTGCTGCATCTGCTTTTAAATTGTGTGAGGGCGGGTATGAACTTTGTATTTGGCGGGGAACCTGGAGCCGGAAAGACGGAGACTGCAAAGTTTTTTATGCAGTTTATTCCGAAGAAAGCCGTGTGATCACGATCGAGGATTCTTTAGAAATCCATTATCCGGAAATTAATGCCGGAGCAGATGCCGTAGAGCTTCGTGTAAGGATAATTTTTCCTATACGGATGCGATTCAAGGCGTGTTTAAGACAGAATCCGGCTTATCTTGTTTTGTCAGAGGCAAGGTCAACGGAAGTGACATCACTGTTAGAACAGTGGAGTACTGGTGTCAATGGATTTACAACGATCCATCTGGATGATGTGAGGAAGCTGCCAGACCGTATCCAGAGCATGATGAATAATGTAAATGATGCGAGACGTATGGAAAACAGGATTTACCGTTATGTAAATCTTGGACTTCTGATCCGGAAAGAAAATACACAGGATGGAGAGATCAGAAGATATTTAGATCAGCTTTGTTTTTATGCCAGGGAAGATCATGAAAACAGAATTTATATGCTGGTAGAGGATGGGGAACTTGTTTCAGAGGAGATACCGAAAGATATTCTTTTGAAATTAGAAACGTGCTGGAATACAAGAACCAGTTCTTTGTGAAAGTTTTTACAGATACCGGAAGGAGGGCAGATAGTGGCAGGATTGAAAAAGACACGGATAAAAGAGAAAAAAGAGAGAAAGCAGATCAAAAAAGAAAACCGTGTGGCGAAAAATCTGTTGCTTTTAAATCCGGGAAACCTTGCAAAAGAGGTTTATACATACGGATATCATTTTTCCTGGAAAACGCATTTATTTGTCATTGGTGCATGTATTGCCGGAATGGGAGTGATCGGCTTACTGTTTCAACTGAAATGGAAACTGCTTGTCATTGTGCTGATCGCCATGTTTTTGGCACTTCCGGCATTTATCCTTGACACTTATAAAAAAATGTATGAACAGAAACGTTTTGCAGATGCTGCCACTTACATGGAGCAGATGTTATATGCGTTCCAAAAAACAGGAAAAGTATTATCTGCCTTAAAAGAGGCAAGAGAGACATTTGAACCGGGACATATGCGGGATATTATGGATGAATCAATCGGACATCTTGAAGCGGGACATTCCTACAGTGAAAAAAGTGTTTTAAGGGAATCCTTAGACATCGTGGAAAAAGAATATGAGTGCCGCAAGATAAAAACACTGCATGAACTACTGATCAGTGCGGAGGAGTATGGAGGAAACGCGGATGATTCGATATCCCTGTTATTAAATGATGTGGAATTATGGAAACGCAGAGGTTACCTGCTTCAGGGAGAAAAGAAAAAAGCACATACAAACAATGTGGTATCCATTGTTGTGGCTACAGCCTTATGTGCCGGAACTTTATATGTGTTAAATGCACTTCCGGGTATCCTCAATATGGAAGCCCCTTACAATGTGCTTACAACAGGTCTGGTACAGGTCACATCTTTTGGGCTTCTTTTATGGATGATCTATGTATATGCAAGATCAGAAAAAACATTGACCAGGAACTGGTTGAAGGAAGAAGGTGGAAGAGACGAGGAATATGTACTGCGCAGTTATGAAAAAGCAATGAATTATGATGAGAAAAAGGAAATGAAAAGAAGCATGTTGTGGGCGGTTCCTTTTTTCGTGGCAGCGATATACTTTGCAGCAAAAGAATCCTGGATTGCAATACCGCTTTTTCTTGTTACAGCCATAATGTCACAGCAGCACAGGTTTGGCAGAAATATTGCGAGACGTGTGGTTTCGGAAGAACTCTATGCAGCATTCCCGGAATGGCTGATGCAGATGGCATTATTAATGCAGCACAGCAATGTACAGGTTTCCATCGCCAGATCGTTAGATGGAGCACCCAAAGTCCTGGTACCGGAATTAAATGCATTATTGCAGCGATTAAAAGAGCAACCGAATGCATTAAGTTCGTATACAGATTTCTGCAAAAACTTTGATATTCCGGAAACAACCAGTTGCATGAAAATGCTGTACACAATTTCGGAAGCCGGTACAGGAGATGCAAAGGTGCAGATCCACAACCTTTTAGGACGGGTACAGGAAATGAGAAACCGTGCTGCAGAACGTAAAAATGAACAGGCTTCTTTTAAAGTGCGGATGTTATATTCATATCCGGTATTTGGAGCTTCGGTAAAACTGCTTGGGGATCTGCTTGTCGGTATGATGTTTTATTTGAAATGCTGTCAGAGGCGGGAGGAATGTAAATGAAGAATATAATCAATGCATTTACAACGTTGTTTTTTTATCTGCTCTGTGTTTTTGGCGCAGCGGCATTGTTGACGGCATCAGCGCAGACAGCGGCTGCCAAAGAGTATAAGGCAGACGTGATAACAGAGATCGAAAACAGTGATTTTAACCAGGCTGTGATCACAAGCTGTATCTCACAGGCACAGTCAGCAGGATATACACTTGCCGTAACGCCTTCTGCCAATGCGGAGGGAGAGACGGTGTCCGCAGATGTGGTGTTATCCTATAGTTATAAAATGCCGGTTTTTTGGCATTGAGAAAACACATCAGACAAGGGGGATTGCAAGGTAGTGGAAGAGATTGTAGAACATCTTGGTGAAATGATAATGGAAGAAGTTCCGGCACTGGCAGTGCTTGCATTTTTAGTCAGTGTGTATATGGCTGCAACAGGATTTTAAGGATGGTGTTTTAAGTGGAAGAAATAGTAAAAGAACTTGGCGGAGGCATACAGGCAGGTGCATTGTCAGTGATAGCGCTTACGGTGATGTATAGTGTGTATACCGGATATTTTAAACAGATGGTAGAAACTTTTTTTACCAGGTTATGCGGTTAGGAGAAGAATGCTATGAAAGAGATCATAAAAGAACATGGCGGTGCGATGTTTACTGCCGCCGTAGTAATAAGTGTCCTTACGATCATATTTTCTGCCGTAACAGATTCTGATGGAAACCGTGGAATTGTAAAGATCATAGCGGCGCACATGGATACAGAAGGCATTGATTATAATGCGTATATAGACTATGGCGCGTATCAGTCGGAAATAGCGAAAGATGCACCGACGATTGAGTACCAGGGAACCGGCAGTCTTGTACTTGGAACAGTTCAGGTAGCAGATTATGTAAAAGCGCACGATTATAACGGACAGGAGCTTGCGGTAAAGCTTTTAAAATTCTGTGATTCTGATGGAAATGAACTGCCGGATCAGATGGATGCGGCAGCTGGAAAGATCACGTTTCACACTGCAGGGATTTATTCTTTACGGTAAAGGCTATGGATTCCGGCAACCGGAAACAACCGCAGTAATCCGTGTTCCGGTCATGTAGAAAGGAAAGGTCATATGAAATTAATCATCAGGGCGATTGTCACGACCTGTATTGCCGGAGTGACTTTTTAACGATCATGGCGGTGTCAGGGAGGATGAACAGGAGCATGGAATTAAAAAGCAATCTACCGTCTGCTGCAGAAGAGACGGCAGAAAATCTGTTAACAAAAAAGTATAATGTCACAGATAAGAATCAGCTGGAAGCTGAATTTTTTAGAAACACTTGCGGATACACTGGATTCAGATTCAGATATCCGGTTAAAAATAAATGCTGCAGATACAGAGAAGCAGCTTTTATCAGTAAGCGTGAAAGAAGAATTTAAAACTCCAAACGGGAAAGATGAACCGTGTCATATGACAGGACCGTGATTGTAAAATAAAGCTGAAGGAGGAAGTACCGGGAAATATGCCAGGTAAGTTACTATTTATCGGATACGGACTGTTACAAATGTTATGAGGTTCTGACCGGTGATGTGGTTCCAGTTCCAAAGGATCCGGTACTGGAAGAAAAAACCTTTATGGGGTGGTTTGATGCAGAAGGGAATGCATTGGATCAGAGCATGATGGTTACACAAAATACAGCATATTATGCAAAATGGAATTAAAACAGATAAAATAATAGGTATATAATAGGGAGCTGTCTTAAACGGATAGCTTCTTTTATTCCAATATAATATTGACATTTCTATAGCTTTTCCTAAAAGAAAAAAATTCGTGAAATCTTTTCTTTTATTCCATCGAAAATAAAAATTGCATGTCTTATACTAGGCAGGTGTAAGACATGTACATTGACAACTGAATATTTTGTGCAAATTGGAGAAAATAAAAAATATTTACAGCAGTTAAAAAGAGAAAAAAATGAGTTATCCACAAGAGAAAAATATGCACATGGGTTGTCCCCGAAAAACATGAGCAATAATAAAATGTATCACAAATATCAGGGGAAAAGCTGGATTTTGGGGCAATAAGTGGCAGTTATCCACAAAAAAATGGATTGGCAAAATGACGAATACATGCATAACTCTGATTTGATTTTTAATCGCATGACGTTTATAATAAAGAAAAGGAAAACAGATATAGTATACTGATCAAGGCAGCCGAAAGGACGGCTTTACCACTTAGATCTGCTCCGAGATTCGGAGAAAGGGGTGGTAGCATGGTTACATATAGTGACTTGTTCACATTTGTTATTATGATATGTGCCATCATAACGCTTGTCAGAAGTGTCAGAAATGATACCCATGATAAGACAAAAAAATAACCGTCCAGCTCCCCGCTAAAGGTTGGACGGTTACTTCGTAACTTAAACAATCACATATGCCGGAGCAGATAGGTATTTGCTTATCACCCGGCTGTCTTGATAGGTATATTATAAAAGTTTCCATTTCGTTTGTCAACGTCGTAAGTAAAAGAATCAAAAATAAAGGATAAAGGAGAATCAGAAGTTATGAGAGAGAGAGGAAGAAAGAACAGAACCAGTGCCACAATGCTGGCAGGATGGAAAAAAGCAGTCGTATTGATGCTTGCACTTATCGTGTGTATCAGCAGCGTTGTAGTACCGCAGCCGGAAGAGGTATCGGCAAAACAGGCAGCATATCTGGATTACTATGGCAAAGATAAGCCCAAAAATCAAATCGTGTTTGCAACATCGGATGATGCCAAATGGCATAAAGCAAATGAAGGCTGCTGTAATGTTTCCAAAAACAATGGAACATACAATCATTATCACTGCATGAAAAAGAAAACTGTTTATGCAGGAGAGAAGTTCACGATTGTTCCGGTTGCCATGTTTAAAAATGGAGTGGTGGTAGGATCAAAAAACAGTAAAGACGGTATCAAATCCGGTGAACTGAAATACAAATCCTCGAACACCAGCATTGCAACAGTAAATGCAAAGGGTGTTGTGACAGTAAAGAAAAAAGGAAAATGTAAGATCACTGTGACATCCATCTATGATTCCAAGGTAAAAGGAACATTGAGTCTGACTGTAAGCAAAGGAAAGCAGAAAGCAAAGATCACTTTAAAAGAGAAAAAAGCATCCATTGTTGTCGGAAAGACAACCACTGTCAAAGTAAAATCCTTTAAAGGGATCAGCAATAAGAACATTGCCTTTTCTTCCAGTGACAAAAAAGTTGCGACGGTATCATCCAAAGGAAAAGTAACCGGCAAGAAAGCAGGAAAGGCAACGATCACCGTAACTTCCCTAATCAACAAGAAAGTAAAAGCTGTGTTTAAGGTAACCGTAAAAACGGCAGATATGATTGATACGGACTATTCCGAGAAAGGAAAAGGTAAGATCGTACTTGCAGAAAACAGCGTAACTTTATATCCGGAAAAATCTTTCCATAAGATTTATGATCATTGTGGAGATGCAGAGACTCTTGAATATTATGAGAATGTGGCAAACATAAGACCGCATTTTATTGGAGAGCAGATTTTAGCACAGAAAGAAAAGTACGGGCAGGCGCAGATCCGGGTAAAGAGCATTACCGGAGTAAAAAGCAGTGCTGTTTCCTATAAGTCCAGTAATACAAGCGTGGCATCCGTTTCTTCCACCGGTTTTGTGACACCGAAAAAAGTGGGAACTGCAACGATCACGGTTACGTCAAAAGCCAATAAGAAAGTTCAGGCGAAATACAAGGTAACGGTTAAGAAAAACGACATGGTGCTGGCAGTTGGATTTGATATGTATGATAATATCAAGTACTATGTGAAGAAGAATGAGGATGGAACGATTGAATATAGACGGATGCCTGTGGCTAGAGAAATGTTTTCAGCAGATAAAAAAGTTGCAACGTCTAGCTCGCTTGATATAGGATTTATTATGACCAGTAGTAATGAAAATGTTTTAAAGGTAGAGGATGACGTTTATCTTGATGTGAAGGGAAAAGGATCTTCTGTTATTACTTTAAAAACAGTCGATGGACGTTGGAGTTATTCCTGGAAAGTGACTGTCAGCGATAAACAGACTTCTTTTGCTAAATATAGTACAGGTTTCACAACAGGAAGAGGCATGGATGAAACTGATGAAAAGGATGGCTGGGTAACCAAACTTTAAAACAGCAAGGAAAATTGAATAAGTATGAAAACTATCAAAATTAATTTTGATAGTCGAAAAAATGAACTGCTTGGAATCTCTGATTACCTTGCAGTTCATTTTTTTACCACGGTATTTTCAAAATGAAAATATAAATACACAGGACGGAAAGTCGAAAGGAGATCTATGAAAGAAAAAATATTGAAACTAAGCAGATTTTTACTGCTCTGCGCAGTAATGTTTCTGGTCACCATGATTCCACAGAGTGTGAAAGCGATCACGGTAGAAGAAGCAGGAGAAGCCTATATGACGGATTCACAGGCGGGGGCAGGACAACCGCTGTATGGACGGTTGAATATCAACTATACCGGAAATACGAACTATGATACATGGGCTTATGATATCGTTACGAATTATAATACCTATGATAGTAAAAAAGACCAGTATAAAGCTGCGGAAAATGTTTTGAAAAATGCAGATAATTCAGTGATCGGAAAGAAGATCAAAAACAACCGGTCTGCAAAGCTGACAAAGTCAGAAGGTGCGGATGGGACGATCCGTGCAGCATATCTGGTATGGCAGGCAAGGACAAGTATAGACAGATCGACGACAGATGCAGCTGCTTTGGCAAAATCAGAAATCGCCTTTGTACTGCCGGATGGATCGGCAAAACTGATAAAGGCACAGTATGCAACTTATGATAACCGGTCGATCGATTATATAGATCAAAAAAAGGAAAATGGAGTAAATAAACAGTACACTTTTGTCAATATGTATGCAGATGTAACAGACATCATTAATAAAAGTGACAAAATCTACGGAACGTATTCGGTATTTAACATTCCGTATTATGAACATATCGGTGGCGGTGAGGGCGCCGGAGGATGGCAGCTGATCGTTGTGGAAAACTGTGATATAACGGTTCCGATGAGAGCAGTACGTCTTAGAATGTCTGCGGATTTTAATATTGATGATGTTTCAAAACACGATGGAGAATGGGTAGAGAAAGATATCAAGACCGGAATGCTTACGAGTATAAAGTCAAAGGCATATAAGGCAAATGATAAAGAGCCGTTGACAGGACAATATCTGATGGTTTTTGTAGAGAGCAGTAACAAGATGTCCTCATTTAAAAAAAATAATCTGTATGCACAGGAAGAGACTGAAAAATTTGCAAAGGATAAATTGATTTTAAAATTGGCAAAGGGAATAACTCCATTTTTGTCAATCAATGGATGGCCTTTATACGATAAAGCAAACGACAATCAAAAGGGAGATTTGGTTGAATTTTGACTAATTCCCAAAGAGAGATACACAGCCTGCCTATGCAAATAATAAATACACGCTGCAGACCAATACAGGGGATTACACACACTGGGTTACCATGTTTGTGACAGGTATTGCGATGGATATTTCGGATAACTTTGCAGAAGGAGCTCAGGTTACGACAGTAAAAAGTCCGACAACAGTTACTGTTTCACAGAAGATTACTAATAAAACCTTACAGTCGAAAACGGGATATTACAATGGAAAACTGGTTGTTACATTAGACGAAGCATTAACTCCGACGAATACAAAACCAAAGCTTACGGTTTATAATAAGGAGGCTGATAAAACAACTACAATTACAGGTACATGGAATGCGAAAAATCATACGGTAACATTTGCGGCTGATACACAGGGAAATTATGGAACAGATTATAAAGAAAGTAAATTTAAAAACCCAAGCAGAGGCAGTTATATCAGTTACAGCATCGACTGTACATATGAAAAAAATTCCGGAAAAGAGGAATTTAAGAAATGGATCTAAACTGTCCGGAGATCTAAGATCGCAAAATGTTGCAACAGGTACTACCATTGATAATATATTATCGAAAGAATCGACAGGAATTCCAATTTATGTACTCACTGTCAAAATCGACAAAACTGCTACAAACAAAGCGGTAACGGATGTATATATAAAAGCAAGCGGTAAGGCTGCTAAGGCAGTTGAAAATATAAAAGCGGCTGCTCCAGATGCAGGAGGTACAGTAAACAGTAGCAGCACGGTATCCGGTGATTATTATATAGCATCGTATGAGGTGTCGTGCGGTGCAACAATTATTACAACACCAACCTTCAACACCGGTTACCAGTTCAGCAAATGGACGGACCTCAATGAAAAGACCAACGAATCCAAAGACCGCAAGGTAACATCGGACATGGTAAATGATAAGACCTATGCCTATGAGAGAAGCATGCCGGCTTATAACATGACCTTAACTCTTACCGGAGTGTTGGATGAAAGCTGTTTATACCGTTCATCACTGGAAACAGAAAACAACCGGCATTGCTTCCACACATGATGATAAAAATTACGAACTTGCCGAAACAGAGACGAAAAAAGCACAGATCGGAAGTAGAATAACTCCTGCAGTAAAGACATACACCGGTTTTGACAGCCCGAAAACACAGACGAAAGAGGTAACTGCAGATGGAAAGATGGTCATTGATTATTATTATGAAAGACATCTATATAATGTAACATTAAATGCCGGAACCGGCATTGAAAAGACGACCGGAGGCGGATCGTACCGCTATGGACAGAGCGTCACCATCGATGCGGCAGTAAAAGAAGGCTATCACTGGTTAAACTGGAAAGGAAATTATAAAGGCGGATCCGGTGGGGAGCAGACCGTGGATGCTAAAAAGTTTGTATTTACGATGCCGGCCGGAAATGTCACGATGACAGCCAATGCAGAGGCAAACAAATATACGATCCATTTTGATCCAAACGGCGGAGCCGGACATATCGATGATATCGAAACCACGTATGATACCGATGTGACGCTGCCGGATGTATGGAATGCAGACGGAACAGCAGCCTATGTGAAATATACACTGGATGGACAAAACGTGACAGAGGATGTGATTGCCGGAGTGATTCCAAAAGCAATGATGGCAGGATATGAAGAAGAAACGGAAGAAATCGAAGATACTGAAGATCCGGATAATGCGGAAGACCCAGAGGGTGCCGGTAATTCAGAGGATGAGGATTCCGAAAACAATGGAGATGATTCGGATGCAGGTAATTCAGATGCAGACGCACAGGATTCCATGGATGAAACAGGCAATGCAGAAACTGCAGACAACTCTGATGAATCAGACGAGGCAGAAACTGCAGATAATTCTGATGAATCAGATGATACAGACAATCCTGATGTAACAGACGATACGGATCAGAATGAAAAAGTTGCCGTGACAAAAGAGAATAAAGATGATGCCGAAGATATTGATGCTCTCAATGACTTAGAGGAAGAAGACATCGAGGAAAATAAGAAAGCCGAGGAGCCAAAGAAAAAAGTCTACGCATCCGTATTTATGGGATGGTCCTTAGAAGATGGCAAAGACACCTTTATCCCACAGTGGAAAGCCGGAGATGCCGTTCGGAACCTTGTGGCAGAAGATGGTGGAGAGATCACACTTTATGCTGTCTGGGACGACTGCCCGTGGATTCAGGCACAGGATCTCTATTATACCTTAGAGCAGGCACAGAGTGGTTTTATCACGGAAGAAGAAATCTTAAGCCATGCAACGGCAACCGACCGGGAAGATGGAAGTCCGATTTTACCGGGAACCAATCCGGCACCGAGTGATCCGGAAGTGTTCACATCTTTCACGATCCCGGACTACCAGGCAGAAGAATTTACAAATCTGCAGCATGACTTTGCCACATCCGAGAATTTAACCGTGGTAGACCATGTTGGAAACAAATATGTGAAACAGATCATGGTGCATGTGACCGATACGACACCGAAAAAACTCACACAGATGGATCTGACCGGAGTTACCCGTTTCATCAACAGCAAATATTATAACAAATCGTTTGAAGAAGGCGGACTTGAAGATAATTCTATCTGGAAAGTCGATCCGGAATACAAGGCAGCACTGGAAAGCGCATTAAATAACATGGATCATGATACTCCGGTGGAAACCTATGTATTTTCAAAGGAAACGATCAAACAGATGAAACAATATGTGGAAACTCACGGAATTGGAAACAGCAAAGAACCGGATGCGTTGAGAAACTTCTATAATCTGTTCCTTGCACTAAATAAGAAATAGAGAATAAAACATCAATATTTCCCTTTACAATTCCTGCCATAGGGCGTAAATTAAAGAGTGCTGGAATCATTTTCCGACAGTAAAAATATGGAGGTTTACAATGGCAAAAGAATTGTTAAAACGAAGCGAAGTAAAAGAAGAATATACATGGAATTTAAAAGATATGTATGCGTCCGACGAGGATTGGAAAAAAGATCTGGATGAGATTGACAAGATCCTGGATGAAATCGGAAAGATGGAAGGTAAAGTAGCTGCTTGTGCGCAAAATCTGTTATTTGTATTAGAACGCGCAGCTAAGGCAGAGGAAAAACTGGATTATGATTTTAATTATGCAGAGCGTCTGTTTGATGAAGACCAGAAAAATACGGCACATCAGGCAATGTCCCAGAAAATGTATTCTATGCTGACGAAGGTGTCAAGCCAGACTGCATTTATCGTTCCGGAGATCCTTGCAATGGATGAGGCTGTTCTGGAAGGATACTATAAAGAACTTCCGGAGTTAGAACTTTACCGTAAACAGATCGAGGAAATCGAGCGTACCAAGGCACATACACTTTCTGCTGAAATGGAAAAACTGGTAGCGATGACAGGCGATATGGCGGAGACATCCGGACAGGTATATTCCATCATCAACAACGCTGATTTTGTATTCCCGGAGATCAAAGATGAAGATGGAGATACAGTGAGACTGTCCCATGGCAACTTTGTACCATTTGAAGAGTCTGCAGACCGCCGTGTGCGTAAGGATGCATTTGAGGGATTTTATGGTGTGTACAAACAGTATGCAAACACACTTGCTGCATTATATAATGGTCAGGTAAAACAGCAGGTTTTCTATGCAAATGCGAGACACTATCATTCAACACTGGAAGCCGCAGTGGATGCCAATAATGTTTCTCCGACTGTTTATCATAATCTGATCGATACGATCAATAAGAATATGGATAAAATGCACCGTTATGTACGTCTTCGCAAAAAATGCCTTGGCGTGGACGAACTGCATATGTACGACGTTTACACACCAATGATCGCAGATGCCGCAAAGAAGATTTCTTTTGAAGAAGCGAAAGAAACCGTGTTAAAGGCATTAGCACCACTTGGGGAAGAATATGTCGCAAAGGTAAAAGAGGGATTTGAAAGCCGCTGGATCGATGTTTATGAGAACGAGGGAAAGAGAAGCGGAGCTTATTCTGCAGGGGCTTATGGTTCACATCCATATGTGCTGTTAAATCATAATGATACCCTTGATAATATGTTTACGCTGGCACATGAAATGGGACATGCGATGCATTCCTATTATTCAAATTCCAGTCAGCCATACATTTACTCCCAGTATAAGATCTTTGTTGCAGAGGTGGCATCTACCTGTAACGAAGTGCTTTTAATGGAGTATTTGCTGAAAAATACAACTGATAAAAAGGAGCGTGCATATCTGCTCAACCATTATCTTGACAGCTTTAAGGGAACTGTTTACCGTCAGACTATGTTTGCTGAATATGAAATGTTAAGCAATAAGATGGTGGAAGAGGGAGAGAGCCTGACCGCTGAGACGTTAAATAAATTATATTATGACTTAAACTGCAAATATTTTGGACCGGATATGGTATCAGATTCTGAGATTGCCTACGAATGGGCAAGAATCCCTCATTTTTACTATAATTTCTATGTATATCAGTATGCAACGGGATTTTCTTCGGCAGTTGCACTGGCACATGGAATCTTAAAAGAGGGAGCACCTGCGGTAGAACGTTATAAGAAGTTTTTATCCGGTGGCTGTTCTGCCTCTCCGGTTGAGCTGCTTAAGATCGCCGGTGTCAACCTTGAAACACCAAAGCCAATCCAGGAGGCACTGGATGTATTTGGGGAAGTGCTTGATGAAATCGAGGCATTGCTTGCCGAATAATGAATAACCGGTGGAAAATTGTGGAATACTATATCTATACAAGAACAAAACAGGAGGATTTTGTTTTGAAACAGGTAGAAGTATTGATCGATGCACCGGAAAAAGCAAAGAAGCTGTGTCATATCTTAAGTGGCCATAAAGGAGCGTTTGACCTTGCAAAAGGCAGATATACCGTAGATGGAAAATCAATCATTGGAATCTGTACGATGGATCTGTCAAAACCTCTGACACTGACCATACATGAGGAAGATGATACTGTGATGGAGGAAATCCGTGAATTTGTGGTAAAAAGGAAGATAACACATTTACCGGAAAAACACGGGACTGTAAATAACCGAATAAAAAGACAGTAACAATCGAAAGTAAGTTGTTACTGTCTTTTTTTGCTTGTGTGAAGTGGCAGTTTTTCTGTTAAAGATAACATCGTATTTCTTTGGCAAGATTTTCCTCAAGATGGATCAGTTCTTTGCAAAATCCCTGGGCCTGTTTGTCCGCGGCCGCATACTGATTATAATAGCGGCAGAGTGATTTGACACCCATATTGCAGCCTTCGGTCAAAAGATCAGCACACACAGCATCACTTTCCTCAACTGCTAACTTGGCATTTGTTTTCAGCCAGGACATTCCTTTTGCAAGCGCATTTGGTTCTTTTGCCGGATCATCGCATTTTTCTAACTGTGCATGGATCTTCATTTCCGAGTACGCGCATGTTTTTCTTTAGATGCCTATGGATGATATTTTT
>ENA-OQHF01000661-OQHF01000661.1-human-gut-metagenome-genome-assembly--contig:-NODE-661-length-20366-cov-2.722121_pt1 | contig 20366 bp, 25 predicted proteins | sample MGYA00242559_ERZ504709 | MGnify/ENA primary metagenome ERZ504709 (study PRJEB26092, sample SAMD00036203) | human gut metagenome | host: Homo sapiens | study: EMG produced TPA metagenomics assembly of... | reverse complement strand
CAGCGGTATAAGCGTCCGCATCTTCTTCCTCCATCAGAGCCAGCAGGTCGGCTTCGTCCACCAGATTCATAAAGTGGACGGTCTGCTGCCCCTTGGCATTGCGGTCGATGACCAGATAGAACGTGTTGCCGGACTTCGACACCAGCGTAATGAACTGCTGGCCGCTGCCATCGGAATAGTTGGTGTGGTAATCATCCACCAGCGTCAGATTGCCCTCCGGGGTCAGGGCACCAGAGGTTTCGTCCGTGACGGTGACAATATCCTCCACCACCTCCGGCAGAACCGGCTGCTCCACCGGGGCAGCTTCGCCCTCAAAGGCAAAAGCGGGAGCCGCCATGCCAGCGCACAGTGCCGCCGATACCAGCAGTGCGCCCAGTTTCTTAATCTTCATCTGCATCCTCCTTCTCGAAAGTTGCACCCACGGCAGACAGCGCAGCCGGGTTCGGGGTGGTGTTGGCCGACTGCCGCAGCAGGGCGGCGAGCTGTTCCGGCGTGACCTTTGCAGTCCGCACCATCTCGTTGACCTCGGCAGAATCTTCCTCCTGAATGCGCCGCTCCAGAATCTCGATGCGGTTGTTCAGCTTGATGCGGCGTTCCTTCTCTTTTTCCAGCATCGCCCGCAGCTTATCCGATTTTTCGCTCATAGTAACTCCTCCAGTCATTTTGAAAGCCGTCCGAACCCGGCGAGATGCTTCTCCCAGTAGGACGAGTGAATGTTTGCGTACTTGATGGGGTCTCCGGCACTGACCATCATGCCGTTGCCGAGATACAGCCCGACATGGCTCATGCCGGGGGTGTCGTAGGTGCCTTTGAAAAAGACCAGATCACCGGGCTTTGCTTCTGCTTCGGAGATGTGCTGGCTTTTCTGCCATAATCCGTTGGCGGTGGTGCGCCCTACATCGTAGCCGTTCTGGTTGTACACCCAGCAGACGTAGCCGGAGCAATCAAAACCGGTTTCCGGGGTGGAGCCGCCCCAGACGTAGGGCGTACCCACATACTTTTGGGCTTCCTTGTAGATGGCGGCAAATTCGCTGTCGGTCAGGGCTTCTGCCGGAACGGTATAGTCGATGCCCGGTGCGCCGGAGCCATCGGAGCCACCGGGCGGCAGTCCGCCGTTGAACAGATAGGGTCTGCCACCCAAGGTGTCTTGAAAAATTTCGTACCGTTTCCACTGGTCGTTGTTCAGTTCCTCCCGGATGACCACCTCCAAGCCACGATTGACCAGCTTGGTGTGGAAGATGCGGTACTCATAGGGCACCTGCGTGGGAACCGGAATTCCTGCGGGAGTCATGACCCAGACCGTCATATACCGGGTCTGCACCTCTACCCATGTGGTGAGCTTGTACTGCTTTTTGAAGGTCTCCTTCAACTTGCCCTGCACCTCCGACCGGGTGTAATCGTCATACAGGGTGGTCAGGAACGAAGTGAGCTGCCACGGGTCGTGCTCGATGGGGTCAAGGTGATACTGGTACTCGTTGTAGCCGGGGTGGTCGGTGGGGGTGCGCTTGATCTTTTTATCCAGCTCCTTTTCCAGCTTCTTGTAGTCCTGCTCTGCGCCCCGGATGTCCCTGTCCTCGGCAGAGTACATGGTCTGCCCGGATACCTGCGTGCCGCCGGAAAAGAGGATTCCGCAGGAGGAAAAGCCCGACATCACCATGAGGATGAGCAAAAGAAAAACGCCCACGATCACCAGAACGTGTGCGTTGCCTTTGGCGGCGTCACCAGCCCCTTCTCTTCATAAAAACGAATCGCTTTGCTGGTTAAGCCGGTTTTTTTCGCCACATCGCTGATATTCATTTTTTCTCCTTGACCTTCCCCTTGCTGGAAGGTTTAACCTTCTTAATACTCGATGAAAGAGTGGTTCTGGTCAATCGTTGACCGGAAAATTATTCAGGAGTTATTTATGTCTAACACTATTGACCTGACGCTGGATGGCCTCTCCTGCGGCCACTGCGTCAAACGCGTGAAAGAGAGTCTGGAGCAGCGTCCTGACGTTGAGCAAGCGGAAGTCACCCTCACTGAAGCCCATGTGACGGGCAGCGCCAGCGCGCAAGCGCTGATTGATACCGTTAAACAAGCCGGATACGGCGCGGAGCTCAGCCACCCAAAGGCTAAACCGCTGGCAGAATCATCAATCCCGTCGGAAGCACTGACAGCGGCCACTCCTGAGCTTCCGGCAGCCCATGACGAAGATGACAGTCAACAGCTGCTGATCAACGCATGAGCTGCGCCAGCTGCGTCTCCCGGGTACAAAACGCGCTTGCCGCGGTGCCGGGCGTCTCACAGGCGCGGGTAAACCTGGCGGAACGCACGGCGCTGGTGATGGGCAGTGCGTCCGCCGCTGAATTAGTGCAGGCGGTGGAGAAAGCCGGCTATGGCGCGGAGGCGATCGAAGACGATCTGCAACGCCGCGAACGCCAGCAGGAAACCGCCCTCGCGACGATGAAACGTTTTCGCTGGCAGGCGATTTTCGCCCTGCTGGTCGGCGTGCCGGTGATGGTCTGCCAATCCACGGACTCCGCATCATAGGACGATTCATCCCATGCCACGTCGACCCAGCGCCATGCGCCGTCAACGGCATTGATGCACACATTTTCCGGCAAGCCGAGCTCTGCAAAGGGCGTGCCGAACGGCTTATCGGTAATGGGATCCGGTTCATCGATATTCCTGATGGTGTTTTTGATGGCGTTGATTTTGATGGTAATCTCCGTCGGCTTGTGGAGACGCAGGTCGTCCGGCGTGAATACCACCGTCACATCGTGTTCACCCGGAGTCTGGAGGTAGAACGGCGGGGCATTCTTGAAGGAGAACGTGCCGGGGGCGACGGTATCCGTACCCTTGACCTTTGCCACGCCGCCGACGAGCGTGCCGACTTCATCGTTGTAGGTTCCCACCGAAGCTTTCGCCAAGTGAATATGGTGTTGTCGGGCACGTAAAATCGCCGTTCTTCCATCGGAATACGGGCAGCTGCGTGATCTCCGTCTCGGTCGGGTCAGGCTGCAGCTGAACCTTTCTCACGGCTCGGAGGTCGGCGTTTTCCGGTATGGTGAAATACTTCTCCAATTCGGCGCGGTTGACTTCGCCGTAGATGGTCTGCTCCTCAAACGAATTGGGGTCGTAGGTCGAGCTGTCCCATGAGGTGACGACATTCATACCGAAGTCCATCCCTGTTCCCTCGGGATCGTTTTTCATCGCCCACCGCATAAAAGCTGAATGAATCCGAGAGATTCAGCTCCTCAAATGGCGTTCCGAATTTTTCATTGGTAATGTGTCCGGCCCTGGTCTCCTTGAATGTGCGGGGAACGACGTTCACATCAACGGTGCATTTCGCCTTGTTATACCGCTTCAGGTTGTCGGGCGTGAAGATGATCTTCAGTTGCAGCTGCCCCGCCTGCAATAGCGTGCTCGCCGTCAAGGAATGTCCGTATATTTTCTGATCTTTGTCCAGCGTGAATTTGCCGGAAACCGTTTCGCCGTTCACCGTGGCCGTTCCGCCGGAGAGATATTTATCGGCAAACACAAGGAAGCACAGGTCGCCGCCGTAGAGCTGCTTGGAATAGGTGGGCGGCTCCAGCGTGGGCGTAAAGACACGGTCGTCAATGAGTGTTATCCTTGCGGTTGCCTTGACTGTGCTTGTCGGCTCCAGATCATCCGTGAAGCCGCTCCTTTCAACATGCAGCTTGCCGGTAATGATCTGCTCGCCATATTTGTTCGGGTCATAGGTGGAGCCGTCCCATGTCACGGGCACGGGACTGTAACTCGCGCCGGTGTTGGTCTCAACCTTGACGCCGAAAGGGAAAAGGGGAAGCCCCAGATCCTCAAACGCCGTGCCAATGGGCTTGTCCGTGATGATCACGTCGTCCGGGACTCTTGTGATCGTGCGCTTTGTCCCCACCACGGTAAGGATACATTCCGCCGTGGTGTATGCCTCCGTATCTTTGGGGGTAAAGAGGATCACCATGCGGTTTTCGCCCGGGTGTACTCTGCCGCCTTCATAATACTTGAAGCCGAACGTGCCGGGAACAACGGTGTCCGTCCCCTCGGCCTTCGCTTCGCCGCCCATGAGCGCCTTGTCGGTGTACTCATTGCCGACATAGGCCGGAAGGCGCAGCGTGGGCGGGGTGGTGATGACCGTTTTGGCAGGCTGCAAAAGCTCTCCGTAGGCCTTATGGCAGGTTTCGCAAACAGCCTTCTCCGTGGACGTAGCCTTGCCGCCGGAGCAGTTGCCTGTTTCGGTATGGCTGCTGTCCGCGATACAGGTGCGTGTGTGCGTTCCGTTGCCGTTGGAGGTCCATTCGCCCCAGCTATGGTTGTGCACCTCCCATATGGCATAGATGGTTGTGCTCATATCATACCCATGTACTACCAGGCACTCGGTATAACCGCCGTTTCCGCCATATATCGGCTTACCGGTCCGAGAATTCGCCCAACCCATGAAGGTATATCCGTCACGGGTCGGAATTTTGTCCGATATGGGGGACCCATACATGAAATTCCGAGCTAATCACGCTCTGACTTGGCGGCGCGCCGCTGCCGCCGTTGGCATCGTAATGCAGCGTATAGGTGTATTGGGTGGCAGCGGGACGGACTGCCCCGCTCCTCGTTTTGGCATCATAGTATCGGATGCCCCTGCCGAGTTTGCGCCGCAGGCCTCGTGGTGTTCATACAGGCCGCCCGTTTCCGATGCGCGTGCGGCAACCTCTCCATCCGCCGCGAAGACCGTCGCGGGCATCATAGTCAGCACCATACACAAGGTGAGCAGAATGCTGAGTATTCGTTTCTTCATGTCGTTTTTCCCTCCTGTTCCTGCGGGTCCGGCTTGCCTGTCCCGCCCTTTTTCCGGTTTTCTCTGATCCTGAACCGCATGCACAGCGCGGTGATTGCCGCCGCAGCGGCAAAGGATACAACAGCCACCAGCACATAGCCGCCCGCATCCTCGCGCAGCAGCATCGCGCCGAACACGCCCCATGCGGCGGTCTGTCCCGGCCTGACGACCGTGCTTATCGCCTGCATCAGCACCGCGAACAGCAGCATACACGCGGCACTCAGTCCGTATATGCCGTGCTGCTGCCTTCGGCGGGTGTTTTTCCGTACCCGCTGCCGGACGAGTGCGACCCGTCTTGCGGTATCGTACATACAGTTTGACCCTCCTCTCCGGTTTGTCTGAAACTGTGGCCTAAAAACCCTTTCACTTATATAGGTACATAAATCGGAAAAACTCTCACCCAAAACGCAAAATTTTTCCCAAAAAAAAAGTTGAGAACCGCCAAAAAGGCAGCTCTCAAGGAGTGAATGTTCGGTTATTTTCTCCGCGATAAGCGGAAAGCGGACAACCTTCCCGCCGCCACCAGCAGCACCGGCAGGGCGTAGGCGATGTACTGCGCCGCGCCGCCGTAGGCGATGAGCAGATTGTAGATGGCGTGGAGGGTGATGGCCGCGCCCAGCAGCCCACAGGTGCCTGCGATCTTCAGCCACGTCCGCTGCCACGTGTATGCAAGGCCACCGCCGACGATCAAGCCGCAGAGGACGTGCATCGCGCCCGTGCCGAAGCCACGGAAGAAGATGAAGGAGAAGCGGTCCGCACCGTTTTGAATCAGATAGCACACATTTTCGAAGGTGGCGAAGGCGAGGGCGACCGTGATGGCGGCGGGCTTGATCTTATCCCCCTCCGGCTCGAATACCAGAAGATAGAACACCAGCGGCAGCAGCTTCATCATTTCCTCCACCACCGGCGCAATCTCCGCCGTGGCGGCAAGGGCGTCCGCCTGACATACCGCCGCGAGGAAGGTGTTGATATAGGCCGAAAGCAGGCACACCCCCATCCCGGCAATGCAGAACAGGAAGAAGCGGAGCTGCCGCCTGCCCATGCACAAAGCGGCCACCAGCAGCGGGGACACCATGCAGATAAAAATATTCTCGATGTAGGTCATGCAGCCACCGCCTTTCTCGTGGCGGGCAGCAGCCCCAGAATCGCAAGCGTCAGCAGCATATCACACCAGAAGGTGGGGCTTGCCGGTGAGGTTTCCGGCCAGAAGCAGCCTACCGTCCAGAGCAGATACTCCGCGAACGCAAAGCACAGCACGCCGATGTGGAAGTACCGCATATTCCGCGCCGTATCCGTCTGCGTTTTCGCATAAGAAAACCCCCGTATGGCGCAGAAGGAGAGCCATATCATCATGCCGCACCAGATCAGGTTGGAGAGAATGTCCCCGAAGATGCAGTAGAACGCCAGCAGCGGCACACCGAACGCAGGCGCGAGCCACGCCCTGCGGCAGCGGAAGGCGCGTTCATCTGCTCCCGCCAGAGTGGCCTGCAAAATGCGCAGGAAGATGAGGCTGGCCACCCAGCCGAACTCCGACACATAAAAGACCCGCGGTGTGGTATCGAACAGCAGCAGATACAGCGTCCAGTAGAGCGCGCCGAGGGCAAAGCAGCCATAGAAGCACAGCAGCAGAAAGTACATCTGTCTGCTGCTTTTGCGGTAGGCGATACCCGAAAGCAGCGCGCCGACGAACGTGGTCAGCAATTGCAGCAGGTTCTCAATCAGCTCCATGAATCCCCTCGCGTTCTTTGTTCTGATCGTCCTCCCGGTTCATCTGCCGCAGCCGGAAGCACAGAACGGTCACGCACACGCCGAGTAAAAACGCCAAAAGCCCGATGACGATGTATCCCAAAGCCGCGCCGCCGTGAAAGATGCTTGCCGCCGTTTCAAAGCCGGAATAGTCGCCTGTCTGGATATTTGCGGCGATGCCGGGCATGGCGAGGGACGCGCCGATGAGCAGCGCAAGGCACGCCGCCACGGCGGAAGCCATGGTGATCGTATTGCGCCGCAGCCGTTTCTCCCGCTCCATTTGGGCGATGCGCCGCTTCGTCTCCGCAACGCGCTCCTCATGACTCCGCATTTGTGATTCCCTCCCGTTCCAGCAGCCTTCGCAGGCTCTCTTTTCCGCGATACACCATGTTGGTGATCTGTTTTACCGTTTTCCCCGTGACCTCCGCCGCCTGCGCGTAGCTCATATCCTCAAAATAGGTGAGATAGAGGACTTCCCGATAGTCCGGGTTCATTTCATCCATGCAGAAATGCAGGATGCGGTTTCGCTCCTCCGTCCGGATGACCTCCACCGCCAGCAGCCGCCCGTCCGGCTCGCCGGTCAGCTCGTCCAGACTGAACAGGGGCTTTCGTTTGCTCTTATGGCGCAGTGCCATGTGGCGCGCGGCCTTATAGAGATACGCCTTGAAGCCGCCGTCCCGTATCTTCGGCTTTTTTGTGAACAGATAGGCGAAAACATCCAGCATCAGCTCCTCCGCCTCGTGAACGTCGTGCAGATAGCCGTCAATATACAGGGTCAGGGGGTCACCGTATTTTTTCATCAGGGCATTAAGCCCTTCGTCATCGCCGCTCAGATATTGGCGGTACAAGCTCTCATCGCAGGTCATAGCGTTCACTTCCTTTTTGCGGATGCTAAAATGCAGAGGGGGATCCGTCAGGTGCTTGTCCTGTCGGGATCGCGGTGCTGTTCCTGAAAGCGCGGGTCGGACGGCTTTTCCGCATTTTCCGGGATCGCCCATGAGCGCCCGAACCGGGACGCGCCGGGGATCCGCCCCTCGGCGCAATATTGGTTGACCCGCCGCTCTGACACGCCCCAACGGTAGGACGCCTCCCGAATGGAGATATAGCCCTTGATCCCGTTCATACCGCACCTCCGCATGGATAATACTCAACACGATACATTATATACGAATATCCGAAGAAACACAAGGCATCCAGCGAAGCGTTCAGAGAAAAGTTGCGGATAAGGTTGATTTTTTTGAAAAAAGTCCTCAGAAATCTGGCCAAAACGCCTTGCTCAGATTGTAATATAAGGCAAAGCTGAAAGCGGCCATCGACCGGCTCCTGCCAGCCTGTTCCGATTTAGAAGAACTGCTTCGCCGCCTGCAGAGAGAAGGTTATGAGATCAAGCGCGGCAAGTATATCTCCGCCAGAGCGCCGAATCAGGAACGGTTCACCCGTCTGAAAACCCTTGGTGCGGATTACACCGAAGAAGCCCTTGCCGCCCGGATCGCCGAACGCGCCAGACCTTCCCGCCAGCCGAAACAGCAGAACGGAAAGATCAGCCTGCTCATTGATATCCAGAACAACATCAAGGCACAGCAGAGCACAGGTTTTACCCATTGGGCGAAGCTGAACAATCTGAAACAGGCCGCCAAAACTATGAACTTCTTGACGGAGTATGGCATCGGCAGCTATGAGGAATTGGAAAGCAGGTTGACCGCCGTGCCTGCGCGCAGGGATACCGCTCATACGGAGATCAAGCGGATAGAAAACCGTGCCGCAGAACTTGCCCTTGTGATGAAGCACGCCGGAACTTACCGTCAGCTAAAGCCTCTTTATGACAGATACCGTAAATCGAATGATAAAGAAAAGTTCCTGCGGGGGCATGAGAGCGAGATCATCCTTTTTGAAGCGGCCGCCAGAGAATTAAAACGGCTGGGGACTGTGGCGCTGCCGACAACAGAAAGCATGAAAACGGAGCTTGCCAATCTTAACGCAGAAAAGGAACGGCTCCTTGCGGAGTACAAAGCTGCAAGAATCGAAGCCCAGGAATACGATACCGTCAAGCAGAATGTGGACGTGCTGCTGGCTGTTCCAAAGGAACAGGAACAACAGCGGCGGCATGAACTGGAATAATTTTCTTTGAAAGGCGCTGGGCGCAGCTCCCTGGGCGGCGGTATTGCGCTGTTCGTGCTGAATTTCATTCTGGCCGGGATCATCGGAGGTTTCGTTCTGGCATGGCGGCTGATCGTAGCCGTGTGCCTCCAGCTCCCGGATCCCGCCGCTGATGCTGTCGATGCCGTCCTTGCAGATGCGGGCAAGCCCCTTCATGGTGTAGTCCCAGTCCTCTGGCAGCGATAGCATGAGGGACAGTAGCCCCTTCGCTTTCAGGGACAGCGACCTGTCCCGCAGGTGGTAGTTGGACATGACCGTGTAATCTCTGGTCTTTTCGATGCGGAAAACTGCCATATCCGGCGCCTCCTTTCTCTGTTTTTGCAAAGTGTTGATTTTGACGCAAAAAAGCCCCTGTCCTGCCTCCCGGACGCTTCCCATGGGAAAATACCCACGCCGCCCTTTAAGCGGCGCTCTGAGAGGAAAAAACAGAGGTTTTCGCGCCCTAATTGATACAGTTTTCGGGTGGGTATAGGCACGGATATGAAAAAATGCCATAGAGCGGCTGCCTATGGCGTGGGGACAGGCAGGGCACTGATGTGAAAATCAGCGCCCTGCCTGTCAGTATGAGATTTTTTGACTTCGTACCGTGTTCCCTGCCTTTGAAAACATTGATTTTACTGACTTTCTTATGTTTTCTTATTAGGAGGCGAGGGAAGCCACCGCTTTTTGACTGAATTATTGCTTGAGCTTTACGTTGTTTCTGATGGTGCGTTCGCTGCGCGGACGGTTCGTCAGGCGTTGCAGCACGGCGCTGATCTGCCCCTCGGCGGCTTCGACCTCGGCATGGAACGCGCGGGCGGAGACGCGCAGCGCCCCGTGGCCGAGGATGATGACCTGCTCGGGGCCGTCGGACGTCGCCACGCGCACGCGGCGTTCGCGGCGCAGCTCGTAGGTCACGCGCTCGATGTAGGTGTCGGCAGTTTCAGCCTCTTTCGTGTAGACGACCTTGACGCCGTGCACCGTCTGCACATTGCCGGGGTTGCCCTTGACCTTATAGGCGTCGAACACGACGATGACGCGGCACTTGCGAAAGCCCTGATAGTTGGCAAGAATGTCGATCAGCGCGCCGCGCGCCGCGGCGACATCCTGCGCGGCGAGCCGATGGAGCTCGTCCCACGCGAAGATGATGTTGTAGCCGTCGACGAGCAGATATTCCGTGTCCTCTGAGTGGATCGTGACGTCGTAGTGGTCGGCGAGCGAGGTGCGCGCGGGCTTTTTGCTCGGTTCGAACGCGCGGCGCTCGACCTTGCCGTATGTGCGCTCGAAAATGTCCTGCAATTCCTTGTCCTCGGCATATGCGCCGCCTGCGCCGACGCCGCGTCGGGGGAGCGGCGCGGGCGCTTCTTCGACGGCCTCTTCACCAAGGCGGATGCCGCTGTCGCAGTGAACATGCGCGGGAACTTCATTCCACGGGACCGTGATGCTGCCGCCGTGGTCGCAGAAGACGGAGGACGCGGGATTATCCGTGTCGCGCTCGGCGTCGTAGCCAAGGGACGCGACGATCTCGTCCTGATTTTGGCAGGCCTCATACCCGCGCACGGCGCAGGAGAGCTGTCCGCGGCCGCGGGTGTAGGCCGCGACGTCGGCAAAGTAGTCGCGCAGCGTGCGCACCGGCGCATAGCCCGTGAGTACGGCGTTTTCCCCCTCGCTCTGCGGCGGTTCGACGGTGCCGCCCATGTTCTGGAGGTCGGTCATCGCGCGGCCGACGCACTCGGCGGGCACCTCGAGACGGAAGTCGTAATACGGCTCGAGCAGCACATTTTCCGCCTGCATCAGGCCCTGCCGCACGGCACGGTACGTCGCTTGACGGAAGTCGCCGCCCTCGGTGTGCTTCAGATGCGCGCGGCCCGCGACAAGTGTGAACTTCACATCCGTCAACGGTGAGCCGGTCAGCACGCCCGCGTGCTCGCGCTCTAAAAGATGGGTGAAAATCAGCCGCTGCCAGTTGAGGTCGAGCGCGTCCGTCGGCACGTTTGACGCAAGCTGGATGCCCGCCCCGCGCGGAAGCGGCTCCATCAGAAGCTGGACCTCCGCATAGTGGCGCAGGGGCTCGAAATGTCCCATGCCGAGGACGGGGGCGGCGATGGTCTCGCGATAGACGATGCTGCCCTCGCCGAAGGTCACGTCGAGGCCGAAGCGGTCGAGGATGCGGCGGCGCAGAATTTCGAGCTGAATTTTGCCCATGAGCTGCACGTGGATCTGCCCGTAGCGCTCGTCCCAGACGATGCGCAGCATCGGGTCCTCTTCTTCAAGCTCGCGGAGCTTTATAAGCGCGCTGTGCGCGTCCGTGCCGTCGGGTAGGATGAGCTGATAGGTCAAAACCGGCTGCAAAAGCGGGGCGGACGCCTCCGCCTCCGCGCCGAGGCCGAGACCAACATAGCTGTGGCTGAGGCCCGTGACGGCGACGACGCTGCCCGCGCCCGCCTCTTCGAGCGCGCGGAATTTGACGCCGGAGTAAAGCCGCAGCTGATCGGCCTTTTCATTGTAGTCCTGATTCTGCGCGCGATAGGTGAGAGGTGCCTTCACGCGCAGCGCGCCGCCTGTGACCTTGAGCCACGTGAGCCGCGCGCCCTGCGCGTCGCGCGAGATCTTGAAGACCTTTGCGCCGAATTTCTTCGGATAGACCGGCTCGCGCGTGAAGCACGCGAGCGCGGTGAGAAAGTCCTCCACGCCGTCCAGCTTGAGTGCCGAACCGAAAAAGCAGGGGAAGACCTTGCGGTTTTTGACCATCTCAGCAATTAGAGCGTCGTCGATTTTTCCACGCTCCAAAAGCTGCTCGAGCGCCGCCTCGTCGCAGAGGGCGAGCGCTTCGTCGCGCGTTTCCTGCGATGCGGAGAAATCGACGCATTCCGCGCTCAGTGTCGCCGCGAGCTGGCGCAGAAGCGCGTCCTTGTCCGCGCCCGCCAAGTCCATCTTGTTGATGAAAAGAAACGTCGGCACCTCGTAGCGCGTGAGCAGGCGCCAGAGCGTTCGCGTGTGGCTCTGCACGCCGTCGCTGCCGCTGATGACGAGCACTGCGTAGTCGAGCACCGACAGCGTGCGCTCCATCTCGGCGGAGAAATCGACGTGGCCCGGCGTGTCAAGCAGCGTGAACTCCTTATCGCCCGCAAACAGCATTGCCTGCTTGGAAAAGATCGTGATGCCGCGCTCGCGCTCGAGCGCGTCGGTGTCGAGGAAGGCGTCGCCGTGGTCGACGCGGCCGAGCTTCCGCAGTGCGCCGGAGGCGTATAAAAGCCCCTCGGACAGGGTCGTTTTTCCCGAGTCGACGTGGGCGAGAATGCCGAGCGCGACCTTCTGCATGGCGCACCTCCTTTGTGAAGAGCTGATTTAAAACTAAAAATGTTAGACCAAAGTGCCGGAATACCAAAACGAGCGCATCGCGGAGCGATGCGCTCTGAAATTTGGGAAATGGTGCGGGCATGGGGACTTGAACCCCAACGCCTTGCGGCACGAGAACCTAAATCTCGCATGTCTGCCAATTTCATCATGCCCGCATATATTTTACTATATCATATCTCTTTCACGGCGGCAAGGAGAAAATTCATTGCAATGCGCGCCTGCGCGATTTATAATGAAGCAGCGCGCGATTTATGACCGCGCAGCACCGACTATAGGAGGACTCCGCCGTGCAGAACGCTTATCCGGACTATTATCCGCTTTTCCATTGCATCGCCGACCGCTGCCGACACAACTGCTGCATCGGCTGGGAGATCGACGTGGACGGGGATTCCCTCGCCGCCTACGATCAGATCGGCGGCGAGATGGGCGAGCGCCTGCATAAATGTATCGACCGCAGCGGCGAGATGCCGCACTTTCTCCTCGGCGAGCAGGAGCGCTGCCCGTTTTTGAACGGCAAAAACCTCTGCGATCTCATTTTATACGGCGGGGAGGGTATGCTCTGCCAGATCTGCACCGACCACCCGCGCTACCGCAGCTTTTTTTCGGAGCGCACGGAGATCGGCGTTGGCCTCTGCTGCGAGGAGGCCGCGCGCCTCATTCTGACCAAGCCGGAGAAAACAATGCTTGTCACGACGGGCGAAGGCGAGCTCGACGAAGAGGAAACGGCGCTGCTCACGCTGCGCGACCATCTTTTCGCCATCGCACAGAACCGCGAGGAACCGATCAATCAGCGGATGGAACAAATTTTGTCGGCCTGCGGTGCACACGTGCCGGACGTCCCGCTTGCGCAGTGGGCAGAGTTTTATCTCTCGCTCGAGCGTATGGACGAGGTGTGGACGGGCATTTTGGAAGCGCTGCGCGAGCACGCAGATGAGTTGCCGCTCGACGATTTTGCCGCGCACATGAAAGGACGCGAGACGGAGTATGAGCAGCTGCTCGTCTACTTCCTCTATCGTCACGTGCCGACGGCGCTCGACGACGGGGACGTGAGCAGCAAGGCGGCGTTCGCCGTGCTGTCTGTCCGGCTGCTTTTCCCGCTTGGTGCGCTGCACCTTTTGCTGCACGGCGAGTTCACGGTGGAGGATCAGATCGAGCTCTGCCGGCTGTACAGCGCGGAAGTCGAGTATTCCGACGATAATATGGACGCGCTCTTCGACGCACTGCTGTAACAAAAATGCCGCCCGGTTCGACACGGGGCGGCATTTTTTGCGCTTTTTGGTTGATTCTTATGTAAACCTGTGGTATCATGGAAAAACATTTTAGAGAGTGGGCGTTTTCGCCCGATTCCGGCAAAAGGAGAGAACGAGATGAAGCAGAACATGAGAAAGAGAACGCCACTGGCCGTGCTTCTGGCGCTGTGCCTTGCCATGCAGCTCTGCGTGCCCGCCGCGATGGCGAGCAATCGGCTGATGCGCGCGGGCGACGCGGCCATTGCGCAGATCGAAGAGGAAGAGGGCTTCCGCGCGGAGAAGTATTCCTCCGGCGGCAAGTGGTACATCGGCTACGGCACGGAGTGCGGTGCCGAGGATTATCCCGAGGGCATCACGCGCGAAGAGGCGGAGCTTCTTCTGATGAGCAAGGTCGAGGCGTATGAGGCCAAGCTCAACGACTTTTTTGACCGCTACGACGTCACGCCCACGCAGGGGCAGTTCGACGCGCTGATCTGCTTCAGCTACAATTTCGGCACCGGTTGGATGAGCGGCACGAGCGATTTGGTCAAGATCGCCCGCGGCGAAAAGGACGCGACGCGCCTTGAAGTGGCGCATGCGTTCGGCGAATGGTGCCATTCCGGCGGACAGGCCCAGGCGGGCCTTGCCGACCGCCGCCTGCAGGAGGCTGCCATTTATTTAGATGACAGCACCCGCGCGGCGGAGAACGAATTTGCGTATCTCATCATCAATATGGAAAGCGGTACGTCCTACGAGACGGACTTTGCCGTCTACGAGATCGGCAAGACCTACGGTAGCTTCCCCAAAGCGGAAAAGCTCGGCTACAGCTTTGCCGGCTTCCAGACGAGCGACGGCAAGACCATCACGGAAAACAGCATCGTGAACGGCAACGCGGTCGTCACGGCGCAGTGGACGGCGACGAGCTACACCGGCAAGACCTATACCGACGTCAACAAGTCCGACTGGTTCTATAACTATGTCATGGAGCTGAGCAAGCAGGGCATCGTCGGCGGCAACGGCGACGGCACGTTTGCCCCCAACCGTCCCACGAGCACGGGCGAAATGCTCAAGCTCGTGCTGCTCTCGACCGGCCACAAGGAGCAGAAGCCCAGCACGGCGCACTGGGCAAGCGGCTACGCGACCTACGCCTATTCCATGGGCTTTGCCGCGCAGAATTACAGCGACTATCAGCTTGACAACGGCATCAGTCGCCTCGATGTGGCGCGCTTTGCGGCCAAGGCGCTGGGCTATGGCGCATCCAACACGACCTCTCCCTTTGCCGACGTGAACGACGGCTATGTGACGGCGCTCTATGAAGCGGGTGTGTTCATCGGCACGAAGGTCGGCGACCTGACGTATTTCTACCCCAACAGCAGCATCACGCGCGCGGAGGTGGCGACGATCGTTTACCGCATCTATCAGCTCAGCTCGCTCGACCAGAAGCAGAAGATCTACTACAAGGACTACACGCTCGATGTGCTCGAGGGTGTGCCGACGAACACCTATAATCAGTCTGCGTTCGTCAAGAACGGCAGTATCATGACCTACAACGATCCCAGCGTGCGCACGCGCGTCGGTATCGACGTGTCGCAGTATCAGGGCGATGTGGACTGGAACGCGGTCGCGCGCACTGATGTGGACTTTGTCATCGCGCGCGTGGGCGGCCGCGGCTACACTGTGGGCGCGATCTATGACGACACGAAGTTTGACGAGTATGCCGGCGGCGCGGCGAGAGCGGGCCTTCAGGTGGGCGCTTACTTCTTCTCGCAGGCTGTGAGCGTGGCAGAGGCGTCCAGGAGGAGGCCTATCACGTGCTCGACAAGCTGCGCGGCCATGAGATCACGGGTCCCGTCGTCTTCGACTGGGAGGTCATCGGCAAGAGGGAGGCGCGCACCTACGGCATCGAGACCGGCGTGCTCTGCGCCGCGGCAAACGCCTTCTGCAAGATCATCAAGGACGCGGGCTACGACCCGATGATCTACATCACCGACTACGCGGGTTATGTCAAGTATGACCTCAGCGAGGTCATGGATTACCCGCTGTGGTACGCGCGCTACGATGTGGACGCGCCCTCGTTCTACTACGATTTTGCCATGTGGCAGTATTCATCCAAGGGCAGCGTGGACGGCATCAAGGGCAACGTCGATATGGACATCTGGTTCATCAAGTAAAGGAGCAAAAGAAAAGGCGATGGCCTTGCGGCCATCGCCTTTTTCATTGCGATTTTTCTTAGAGCTCGATCAGCTCATACTCTCTCGAACCGAAGCCGAGCTCGGCGGCGGCCTCCACGGTGTGGATGCCGTTGAGGCTCTCGATGCGCTCAACGAGGTGGTCGCGGCCCGGATCGTCGGACGCGTAGACGAGGTCGAGGCACGCCTGGTCGATGGCGATGGGGTCAAGGGAGGCGAGAATGCCGATATCTTTCATACACGGGTCCTCCGCCACGGCGCAGCAGTCGCAGTCGACGGACATGTTCTTCATCACGTTGATGTAGACGATCTTGCCGTCGAAAAGCTTGACGACGGACTCCGCCGCGTCGGCCATGGACTCAAGGAAGGCATTCTGCTCAGTCGTCCACATCTCTTCGGGTTTGCCCGCGCCGTGGACGTTCGCCTTGCCTGCGCTGGACGCGCATCCGATGGAGAGCTGTTTGAGCGCGCCGCCGAAGCCGCCCATCGGGTGGCCCTTGAAGTGGGAAAGAACGAGCATGGAATCATAATTTTTGATATCCTTGCCGACCAGATTCTTCTGGATGCGCTTGCCGTTCGGGATGGGGAGCTCAAGATCGGGACCCTCGGCATCGAGAATGTCGACATCGAAGAGCTTGCTCCAGCCGTGTTTGATCATCGTGCGGCGGTGGGCGTCGGTCGTGTTGCGCTCGCCGGGATAGGCGGTGTTGCACTCAACGATGGTGCCGTGTACGGTCTCGACCATCGGCTGCCAGAACTCGGGCGTCAGAAAGTTCTGGTTGCCCGGTTCACCGGAGTGAACCTTGACGGCGACCTTGCCGGGCAGCTCGAGACCCACGGCCTTGTAGAGCTCCACGACCTTTTCCGGCGTGATCTGCTTGGAAAAATAAACCTTTGCTTTCATATTTTGATCCTCCTGCGGTGGATAGTTTACTGCTTGGGGCACATCTAATGCGCTATAAAAACAGCATAAAGCAAAAGCACGCAGGATGCAAATGAAAAAATGAATGGACACGTTTTTTGGCTGAATTCCCGCGCGGAGGTGTATATTTCTGAGGCGTTTGCAGAGGAAATACTTGATTTTGACGCGGGGAGATACTATAATCATTTTCTAATTGTAATATGACTGTTTCTGATAGATTGCGAGGATTAGCTATGGACAAAGCAAAAAAGAACACCGTCATCCATGCGGCGGCTGACCGCATGGCGGCGAACTACAAGAGCTCTCAGATCCCCATGTACGGCGATGCGCTGCGCATGCCCAACCGTAATGCGGTCATCGAGATCATCCGCGACTGTCAGAAGCTCATTTTCCCTGTTTACTACGGCGACCGCGACCTCTTGAAGCTGCCGCCGGAGCAATACAGCGCGCTTTTGATGGAGCACATCCACGAAAAGCTGACGCGCCAGATCACGCTGACGATGCCGGAGTGCGACGAGAACTGCGAAGTGGCCTATGCGATCAGCACGGCATTCATCGAGCGCATCCCTGCCATTCAGGAGTTGCTGCTCAAGGACCTGTCGGCGAACTTTGAGGGCGATCCTGCGGCTTACAGCAAGGAGGAGGTCCTGCTCTCGTACCCCGGCATGTTCGCCATCTTCATCTACCGCATCGCACACGAGCTGTATGAGAACAAGGTCGCGATGATCCCGCGCATGATGTCGGAATACGCGCACTCGCAGACCGGTATCGACATCAACCCCGGCGCGAAGATCGGCGAATACTTCTTCATCGACCACGGTACGGGCGTCGTCGTCGGCGAGACGACGATCATCGGCGACAACGTCAAGCTCTATCAGGGCGCGACGCTCGGCGCGCTCTCGCCCGCGGGTATGGCGACGAACCCGAATGTGCGCCGCCACCCGAAGGTCGGCAACAACGTCGTCATCTACGCAAACTCCACGCTGCTCGGCGGCGCGACGGAGATCGGTGACAATGTCATCGTCGGCGGCAACGCGTTTCTGACCTCCTCGGTCGAGCCGGACACGATCGTGAGCGTTAAGACCCCGGAGCTGACCTTCCGCGGCAAGCGGCACAAGGAATGATCCTGACGGAGGGGGCGCGCGTCCGCCTGCGGATGATGCGGCGGGAGGACGCGGACGAATTATACGCCCTGCTCTCGGATGAAGCGGTGATGCGCTGGCTGGAGCCGCCGTTTAACCGCGCGCAGGCCGAGCGCTTTTTTGGAGCAGGCGGGACTTTCCGAGCCGCCGCTCATCTATGCCGCGGAGAATATGGCGGGAGAATTTCTCGGCTACGCCATCTACCACGACTATGACGAGTACAGCCGGGAGCTCGGCTGGGTGCTCAAGCCTGCCTTTTGGCACAAGGGCTATGCAGACGAAATGACAGCTCTTCTGACCGTGCTTGCGCGGCGGGAGGGGAAGGACGCCGTGATCGAATGCGTCCCCGAACAGACCGTGAGCGCGCACATCGCGCGCAGGCACGGCTTTTCGTATGAGGGCCGCGCGGACAGCTGTGACGTTTACCGCCTGCGCTGTGAAAAATAAGAAAGAGGGCGCTTCCCAAGCTGGGAAGCGCCCTCTTTGTGCTGCTGTTTTGCTTTGCGCCGATGGATAGTGGATGGAAAGCGGCAGAAGAGCGCACAAAAGCCGACGGGGAGAAGGACCTGCCGGCTTTTGTGCTACATTGAGAAAAAGAGAAAAAAGAATGGTGACAAATTAAAATATGCTTTACAGCAGCATGACGCCCGCATCCTCGCAGGTCTTGCGCGTGGCTTCGTCCCACAGGGAGACCTGTACCTCGCCGATGTGCGCGGTGCCGATGAGCAGCATGCACAGGCGGCTCTGGCCGATGCCGCCGCCCATGGTCAGGGGCAACTCGCCATTCAGCAGCATCTTGTGGAAGGGGAGCGCGCGGCGGTCGTCGCAGCCGGCGATCGTCAGCTGGGAGTCGAGGGACTTGGGGTCGACGCGGATACCCATGGAAGAGATCTCGAACGCATGGCCGAGCACTTCGTTCCAGTAGAGAATATCGCCGTTGAGCTCCCAATCGTCATAGTCGGGGGCGCGGCCGTCGTGCTTGATGCCGGACTTTAAGATCTTGCCGATCTGCATCAGGAAGACGACGCCCTTCTTCTTGCAGATCTCATCCTCGCGCTGCTTGGGTGTCAGGTCGGGATAGAGGTCTTCGAGCTCCTGCGTGGTGATGAAGAAGACCTCACTGGGGAGCTTGGTGTGCAGGGAGGGGAAAGCGACATTCAGCGCGCTGCTCGTCTCGCTGACGGCGGAGACGATATCGCGCACGGTGCGCTTGAGATAAGCGACGTTGCGATCCTCGGCAGAGATGACCTTTTCCCAGTCCCACTGGTCCACATAGACGGAGTGGAGGTTGTCGACCTCTTCGTCGCGGCGGATGGCGTTCATGTCGGTGAACAGGCCCTTGCCGACCTTGAAGTCGTAGCGCTTGAGCGCAAGACGCTTCCACTTGGCCAGCGAATGAACGACCTGGGCATTGGTGCCGACGTCGGGAATGTCAAAGGAGACGGGACGCTCGACGCCGTTGAGGTTGTCGTTCAGACCAGAATTTTCATCCACGAACAGCGGAGCAGAAACCCGGCGGAGATTGAGGGCATTGCTCAGATTGACCTGAAAATTGCTCTTGATGAATTCGATGGCGCGCTGCATTTCATAGACAGACAGCGGGGTGTGGTAGTCCTGCGGGATATAGACTTTGCTCATACCGGTTTCACTCCTTAAGAAAAAAGTATGCACTAATTATAATCAGGCATATTAGGAAATTCAATAGTGAAATTTTAAGTAGTTGAGCTTGCAAAATGAGAAATTTTTGTCGACATGGTCAGCAATATGGAAAAACTTAATCCTTTTGCCCGTTGCAATCTGAAAGCACGCGTGATAGACTGCATAATGAGATAAAATGCAGATAGGAGGCTCTTTTGTGAGAACACTCTTGAAAGGCGCGGACATTCTGCTGCGCAAGGAAAACGGATATGAAACGCTGCACGGCGCCTATCTCGGCGTCGATGAGGCGAAGATCGACTATATCGGTGAGGAAAAACCCGAAAAGACCTATGACCTTGAAAAGGACATGAGCGGCAGGCTCCTTGCCCCGGGACTCATCAACTGCCACAGCCATATCGCCATGACGCTGATGCGCGGCATCGGCAGCGGACTGCCTTTGCAGGACTGGCTCTTCAAGGCCATTTTCCCGATCGAGGACAAGCTCGTGCGCGAGGATATCGCCGCAGCGAGCCGCTTTGCCCTGATCGAGATGATCGCGGGCGGCACGACGAGCTTTTCCGATATGTACTTTTTCCCCGAGGAGACCGTCTGGGCGGTCGAAGAGGCGGGGATCAAGGCGAACCTGAACCGCTGTGTGCAGTGCTTTGACGAAAACCAGACCGTGGAGCAGAACACGCAGATCCCCGAATCGCTCGCGCTTTTTGAAAAGTACCACGGCGCGGCGGACGGGCGCATTCACATTGACTTTTCCATCCACGCGGAGTATACCTGCAAGAGCCATATCGTCAAGGCGTACAGCGACCTCTGCCGCGAAAAGGGCGGGCGCATGCACATCCACCTCGCCGAGACCGCGCGCGAGCAGCGCGAGTGCATCGAGCGCTACGGCAAAACGCCGACGGAGTGGTTCGAATCGCTCGGCACGTTCGATTCGCCCACGGCGGCGGCGCACTGCGTCGCGGTGACGGAGCGCGACATGGACATTCTGAAGGCCCACGGCGTCAGCGTCATCCACAACCCGACGTCGAACTTAAAGCTCGGCAGCGGCTTTGGCCCCCATCCGCCAGATGATGGACAAGGGCATCAACGTGACGCTCGGCACCGACGGCACGCCAGCAACACAATTAAATATGTTCGAGGAGATGCACCTCGCTGAGATCA
>ENA-OQHF01000658-OQHF01000658.1-human-gut-metagenome-genome-assembly--contig:-NODE-658-length-20391-cov-7.264015_pt1 | contig 20391 bp, 16 predicted proteins | sample MGYA00242559_ERZ504709 | MGnify/ENA primary metagenome ERZ504709 (study PRJEB26092, sample SAMD00036203) | human gut metagenome | host: Homo sapiens | study: EMG produced TPA metagenomics assembly of... | reverse complement strand
TATAAAGCCCCTGTTGTCAACACTTTTTTAATATTTTTTTTAGAATTTTTGCGTTTTTAAAAATTTGTAATTTTTAACAAAATTCACGCTTAAATTTCGTCAAAACTGCACAATAAAAAATATGGTGCAAGCGATAAGTGAATATCTGCTTACACCACAATATATTGATTGTTTGTTTGCTTTTTTAATTATTATGTGTTTAATTTTACAATTCTTCGAGCATATCCTCGGCGAAAATTGCATAGCCCTTTTCAGGTGAATCAACAATTACGTGAGTAAGTGCGCCGACAAGCTTGCCGTTTTGAATAATCGGCGAGCCGCTCATACCCTGCACTATTCCGCCCGTTTTATCAAGCAGGCGCTTATCCGTAATCTTTACAACCATATTTTTGCCTTTTTTATTTTCACGATAAGAAATACGTGTTATTTGCGCATTATAAAACTGCGGCTTGCCCAAATCGGTTGTGCAAAGAATTTGAACAGGGCCTTTGACAATTTCATCATTTGAGGCGACCTCATATTCATAAGTGCCGTTTAAATCACAGGTGTATTTGCCGAAAATTCCGCTTTGGCAATTCTTTTTAAGAGTACCGATTGTATCATTTGTAAATTCGCACGCAAGCGAGCCTGCCTCTCCGGCACGGCTTTTATAAATTTTTGTTACATTCGCTTTTACTGCTTCACCGTCCAAAATCGGCATAATTTCATTTGTATCAACATCGGTTATCGGGTGACCGAGCGCCGCAACACAATTAGTTGATTTATCATAAAAGGTAACGGTTCCCACTCCTGCCGTTGAGTCCCTGACCCATAAGCCGACCTTGTAGCACCCCTGCGCCGAGGAATAAGCGGGCTTTAAAGAAAACTCTTTATAATTTCCGTTTCGCTTGACTTTGATATTGTATTCCTTGCCGTTATTATCATTAAGTATATCGGTCACGCTCGTGGCAGAATACATTTTTTTACCGTTTATTTCAACGATTATATCGCCCTTTTCAAGCCCCGCATCTTTAGCAGGATTGCACTTGCCGCTGTCGGTTTCAACGTCACGAATACCAACGATAATTACTCCGTCGGTATAAAGCTTAATTCCGAAACTTTCGCCGCTAACGTTCACTTTTTTAGCTTTCTTTTGGGTAACACTTGCCGTTTTAACGGGAATTATTCCCAAAAGCTTAATGTCGTTCTCACTCGGCGATACCTTGGAATTATTCTGAAAGTCGACCTGATAAAGCGAACTGTCACCAAGCCAATAAATGCTTTTGTATTCAACCCTTTTGTTTGAATAAGCAGTTATTTTGTCAGGCAAAACAAAGTTGCCGAACGCAACAAGAGAATAAATTATAACAAGGCATAACGCAAAAATTCCGTCAATAATTCGTATAGCTTTTTTCATAATACCACCTATACTATTATTGACAGAATTTTAATAAGTATTTTTAATTTATTTGCATTTTACGCTTTTTACATTTGACCATTTGCCGTAAACCTTTTTGCCGTTTACATTTTTGTATGCTCTTACCTTAACATAATATTTCTTGCCCTTGGTAAAATTCTTGCCGACATAGGATTTTGTTTTGCCGCCTTTTACGGTCTTTTTTGCCGCAAGTTTTTTGAAATTTTTGTTTCTTGAATAATAAATTTGATATCCGCTCGCGCCTGATTTTGTATTCCAAATCACCTTGATTTTGTGCTTTTTGCTTTGTGATTTCACACTTTTAATTTTAACTGCACCAAGCGGCTTAGGCGATTTGACATTCGTTGTATATTTTGCTCCGCAAGAGCATGAATAGACATCATAGCCGTTAGATGAGGTTGTCGGCTTTACTGTATATGAGTAATTATAGCTGTGCCGATGAATTGAGTTGATTGAGAATGAGTAGAAGCAAGAATACGAATATTTTGATATTTTTAGGCAATAGGTGCCTGCATTAAGGGATACAGATTCCGACCAATTTGCCGTACCTGTTGATGCTTTCCTATATGCAGCAAATGTACCTGCAATTTTCTCACCCGTTGTGGAATAAACAGAAAAATAAACAGATTCATTTGCGCTTACATTTATAGTTTGCGTTCCGCTTAATACTGTGAAAGAATAAAAGTCGATTTCATCATTTTCGCCTAACATACCGTTATACGTTGTATCAAGTGAAACGGGATTAGCGTTTCCAACGGCATTATTGTTCACATCTAAGCTTTCGGAAAAGCTCTCATTTGCAGAAGTAAAAAATGTTCTTACAGTATAATTTTCATTTGCATAGCCATCTATCTTAAAATAATATGTTCCTGCCACTAAATAATCATATTCTTTATCATAAGCTTTGCCTAAGCTGCTGTTATAAGGAACAAAAATATCGGCAATATAATTATCCGAATTATTTACCGAATACAAATAAATATGATAAGAATGACTTCCTTCGGAAATAAATTCAATTCTGCCCGACTGCGGCACATTAACTTTTAAAAATTCAATTTCGTTATCTGAAGAAAAACAGCCTACCGCTGTGCTACCGAGAGTATAGCTTTTTGCCTTTGCCGCTGTATCGAAATCGCCTGCATACGCATTTAATTCAATTCCTATATTACAAGAAAGCAATATAACTATTGACAAAATTATACTGATAGCCCTTTTCATATAAAAATCCCCTTTTTAAGCATAAATTTCCTAAAATAATTATACTATTCAAATAATCAAATGTCAAACAAAGTGAATAGTATTAAAATGACAAAAAGCCTTTAGCTTATACAATATTCGTATAAACCAAAGGCTTTTAATGATTAATATATTTATGCTCGGCAGGAGCAAGCCCCTGCCCTACGATGCGTCAAATTTTCAATTTGTCGGGAACCCCGAATGGAATTTCGTTTTATTACTCGGTTAAATTGAAACCTCGTGAGCAACGTTATAAAGATTCATATCAATAGACTTCTTCATATTAAGAGCCTCAAAGATATCGTAATCAACAACGTCTTCCTTTTGAGCGGCAACAACACGATTGCCGATATTATTCATAAGAAGCTTAACGGCATAGTTACCCATACGTGTAGCAAGAACTCTGTCCTTAGCAGTAGGAGAGCCGCCACGCTGAATATGACCGAGAACGCAGGCACGTGACTCAACGCCGGTCTTAGCCTCTATTTCCTTAGCAAGGTCATGAACATCAACGTCGACACCCTCGGCAACAATAATGATAAAGTGTTTTTTGCCTGTTCTCTGAGTTTTTTCCATACGTTCAATAATATGCTCTTGGACATCATATTCAACTTCAGGAATAAGAATAGAAGTAGCACCGCAAGCAATACCTGCATTAAGTGCAAGATAGCCTGCCTTTCTACCCATAACTTCAACAACAGTACATCTGTCATGCGACTCTGTTGTATCACGAACACGGTCAACCATTTCCATAATAGTATTAAGGCAGGTGTCATAACCGATAGTGTTATCACAGCAAGCAATATCGTTATCAATAGTGCCCGGAAGTCCTACGCAAGGAATACCTCTTTCGCTAAGGTCTCTTGCACCACGGAACGAACCGTCGCCGCCTATAACAACAACGCCCTCAATACCGTGCTCCTGGCAGGTACGAACTGCTTTTCTAAGACCTTCTTCCGTAGCAAACTCAACCGAACGAGCAGAGTAAAGGATAGTACCGCCACGATTGATAATGTCTGATACGCTTCTAAGGTCCATTTCAATGAAATCGCCGTTGATAAGACCGTTGTAGCCACGAACTACACCGTAAACCTTAATTCCGTTTTCGCATGCTGTACGTACTACTGCACGAATAGCTGCATTCATGCCCGGTGCATCGCCGCCGCTTGTTAATACCGCAATTGTTTTCATAATTATGTCCTCCTATATAAAATATAGACTAAAACAAAATAATCTTTATTTAACTTATATATCCTGTTTATTTTATATTTTTTCAAGAGAAAAGTCAAGTATTGTCGTAAAATTAATGAACAAAAACTACATTCTCATCGCCAAGTATCCTTTTTAATTCCTTAATTTCGGTATTATTCACCTCAACAAAACACTCCCTCGGCTGCAAGGCATACCTTTTATCATCGGTATAATAAAAATAAAGAGGAATGTTCCCGTCAAAAATATCAGTCACTCGTTTTGCAAGTGCTATATTTTCATCATTTTCATTCTTAAAGCGCAGATAAAGAGCCGCTTTTTTTCTTTTGTGATTTTTGTTTTCAGCTTGTTTGCTGTTTTGAATAGGTTTATTTTTATATTTTCCGCTTTCAAAATCAGCTTGAGTAGGTGCGCTGTCTATTGAATAAGCAAGTATTTTAGCGTCCTTTTCCTCCTCAAGTGAGAGGTTTCCTGCAATAGTTATTATACTGCCGTCATAAAGAAATTGTGCATACTTTTCAAGTGCTTTTGCAAAAACGATAACCTCAATTGAGCCGTACAAGTCCTCTACGGTTACAAAAGCCATTGAAGCACCGCTTCTCGTTTGCTTAAGAATTACACGAGTAACAATGCCACAGGTACGCACAAAGGTTTTATCCTTGTAAATACTCATATCGTCATTTGCACTTTCCAAAAGCTCGCCTATATTAGCAAATCCGAGTTTTTCGCACAAATCTGAATATTTATCCATAGGGTGACCGGAAAGGTAAAGCCCCGTCATTTCCTTTTCCATTTTCAAAAGCTCAGCCTTAGGAAATTCATCAACATTCGGAACATCAAATTCAAGCGGAGAATCATTACCGCCGAGTTCAAAAAAGCCAACCTGACCGTAGCGTGTGCTCTGCCTGTAATTTTCAATATTGGTGGCAATTGACGGCAAAGCCTGAAGCATTTGGCGACGATTTAATTCAAAACAATCCATCGCACCGCATTTAATAAGGCTTTCAACTGCACGACGATTAAAATGCCTATCCTGCATACGAAGGCAAAAGTCAGGCAAATCCTTAAAATCGCCGTTTTCTCTTTCTTTAACTATATCGTCAACAAATTCCCGTCCGACATTTTTAATACCCAAAAGCCCATAGTTAATCACCCTGCCATTCGGTGTGAAACCTTGCATAGAAGTATTGATGTTTGCGCTTGCAAGACGAATACCGAGCCTTTTGCACTCTGCCGTATATCGTGCAATTTTGTTTGACTGGTCAAGAACAGACGTCATTAAAGCCGCCATAAATTCTGCCGGATAATAGCATTTCAAATACGCAGTTCTATACGCCACAAGCGCATAACAGACGGCGTGCGACTTATTAAAAGCATATTTTGCAAATTCCGACATTTGGTCAAAAATAGTATTAGCTACAGAACTTGAAATGCCGTTTTTTTCACAACCCGAAACAAAAGCGGTACGTTCTTTTTCCATAACATCAATTTTTTTCTTGCTCATGGCACGGCGAACAATATCTGCCCTGCCATAGGAATATCCCGCAAGCTCACGGAATATTTGCATAACCTGTTCCTGATAAACCATACAGCCATACGTATTTTCAAGTATCGGTTTAAGCTTATCGGTTATATATCTCACCTTTTGTGGATTATGTGAATTTTCTACAAAGGTATCAATTTGATTAGCCGGTCCGGGACGGTAAAGCGAGGTAGCAGCGATTAAATCCTCAAGCCTTGTCGGCTTCAAATTCATAAGCATACGCTTCATTCCGCTTGACTCAAACTGAAATACGCCCTCTGTCTGGCCTCTTGCAAAAAGGCTGTATACCTTTTTATCATCAATAGGTATTTCGTTAATATCAATTCCCGCTGCCTTGCTTGCGTCATTAATAACAGTCAATGTGCGAAGCCCAAGAAAATCCATTTTAAGAAGCCCAAGTTCCTCAAGAGAAGTCATAATGTATTGAGTAACCGGCACTCCGTCATTAGTTGCAAGCGGAACATAAGAACTTACAGGGTCGTGAGTAATAACAACGCCTGCCGCATGGGTAGACGTATTTCTCGGCATACCCTCAACCTTTTTTGCAGTTTTGATAAGTTCGTTTATCTGCTCATTTTCCTGCATAAGGTTTGAAAGTTCTTTAGACTTTTTAACAGCCTCGTCAATCGTAATATGAAAATCGTTTGGTACAAGCTTTGCAACAGCATCAACAGCGGCATAAGGCATACCCATAGCCCTGCCTACATCACGGATAGCTGCCTTTGTTGCAAGAGTGCCAAACGTAACAATCTGAGCCACGTGGTCGGCGCCGTATTTATTAGTTACATAATCAATAACCTCGCCACGTCTGACATAGCAAAAGTCTATATCAAAATCGGGCATAGAAACACGCTCCGGATTTAAAAATCTTTCAAAAAGAAGATTATATTTCATTGGGTCGAGGTCGGTTATTTCCATACAATACGCCGCAATTGAGCCTGCGCCCGAACCTCTGCCGGGGCCTACGGGAATTTTTCTGCTTTTTGCAAACGACACAAAGTCGGCAACTATGAGGTAATAATCCGTATAGCCCATTTTTTCTACTGTTTCAAGTTCATATTCAAGGCGGTCATAATATTTTTTAGGCGGATTTTCGCCGTATCTTTTTTTCATACCGTTCATACAAAGCATTTTGAAATATTCAAAATGGTCCATATTATTCGGCGTTTCGTAATAAGGGAGTTTAGTGTGGCCGAATTCAAAATCAAAATTGCACATATCGGCAATAATCTGCGTATTATCAATTGCCTGCGCAGTATCGGCGAAAATTTCCCTCATCTGCTGCTCACTCTTTAAATAAAACTCATCTGCATGAAATTCGAGTCCCGTATCATCGCCGATAGTTTTATTTGTCGCAATGCAAATAAGCACCTGCTGAATTTTAGCATCTTGCTTTTCAATATAATGAACATCATTTGTGGCAACAAGAGGAATACCCGTTTCTCTCGAAAGGCGCTTTAGCCCCTCGTTGACTATTGCCTGCTCGTTAATCCCGTGATTTTGAAGTTCCAAGTAATAGTTTCCTCTGCCGAAAAGTTCATCATACCACAAAGCGACACGTTTAGCTTTATCATAATCCTTTTGAAGCAACGCCTGCGGAATTTCACCTGCAAGGCAAGCAGAAAGGCAAACTAAACCTTCACTGTATTTTTCAAGCAAATCATGGTCAATTCTCGGTTTGAAATAAAATCCTTCGGTATACGATTTTGACACCATTTTTATAAGATTTTTATATCCCTTTTCATTTTTGCAAAGCAAAACAAGATGATTGTATTCCTTATCAAGCACCTTGTCCTTATCAAACCTCATTCTCGGCGCAACATAAACCTCGCAGCCTATAATAGGCTTGATGCCTTCTTTTTTGCAAGCCTTATAAAAATCAACAGCCCCGTACATATTACCGTGGTCGGTAATAGCAAGAGACTGCATTCCAAGACTCTTTGCACGTGAAACAAGCTGCTCGATACGGCAAGCGCCGTCAAGCAAAGAAAACTCGGTATGAGTGTGCAAATGAGTAAACATATTATCGTTCCTTTTATTATATATTAGTTAACTGATATACCATTATAATTCCTTAGCTATTTCAACTATTTTCTTTAATCTGTGGTTGACTCCCGAACGTGAAAGGCCGCTGAGTTTTGAAAGTTCTGCAAGGGAAGCTTCAGGATTATCTTGCCTCAAAACAGCCATTTCCTTAAGGTCGGGTTTAAGAAAATCAAGTCCTTTTTTCTCCTCAATTTTCTCGATAGCGGCGCTTTGCTCCCAACTTGCTTTAACCGTTCTCTCAATATTTGCGGTTTCGCAATTTGCCGCTCTGTTAGCCTTATTCCTGAAATCCTTAACTATTTCAACGTTCATCATATCAAACATTGAAGTGCTTGCTCCCATAATATAAAGACAATCTTCAATAGCCTCACTGTCTTTAAAATATACTATATTATATCCCTTTCTGTTAGCGGTTTTAGGCGCAAGGTCAATTTCTTCCAAAAGAGTAACAAGACTTTTTGAAAGATTCAAAAACGCAACAGTAAATTCCAAATGATAATCCTTATTTGGGTCAGACGCCGTGCCGCATGAAAGGAAAGCACCTGCCAAAAACGATTTTTGACAGTTTTCACAATCAAAATTAGAATGATTGATTTTTAAACTGCCCTTACTCTCGTGGCCGAAAAAAGCAAGTACCTTTTCGCATTGTGCCTTATCATTAATCATAACTGTGTGGCTTTTGCCGCCCGGCGAAGTCTTAACATCGCATTTAATATTGCAATATTTTTTTATAAGAAAAGCATATCTAATTGCGATATCCTTATTTTCGGTTTGAACACCGACGCCGTAGCTCGAAAAGCTTTTGCCTAAAATACACATTCCGTAAAGAAATGCCTTTTCGCAGCACGTGCTGTCATATTCAATTTTTAAAAGTTCATTTTTAACCTGTTGTGAAAACGACATTATTTTCTATCTATATCCCTGTGACTTACAGTTACATTATCCCATTTTTTTGAAAAATAATCCTTAAGAGCTTCGGCAAAAGCAACACTTCTGTGATTGCCGCCCGTACAACCGATTGCAAAAACAATCTGGCTCTTGCCCTCTCTGATATAAAGAGGATTAAGAAAATCAAGAAAATCAATAAGCTTCTTTAAAAGCTCCTTTGACTCGTCAAACGAGAACACAAAATCCTGCACTTCCTTATCAAGACCTGTTTTATTTCGCAAGCTTTCATTCCAATAAGGATTAGGAAGGCATCTTACATCAATAACAAAGTCTGCGGAATTAGGCACGCCGTACTTAAATCCGAATGACATACAGTGGATATTCATATATTCCTTTGCATCGCCCAAAAGAAGTTCGGTAAGCCTTGCACGAAGTTGGTGCGTATCAATTGAAGAAGTGTCAATAATATGGTTTGCCTTTAATCTTAACGGTGCAAGAATTTCCCTCTCATAATCAAGTGCATTTTGAATATTGCCGTTGAATTTATCTGCAAAGGGGTGTTTTCTGCGAGTAAGCTTATAACGCTTGAGCGCCTCTGTATCGTTAATATCAAGATAAACAATCTTAGCTGTATATCCATATTGCTCCACATTATCAATACTTGAAATAATTTTTTCAAAAACATGGCCGCTTCTTACGTCAACAACCATTGCAACCTTAGGATAATATTCGCTGTTATTTGCGAGAAGTCCTACAAAAGTAGACATAAGCTCAGGCGGCATATTATCAATGCAATAATAACCTGCATCCTCCATAAAAGCCATAGCGGACGATTTGCCGGCGCCGCTGACACCTGTTATAATTACAAGTTCCTTACTGTTATCCATATCCGTTTTCCCCTTTTATTTTGTAACCCTGATTTCCATTTCAAGCTTTACGCCTGTTTCTTCCATTACCTTATCACTGCAATATTTGCACAAATCAAGCACGTCCTTACACGTTGCGCCGCCCTTGTTTATCACAAATCCTGCGTGCTTTTCGCTGACCTGCGCACCGCCCACGCTCTTGCCTTTAAGATTGCACTGCTCAATCAAAGCGCCTGCAAAATACCCCTCAGGACGTTTAAACGTTGAGCCTGCCGACGGATATTCAAGCGGCTGTTTTGCCCTTCTTCTGCCGATAAGGTCGTCCATTTTTTCTTTAATTTCCGATTTTTCGCCTTTTTTTAACTTAAGGTAAAGCCCTGTTATAACGGCGCCGTTATCATAATAAGCGCTGTGGCGGTAAGAAAGTTTCAAATTGTCATTTTCGAGAAAGCCTCTATCGCCGTTTTTATCAATATGCTCACACTTATAAAGCACATCTTTCATTTCCCCGCCGTAAGCACCGGCATTCATAAATGCCGCACCGCCTGCCGAGCCGGGAATGCCGTAAGCAAATTCAAGCCCTGAAAGAGAATGCTCATAAGCAAAGCGGCAAAGTGCAATAAGCTTAGCCCCCGCTTTTGCATATATAGTTTCATCATCAATAAGCTTTATTTGCGAAAAAGGCTCACCGAGTATTAAAACACAAGCATCTATTCCGTCATCATCCACAAGAAGATTGGAACCGTTACCAACTGCAATAAGCCTTACATTTTCGGCTTTTGCACACTTAACAAGTTCGCTTATTTGCTCCTCGTTTTGCGGATAGACAACGAGCCTTGCATTGCCGCCTATTTTAAAGGTGGTATGAAGGCTCATTTTTTCGTTTTGAAGATACTTGCAATTAAATTTTTCACAAAGTTTAATTAACTGCTCCAAGCTATCACCAAATTATTATTTTACTTTACCAAGAAGAGCCGCACCGATAACACCGGCATCATTACCAAGCTCTGCCTTAACAATTTTAGTTTGAATTTTACTGTGAATTGAATATCTTTCAGACTGAACAAAACGACGAAGCGGTTTCATAAGAGTTTCGCCCTCATTGCAAATTCCGCCGCCGATACAAATAATTTCAGGCTGGAGAGCATTAACAATATTGATAAGGCCGCAAGCAACATACTTGATATAATCATCAACAACCTTAATGCCTGCGATATCGCCTAAACGCATAGCGTCAAAAGCAGTCCTTCCCGATACCTTGCCCTCCTCCTTAGCAAGCTTGTGCATAAGAGAATCAGGATATTCTTCCATAGCTTTTTTAGTCTGCCTGATAAGAGCGGTAGCAGAAGCATAAGCCTCCCAGCAGCCCTTACGACCGCACGAACACTGCTCACCGTCAACAACGATTACCATATGACCGCACTCGCCGCCGGCATAGTTTACACCGTTTACGATTTTGCCGCCGATAATTACACCCGAACCTACACCCGTACCGAGAGTTACGGCAACAAAGTCCTTAGCGCCGTTTCCGCAGCCTGCATAAGCCTCACCTAATGCTGCGCAGTTAGCGTCATTTTCAATAAATACCTTTTCCTCAGGCTTATTAATTCTTTTTGCAAGCATAGTTCTTGCAGGAACATTATTAAACGCAAGATTGTTTGCAAATTCAATAACACCGTCCTGATTAACCGTACCCGGAGTACCCATACCTACGCTGTCGATATCCTCCATCGTAAGGCCTGCCGTTTTGACCGCTTCCTCGCAAACATCTGCAATATCGTCAAAAATTTCATCTGCACTCCTCGGAGAGTTCGTAGGAGTCTTTGAAGTGCCGATAATATTGTAATCATCATCTACAACCGACGCAACAATATTTGTTCCGCCTAAATCAATACCAATTGTATACATTGTGCTTTACCTCTTTTTTAATTTATATAAACAAAATTTGACTTAGCTTTGCCAAATTTCAATTTCCTTATCCTCCGGCTGAACATCGTCCATACCAAGGCTTATCATTAAATCCTTTGCCGCATTGTAACCCATTTTCTTTTGACGGTTATTCATTGCGGCAGTTTCAACAATAACTGCAAGATTTCTGCCGGGAGTAATAGGAACGGTAATAGCCGGAACCTTCACGCCGAGAACATTTGCATACTCATTATCAAGACCAAGTCTGTCATAAGCCTTTGTTGAATCCCAAGCCTCAAGCTGAATAACCATATCAATTTTTTCGCTTGGTTTAACGGCACCCATACCGAAAATACGCCTTGCATCAATAATACCGATACCTCTAAGCTCAACAAAATGGCGAATATTGCTCGGCGAATTGCCACGAAGCGTTCTTTCGTTAATTTTTCTGATTTCAACTGCGTCATCCGCAATAAGACGATGACCACGCTTGATAAGTTCAATGGCAGTTTCGCTCTTGCCGGCACCGCTTTCACCGGTTATAAGAACACCTTCGCCGTAAACCTCAACAAGAACACCGTGCCTTGTAATTCTCGGTGCAAGTTCTGTGTTAAGAAATTCAATCAGTGCGGCTAAGAACGGCGACGTTTCCTCCTCCGTCTTAAGAAGCGGAATTTCGTGCTTTTTGCAAGCGTCGTAAAGATAATCGGGAATTTCAAGACCTCTTGTAACTACCGCAGCGGCAGGTTTAAGCGAAAGCCAACAATCAAGAGCCGCTTCCCTCTCGTCAGGTTCCATACTGCGAATAAAGCCTATCTCTGTCCAACCGAGAATCTGGATTCTCAAAGAGTCAAAATAATCGGTATATCCCGTCAAAACAATACCGGGACGATTAACCTCGCTTGTTGTAATCAAAATTTCGTCAGCCGAGCGTGGCATATAAACCGTTTCAAGCTTGTGAAAATCAATCATCTTTTCAAGCGAAACAGAATATGTTTGCGACATAATCCATTCCTCCAAATCTACATTCAAAAACTATTATAAAGTATTTCGGTAACTTAATCAAGGGGAATTTGATTTTTTATTATAGAAATTATAATATAAATATAAAATATTTGCTAAATGTTTACTTTTCTTTTCTTTTGTGCTAAACTTAATACAATTTCAATCAAATTATACGGAGTTAAACCAAGTGAACGATAAAAAGAAATTAAAAATAGCAATCGGCACCGACGCATTTCCGCCGACAACCGACGGAATAAGCAACGTTGCCCAAAGCTATGCGCAAATAATCAATAAAAATTTGGGTGAAGCTGTTGTTGTTACACCTAAAAACCCAAATCAGCTTGACTACAGATACGATTATCAAATTTACAGATATAAAAGTTGGTGGCTTCCGTCAAAAGAGGGCTACAGCATAGGCTGGCCTTTTAAAGACGAACTTCATCAGGACATAATCAATATGAATTTTGACCTGCTCCACTCTCATGCGCCTCTTGCAACAAGCTATTATTTCAGACGTGTTGTGGAAAAGAAAAAAAATCCCAACCGTGCTTACTTATCACACAAAATATGAATACGATTTTGACAGACGTGTTCCGACAAAGGCGGCAAGGGATTTTGCATATCGATTTTTGCTTAATAACATCAATGCCGCAGACGAAGTTTGGGTGACAAGCAAAGGCACTGTTGACTCGCTTCGCAAGGTCGGATATGAGGGCGAATACGTTGTTATGCCAAACGGTTGCGATTTACCTATAACAAACGTAAGTGACGATGACATTGCGCTTATTAAGAGAAAACACAACATACCAAACAATATTCCGCTTTTTATTTATACCGGCAGAATGATTTGGTACAAAAACATTGAACTTATCCTTGATGCCTGTGCAATGTTAAAAAACGAAGGCAGGGACTTCAGGCTCATCATGCTCGGCTTCGGTGCAGACGAAAACGCAATTAAGAAAAGAATTCGCAAATGCGGTATTGCCGACAATGTTATTTGGACAGGAAAAATATTAGACAGAAACGAACTTTTGGGATATTACGGCATTTCAGATTTACTTCTTTTCCCGTCAACCTTTGATACAAACGGCCTCGTTGTAAGAGAAGCAGCAGCGTGTGCAACGCCAAGCCTTTTAGTACGTGGCAGCTGTGCGGCAGAGGGTGTTGAGGACTGTAAAACAGGCTTTTTATGTATGGAAAGCGCCCATTCAATCAAAGCAACACTCAATAATATTATGGATAACAAAGCACTTCTTAAAAAAGTCGGCAAAAAGGCACAAAGCGATATTTATATCAGCTGGGACGATGCCGTTAAAAAAGCCTATGAGCGTTATTATGTTGTTATCGATAATTTCAAAACGAAGAATAATTTATAATCAAATTAACAAAATTTCAACTTTTTCATAGAATAAAAAAGTAAATTAAGGAGTTGATTTTTTGTTTAGTTATATAAAAAAACTGCAATACCCTATCAATATAAAACACCCTGACCCAAAAGCCGCCGCCATCATAATAAGTCAATACGGTGGGCCGCACGGGGAACTCGGTGCGTCGCTTCGCTATCTTTCTCAGCGATATTCAATGCCGTATCCCGAACTCAAGGGATTGCTTACGGACATAGGCGTTGAGGAATTGGGGCACCTTGAAATGATAGGAACAATGGTACACCAACTTACCCGCAATTTGACAGAGGATGAGATTGAAAAAAATCCTAACTTTATGGCATACTTTGTTGACCATACGGCAGGAGTTTATCCGACAGCAGCAAGCGGTGCGCCGTGGAATGCGGCAAGCATAGCCGTAACGGGCGACACTATCGGCGACCTAAACGAAGACCTTGCGGCAGAGCAAAAAGCAAGGGTAACATACGATAACATTTTGCGCCTTGTTGACGACCCGGATATAATTGAGCCGATTAAGTTTTTGCGTGAACGTGAAATTGTGCACTACCAACGCTTCGGTGAGGGCTTGCGACTCGTGACGGATAAGCTCGACAGCAAAAATTACTATGCTTGCAACCCGTCATTTGACAAATAAGTTTTCAATTCAAAGTAAGTTTCATATAATAAAATCAGATTTGATATTTCAAGGCAAACAGTAATAAAAATAAATATAAAAAATAGCAAGGACAGCAAGGTTACCCCCTGCTGTCCTTGTAGTTAATATTTGTTTTATTTATCTTCTTTTTCTTGCGCCTTAATATCTGCCGAGGACAGGTTATAGATATAATCTATAAGCTTGTCCTTATTTTTTTGGTGTTAATCTTAATTACGCTGTTACCCCAAATTGTTGCATAATCCCAAGTGCCGTCAAACGGAATACTCGTTTGATGAATATTTGCAACGCATGTGCCTGCTTTAGACACAAGTCCCATAAGTTCGCCCTTAGACAAATCGGTTTCAATATAAGGTGCGCTGTTATATGCCATTTTGTAAAGTTTAAAAGGATTGGTAAGTGCTTTTTTAAGAATCGCACTCATAACCGTACGTTGCCTTTGAGTTCTTACAAAATCGGTATCAATCTTTCTTATTCTGCAATAAGCAAGCGCTTGCTCGCCCGTAAGCTTATTATCACCTGCCTCAAGCGTAACATTACCGTATCGCTTAGGATGGTTTGTAACTTCTTTAGCTTCCTTTTCCGTAACGTCAACATTAACACCGCCGAGACTGTCAACGAGAACCTTAAACATTTCAAAATCGGTTACAACATAGCCGTCAATCTTGACGCCGAAATTATATTCAATAGTTTCGACTACATTTTTATAACCGCCGTCGGAGCAAGCCGCATTAAGCCTTTGCTCGTGTTCAAGCGACGGAATATATACCCAAGTATCACGAAGAAACGAGACAAGCTTGATTGCGTGGTGCTTTGAATCGACGCTGACAAGCATCATTGTATCACTTCTTGTTTGTTCGGCGCTTTCATTGCTTCTTGCGTCAACACCCAAAAGAAGAATATTTTTAACAGATGAATCATCTTTCAAATCGCTTGCCGTTACATATTTATCCGCCTTTTTTTCATCATAATTAACTCTTGCCAAAACGGGGAATACGGAGCCGACAAGTAAAATAACAAGAACTAAAATTACCGCTAAAATAGATTTAGCCTTTTTTCCGTTTTTGCTTTTATGCTTTTTATTCTTGTTTGATGAATTATGACTGTTGCCTTTTTTAAAATTCTCTCTGTCAGATGAGCCGAAACGGCTGCCGTTTGAGAAGTGAGGAGTGCTTCTTGTGTTTCTTTGATGAGATGACGAACCTCTGTCAAAATCATCAATTGTTTCACTTTTAAAAGTTATATCTCCCCTGCTGTCTTGCTGATAATCGCCGTAGTTTCCCGGTTTGCGCTGATTATCAACAACAATATTATCCTCTCTTTTTTTCGAATTAAAATTAAGGTCAATATCCTCAGGCGAATAATTATAATAATCTTCATCCTTTGGAACAGTTCTGTCTATATCTTCCCTGTTTCTCTTTTTAGGGTCAAAATCTTCGTTTTCAAAACGTGGCATAATACCACCTCCAATACTACTAAAGAATATACTACATATTTCAAACTATTTCAACCGTCATTTTGTAAAATATATTGACATAAATAATAAATTATCTTAAAATAGAGAAAGCGAGTTGACTTGGCAATTGCGTGCCGATATCGGTATGAGGAAAGTCCGAGCAGCGCAGAGCAGAATAACGGCTAACGGCCGCCGAGGGTGACCTTAGGGAAAGTGCAACAGAGATATACCGCCTATACCAAGTATAGGTAAGGGTGGAAAGGCGAGGTAAGAGCTCACCGAGGGAGTGGAGACATTCCCTGCCATGTAAACCCTATTCGCTGCAACATCGACTGAAGGGTTGTTTGCTCGACACATAACTTCGAAGGATGGCTCGATTGCAAAAGCAATTTTGCAACTAGATAGATAATTGCCCATGACAGAACTCGGCTTACTGTCAACTCGCTCATTTTGTTTTAAGAGGGTAAAAAAATGCTTGTAAATATGAGTAAGCTTTTGGCTGACGCTCAAAAGGGTGACTATGCAGTAGGCTCATTTTCTGTTGCAAATATGGAAATGGTGCTTGGTGTTCTCAAAGCAGCAAAAGAACTTAAAGCGCCTGTTATTTTGCAAATAGCGGAAGTAAGATTAAAGCAAAGTCCGCTTGAGATTATAGGTCCGCTTATGGTTGCCGCCGCAAAGAGTGCAGACACTCCGGTTGCAGTTCACTTTGACCACGGCAAAACGATTGAAAAAATCAATCAGGCGCTTGAACTTGGCTTTACGTCTGTTATGTTTGACGGCTCGCATTTGCCGCTTGATGAAAATATCAAAACCACAAAAGAAGTTATTGCACTTGCTAAAAAGTACGGTGCAGACGTTGAGGCTGAAATCGGATGCGTAGGCGGTTCTGAGGACGGAAGCGAAGATATTGCAATCAATTGTACCAAGCCGGAGGACGCAGTAAGGTTTGAAAACGAAACAGGCGTTGACGCACTTGCAATTGCTATCGGAAATGCGCACGGCAATTACAAAAGCACTCCCAAACTTAGGTTTGATATTCTTGAACAAGTGGAGAAAAGCACTGAATTACCGCTTGTGCTTCACGGCGGAACGGGAATTACTCCTGATGATTTTGTGCGTTGCTCACATACAGGCATAAAAAAAATAAATATTGCAACCGCCACGTTTGACAGCGTTGAGCATACGGTTAAAGACGCTTATAAAAACGATAAAATAAGCGGATATTATGATTTGCAGGCTGCCGAAGTTGAGGGTGCTTATCAAAACGCAAAGCGCCACATATTAATTTTCGGCACTGACAATAAGGCTTAATATTATTTTTTTATATATGAGAGGTAAAATTTATGAATTACGTAGAATTTGATATGTCAAAGCCGCTTGATTTTATTCCAATCGGCAGAATCGCTATCGACTTTAATCCTACCGATATGTATATGCCGCTTAGCGAGTCGTCAAATTTTAACAAATATGTTGGCGGTTCTCCTGCCAATATCGCTGTAGGTCTTGCAAGGCTCGGCTGTAAGGTCGGCTTTTGCGGCTGTGTAAGCAATGACCAATTCGGTGACTTTGTTGTAAACTATTTTGAAAAAGAGGGCATTGATACAAGCCACGTAACAAGAGCTAAAAACGGCGAATGCATAGGACTTACATTTACCGAAATTCTTTCTAAAGAAAAATCATCAATACTTATGTATCGTGATCAATGTGGCTGATTTTTTGTATGACACCGGAAGATATTGACGAAAAATACATTGCATCTGCAAAGGCAATTGTTATCAGCGGTACTGCTTTGGCTCAATCTCCGTCAAGAGAGGCTTGCCTTAAAGCTATGATGCTTGCTAAAAAGAACAATGTTCGCATTGTTTTTGATATTGATTACAGAGAATACACTTGGAAATCAAAAGACGAAATTGCTGTTTACTACAGCCTTGTTGCTCAAAATGCAGATATCATTATGGGTTCAAGAGAAGAATTTGATTTAACCGAGGGTATCGTAGGCGTTAAGGAAAGCGACCCTGAATCTGCTAAATATTGGCAGTCATTCGGCGCAGCAATTTGCGTAATCAAGCATGGCAAGGAAGGCTCAACCGCTTACACAAACGACGGCAAATTCTATTCAATCAAGCCGTTCCCTGCTGTTAAACTCAAGGGCTTTGGCGGCGGTGACGGATACGGCTCATCGTTCCTTTACAGTCTTCTTAAAGGCAAGGAAATTATTGAATGCCTTGAATTCGGCTCTGCTTCAGCTTCAATCCTTATTTCTGCTCACTCCTGTTCTGATGCTATGCCAAGCGCCGCTCAGGTGGAAGCATTCATCAAGAAAAGCAAGGAAGAATACGGCGAAATGGTAGCAAGAGTATAGCGTTGTTTATATAAAATTTACAGCGGGCGAATTGTTTTCGTCCGCTTAATATAATGTATTTAACTTAAGGATTTCTATTATGGAATTAAACGAAAAAATAAGAGAAAAGCAGATGAGTGAAAACTTCATACTCGGCATAATGTTGGCTTTGACAGGTGGATTTCTTGATGCTTATACATACATTACCCGTGGCGGAGTATTTGCAAATGCGCAAACAGGTAATATTGTTCTTATGGGAATAAACCTTGCAAAAGGCGATTTTGAAAGAGTGATTCACTATGTTGTCCCCATTCTTGCATTTGCACTCGGAATTTTATTGTCAGAAATAATCAAAGCAACACTTAAAAAAAGCCGTCACATGCATTGGAGGCAGATTGTTGTTTTGGCAGAAATAATAATTCTTGCAGTGTGCGGCTTTATTCCAAGCGGCAAGGGCAACACGTTTGTAAACGTTATGGTATCGTTTGTGTGTTCTCTTCAGGTGGAAACCTTTAGGGTTATCAACGGCAACACGGTTGCAACAACAATGTGCACGGGCAATTTAAGAAGCGGGACTGAGCTTTTATTTTTGGGAATAAAAAAGAAAGATAAAAAAATCACACTCAGAAGCTTAACCTATTACGGAATTAATTTATTTTTTGCATTAGGCGCAATAGCCGGTGCAATCGCAACCAAATTTTTGGATGTAAAAAGTATTTTTATTGCAAGCGTACTGCTTGTAATTCCTTTTATAATGATGTTCAAACCAAGCGAAAATATTGAATATGTATAAATACGTATTTATGAAAAAAGGTCGTCGGATTAAATTCAATCCGATGACCTTTTGTTTTAGTATTCTTTTTTTGAAAGCAAAGTGTATCTATAAGGCGGCAAGTTTACAAAACCGTCAACGCTTTTCTCGTCAAAAAGCGAATAAGAATTATCCCACTGTGTTCCGACAAATATACGCTTTTGCTCATTTGAATTATTAATTGCAACCAAAATGTTGTCGCCTTCACTGCTACGGGAATAAGCGATTACACCGCCGTCGCAATACAGCTTTTCAAAATCGCCGTCAATAAATGCCTTAGAGCTATGCCTGATTTGACCGAGGCGCTTATACCATTTCAAAAGCTCCTCGTTTGGCTTATTCCAAGGCATACAGGCACGGTTAAACGGATCCTTCATACCCTGCATACCAATCTCATCGCCGTAATAAATTGACGGCACACCCGGCAAAGTAAACTGAATAATGGAAGCAATTTTCATCATGGAAATGCCCTTTAAATAATCAAATTCAGATAAAGTATTATGTTCAAACTGCCAAGCACGGTCATGACCGTCAGGATTTTCACCTGCAAGACGGGTTATTGCACGTTCAGTGTCGTGAGTTCCGATATGATTCATCAAAACATTTAAAACCTGCGGCGGATAATTTTCAATAATAGAAAGAACAGCGTTGAAAAAAGCGTTGCCGTTTGCGTAGCGGACAAAATTGAGAATTGCATCGGCAAAAGGATAATTCATCACACTGTCAAGTTCTTCGCCAAGCAAATACTTTCTTCTTTGCCCGTATGCAAATTTGTTGGTAGCGTCCTCCCATACCTCGCCTATAATTATAGCGTTCTCATTTTCACTTTTAACACATTTTCTCAAATCGTCAAGAAAAATGTCGGGAAGCTCATCCGCAACGTCAAGCCTGTAGCCTGCTATGCCGCAACGAAGCCATTTTTTCAAAATTCCGTTTTCGCCGCAAATATAATTCCTATATCCCTCGTCCTCTTCAATAACCTCCGGCAAAAGCTGAATACCCCACCAGGAATGGTATTCATCGGGCCAATTGATAAATTTATACCAAGAAAAATAAGGACTTTCCTTGCTGTTATATGCGCCTATATCGTCATAATGACTATACATATTAAAATATCTGCTGTCGCAGCCTGTATGGCTGAAAACTCCGTCAAGAATTATGCTGATACCATACTTTTCATTAGCAACCTTGCAGAGATTTTTTAAATCATTCTCATCACCCAACAGGCTGTCGATTTTTTCATAATCGGCAGTATCATATCTGTGGTTTGAATGGGATTCAAAAATAGGATTAAGATAAATACAAGTAACGCCTAAATCAGCAATATACGAAAGCTTTTTTTTCAATTCCCTTAAGGTCGCCGCCAAAATAATCGTTGTTCCAAATGCCGTTCATCTGCTCCTCTTTCCAAAAAGGAGTATCGCCCCAATCTCGCATCACACGGCTTTAGGAACATTTTCTTAGAAGTTTGGAATTAAAAAACCTGTCAGGAAATATTTGATACATTATTCCGCCCTTCAAAAGTTCGGAGTTAAGAAATTTTCGTCATAAACAGTCTGTTGAAATCAGGCAAAGAAGCATTGAGTTCATCCCCTGCCGTCACCTGC